>SCPN01001512.1_pt1 | contig 75577 bp, 73 predicted proteins | sample 6106831 | NCBI WGS metagenome assembly SCPN01 (sample SAMN10720447, study PRJNA508395) | human gut metagenome | isolation source: Participant 1, 0 month
CTGTTCTTCCATTTGCTGGATGTGGTGGACGGGTTTTTGAATACTTTGTAGATGAGCCTGTGGAATTCTCTGAGAGTACGCCAAAAGGAGAACTTGTGTGCGTCAATATTGATGAATCTCAATATTCAAAAGCAGACGATACCATTCTGTTGCCCAATGAAAACAAAGGCAATGGCCGTTCATTGCACTTGGGCCTCTGCTTCCAGAACAATCTATATTGGATTTATCGATGAGGTGTCTGAAGAGGTGTATACCCTATCTGCCGTTGGTGGTGCTCTTACAGGAACGCTCGATCTGAGTTCCCTCCAGAAGGTGAATATCTTCCCATCATGTACAGCAGCGACAACCAAAATATCAATGCTGTTATGCTGTATCAATTCCAATAGTCTCAAAGAAGAGAGGTGCCGTTCTACCAAGAACGGCACCTCTCTTTTCCCTTTATGATATAGCGATAAAACAGACCGGCTTCAACGACAGATTAGCTCGGCTGTCGTGACAAAACAATCCGGCTATGCGACAAAACAGACCGGCTATTTCTGGACAAAACAGCTTGGCCTTAACAATGGTGGATGTGGATGCATTAGTCCCCCCAGACCATCTGCTCCGAAAAGTAGAAAGAGTCATGGATTATGACTGGCTATATGAGCGGTTAAGTCCATATTATTGCGCAGACAACGGGCGTCCAGGAACGGATCCTGTAGTGTTGATCAAGATGGTTCTAATTCAGCATTTGTTTGGGATCGCGTCCTTGACGTCAGACGTACCGGGATATAGAAGTAAATATAGCATACCGTTGGTTCTCGGATACAGCTTCTGGAAGAGATCCCTCATTTGCAACGGTAAGTTATGCCTTTTGCAAACGCTTTCCCCCGGAGCTGGGTGAAGAAATTTTTACACATATTTTGAACAAAGCACTGAACAATCGGATGGTAGACCCAAGCATGATTTTTATCGACGGAACACATATTAAAGCATCCGCGAATAAAAAGAAGTTCCAGAAGGAACAGGTCGCCAAAGCCGCGAAGGTGTACGAGGAACAACTTCGTAAAGAGGTATCCGAGGAACGAAAAAAACTGGGTAAGAAAGTCAACGATGACGATGATGACGAAAATAAAGGAAGTTCCGGAGGAGGAACGGTTGAGAAAACGGTGTCCAAAACCGACCCGGACTGCGGAATGTTTGTAAAGGGGGCACATGAGCGGCAGTTTGCGTACGAAGCACATACGGCCTGCGACAAACACGGGATTGTATTGGCGTGGAGGTAACCGCCGGAAATGTCAAGCGACAGTGCTGCATGGGATGCGGTATACGACCAAGTAACGAAAAATTTTCCGAAGTCGAATTCGTGACGATGGATGCCGGATACAAAACACCTTGGATTGCAAAGAAAGTTCTGGAACACAGCAGAATTCCCATCCTTCCCTATACCCGATACAAGGGAAAGAAAGATAAATTTAAGCCTTGGGATTTTACTTATGATGCAGCAACAGACAGTTTTACCTGTCCCAGAGGACATGAACTGCGGCATACGACCACAAGCAAAGAAGGGAAACGGACTTACCGCAGCTCACCCAAAATCTGCAAAGACTGTCCCTGCAGAACTGTTTGTGGCGCAAATGAGAGCGGACAGCGGATACTCACAACTCATATCTGGCAGGAATATCTCGATTTGGTCGAACATTTGAGAAAAACCGAACGTGGCAAGGAACTCTATGCCATGAAAAAAGAGACCATAGAGCGTGTTTTTGCTGATGCAAAGAAAAGCACGCCATGCGTTATACGCACCACCGAGGGCTGGCCGGGTTTCTGCTTGGGTGAGGCTTAAATATGCTGCCATGAATCTCAAAAAGATTGCTATTTGGAAGTGGAATGCTTCTAATTTTGCTTCCTATATCATGATTTTTGCCCCGTTTAATGATAAAACGCCAGTCCTCGTGGTTTGAGAACTGGCGTTTGACAGTTAGAGCCCGGCATCCATCTGATGCCGGGCTCCGCCGCTCTATTCAGATTCCCTTTGCGCTCGATCCTGGGAAATGTTGATTACTTCAGGTCCAGGGCCTCCTTGACCTTGCCGATGATGGGCGCCGATGTCGCGGGAAGCGTCAACGGTCTGAGCACCCAGGTGGGAGTGACGATGTAGTTGTCGCACTCTCGAACAGGGGAGTCAGCCCGCGCCCTCGGTCAGACCGCCGGCGGCCAGCTCGTTCTCCATGACGTCGGAGGCATAGCCGCCGATCTTGCCGGCCTTCAGCCTCGTACATATCCTTCGTTGACGATGCCGCCGCGGGCCAGTGTTCAGAACAATGGCGTCATCCTTCATCTCGGCGATGGACTTGGCATTGAACAGGTTGCGGGTCTCATCGTTCAGAGGCATGTGGATGGTCACATAGTCAGAGACCTTCAGGACCTCCTCAATGCTCATGCTCTTGGCATGCTGCTCCTCAAACACATGGGCGGGCAGATAGGGGTCATAGGCGACGACGTCCATCTTGAAGACGCGGGCCAGCTCGCCCACGCGCTGGCCGATGCGGCCAAAGCCCAGAACGCCCAGAGTCTTGCCCCGGAGCTCACGGCCCACGAACTTATACTTGTCCCAAGTCTTGTTGACCTTGACGTCGTGGCAGGCGGGGATAGTGTGGCGGGACATCTCCAGCATCTTGCACAGGGTCAGCTCGGCCACGGCGTTGCCGTTCAGGCCGGGAGCGTTGAACACCTGGATGCCCTTCTCCTTGGCGGTGTCCAGATCGATGTGGTTCAGGCCCACGGAGCAGACGCCGATGACCTTCAGGTTCTTGGCGGCATCCAGGATCTCCTTGTTGATGGCGGGGTCAACGCGCATGATCAGCACATCATAGTCGGGGATCAGCTTGAGCAGCTCCTCCTGAGTGGGCAGCATGTGGGTGTCCACCTGCATATACTTGCTCAGCTCTTCAGCGATCGCGCTGTGAACGGCGTCAATGATCAGGCATTTCATGATAAACAATCTTCCTTTCTCAGTGTCGTGTGTTTGTAATATGTGTAGAAGGGTACACAGGAAACACGAGGGGACCTTATTCAAATTACCCTTTATTCAGTACTATTAAAGCATAAAATTGATATTCCGAACAGCAGATTTTTGCTGATGGTTGCCACAGCCTTTTCGCTGTGGTATAATCAAGCTGTCCCAACTAAAAATGAAGGATAATATTCAAAATCACAAGGGGGCCCGCTATGAATTTTCTCCATTTGAAATATTTCCTGCTTGTGGCAGAGGAATTGAATATCACACGGGCCGCGGAGCGGCTGTACATCTCCCAGCAGTCGCTGAGCAACCACATCAGCAACATGGAAAAGGAGCTGGATGTGAAGCTGTTCACCCGCTCGCCCAAGCTGTCTCTGACCTACGCGGGGGATTTGCTGGTGGAGACCGCCACCCAGATCCTGGACTTACACAGCCAGTATCTGGCCAAGGTGGGGGACATCAACCGGCATTACATGGGCCTGCTGCGCCTGGGGATCTCCCATACCTGCGGCCTGGCCCTGCTGCCGGACATACTGCCGAAATTTCAGGCGGAGTTCCCCATGGTGGAGTTTTCCCTGTTTGAGGGCAACTCCACCCACCTGGAGGACGAGCTGGCCCACGGCCGGGTGGATCTGATCATCTGCTTCCAGCCCATTATGATGGAGGGGGTGGAGGTAGTCCCGCTGACGGAGGAGGAGCTGATCCTGGTGGTCCCCAAGATCTTTACCGATCAGCTCTTCGGCGACCGGGCGGAGGAGGTGCGGGCCCAGTTTGCCTCCGGTGCGGATATTGATGTGTTCCAGCACCAGCCCTTCATCCTCATCAAGCGGGGAAACCGCACCCGCAATACAGTGGATCAGTACTTCAGCCGGCATTTTTTCAAGCCCAAGCTGATCCTGGAGACAGAGAACACCATCACTACCCTGGCCATGGCGGAGGCAGGCATCGGCATCACCATCTGTCCGGAGCTGTTTCTAAAGACCATCCATGTCACGGCCAATCAGGCTTCCACTGAGAAGCTGGACCTGTTCCCGCTGACCGATCCCTCCACCATCAGCAAGCTGGTGGTGGCTACCGCCGGGACCGCTATCTCTCCCACTTTGAGAGCGGTTCATCCAGCTGACCCAGCAGGCTGCCCCTGCCCCTTAAAAACGCCGGGTTAAAAGCCCCGCCGCCGCCCTGCCTGAAGCCAGACAGGGCGGCGGTGTTTTATCTTCCCGAGCGGTAAACGGCCCGGACTCCGGGGAGATCCCCTTCCACGCCAGCAGATCCTCCACAGTGACAAAGCAGAACCCGCGGCGGAGCAGCTCGTCCACGATCTGGACGGCGGCGTCCACGGAGCTGTGGTAGATGTCGTGCAGGAGGATGATGTCCCCGTCCTTCACCTGCTCCGTCACGGCGGCGGCGATACGGGCGGCGTTGTGGTCCTTCCAGTCCTCCGGATCCACCGACCAAAGCACAATAGGGCTGTCCGCCCAGGCCCGGGTGCTGTCATCTGTCTGGCCGTACGGGGGGCGCAGCCAGAATTCTCCATCCCCCAAAATGTCCCGGAGCTGGGCGCGGACGCCCCCCACCTGGAGGTCAAACTCCTGATGGGACAGGCCGGTCACCGGGACGTGGTCGAAGGTGTGGACGCCGATCTGATGGCCCTCCCGGGCCATGCGGCGGACCAGCTCCTCGTTGCCCGAAAGGCGGTGCCCCAGGAGGAAGAAGGTGGCAGGCACCTCCCGCAGAGCCAGTTCGTCCAGAAGGCGGCCCGTGGTGGCCGCCCGGGGCCCGTCGTCAAAGGTGAGGGCTACCACCGGCATCTCCGGCCCGGTCTCCACCTCCACCTCCGCGCTGCCGGAGGCCGCCCGGTCCCCGGCTGGCTGCGGAGCGGGGGAAAAGGCCAGGGCGAAGCACAGCACCAGCAGGGCCCAGCTGATCCCGGGCGCGCCATGATCCCGCAAAGAACCCACCTCATTTTCCACAAAATCACGCATCCCGGGCGGCTCCGCGCTCTATATCCGGAGGCGCGGAGCGGACGGCGCGGGTCTGCGTGTCCTGTCTTTCAGTATGTGGAGCGGGAAGATTTTTTTACGGCGAAATTTTTGTCAATTTTAAGTCTGATACCGGGCCAGCAGCTCCGGCCAGCCGGGTTCCGCCCGGAGGAAGGCGCAGTCCGGGTCCCGGGCCGTACCATCCAGCAGGACCGGAATGAGAGACCTCTGGCTCTCCTCTGCTGCGTCCTTGGTCGGAAGATGGGGGTAGAGGGGGGAGGCAGACAGATCCCAGGGCACCGTCAGGCTGCGCAGAAGCCGGTCCAGCAGCTCCAGGGCCTTGGGCCCGTCCTGCTCCGCCGCCGCCAGCTGGAAGGGGGCGGACAGCACCGCATAGTCAGACAGGTCAAAGATCTTCCCGGCCTGGACGGCGGTGTCGGCCAGCAGACGGGCGCGCTGGGGATCTTTCTCCGCCAGGGCATAGTCCAGCATGGACAGCAGGGTGGACTGGAGGGTGTGGGCCTGGTCGAAAAGCTCCTGCTCCAGCAAGATCCAGCTCTCCTTATGCAGGCCCTGCTTCCGGCGCAGGCGGGCTGTCAGCTCCCGCTTGCCCCGATGGGTGTCGGACAGCTGCCCCAGCAGCTCCTCTGCACGGTCCAACTCCCCGGTCTTGATACACCGGCTGGCCAAGGTAAAAGCGGCCCACTCCCGAATCTGACCGTCGGCGCTGCGGATACACCGCTCATAAAGGGCGGTGACCTCCGCCTCCTGTGCCCGCCGCTCAGGGCTGTCGTCCTCGGGCTGTAGCTCCAGCACGCCCATCAGCATCCCTGCGGCGTGGTAGGCCAGCAGGTCGCTGTTGGGAAACTCCCGCAGCTTGTCCCGTGCCAGGGCAAAGGCCGCCGCCACCCCCTCCGCGCCCGCCGTCTCGTAGATCCGGTTGAGGAACAGGCCGATCTCCTCCTCCGTCATATCCTCCTGAAAGGAGAGCAGAGTGTTCAGATCCACACCCAACACTCTGGCCAGGGAGGGCAGCAGGGTGATGTCCGGATAGTGGATGGAGCGTTCCCATTTGTTGACCGCGGGGGCGGACACGCCCAGACGGCGGGCCAGCTCCTCCTGGGTGAGGCCCAGGGTCTGCCGGCGGGTGCGGATGACGTCGTGGAGCTTCATGGCGGAGCCCTCCTTGTTTGGATGTTATCATCATACCAGAGACGGCGGTCCGCCGCAACGGAGGGACAGGCAGGAAAACAGGCCGCCGGATTGAGGGACGGTCAGGATCCTGGCCCACGGCTCAAAAAGGGACCGCCCCCGGCCGGAGGCGGAGAGAGGGGATATGGGAAACGGAGCGCTCAGGGGACGGGGACCAGCTCCACGGTATAGCCAAGGTCCCGCAGGCCCTGGACCACGCCGGTGTCCCCCACCATGTGGCCCGCGCCCACCACCAGCAGGCCGGTGTGGGAGCCCGCCTGGCTCAGGTAGTCGGCGGCGTATTGGATCATGCCGGGGTCCCGGCCGGTAAAGAGCTTCTGGTTCAGCTCGTCCTCGCTGTTCAAGATGGCATCTTTACCATAGACCGCGTCGAACTCCGCCGCGTCCCGGGCCTTCCAGCTGTCCATCATGGCGCTGATCTGGTCCAGCTGGGCCTGGATGGCCTCCTGGGTCGCGGGCTGGAAGGCGTCCTCGCCCAGCACCTCGGTGAGGGCGTCCCGGGTCTCCTGGCTGATGGAGTCCGGGTCCAGGATCAGCAGCAGTCCGCTGGCCAGGTACTGCTCCTGGTACTCCGGGGAGAGGGTGTCAAAGATCTGGCCCTGGAAGGCGTAGGTCTCCACCGCGCCGATGTCGATCCCCGCGTTGACCGCCTTGGCGTTCACATACAGGTCGATGGCCATGGCGTTTTCACTGCTGGTCTCGTCCAGGGTGGCCAGGGAGGCGAAGGAGTTGGCCAGGGCCCAGGGCTTGTACTGGGAGACCGTGCCCTCGTCCATCCCCAGCTGCGCGGCGGCCTGCACCACCGCCTGGTACAGCGCCGGGGAGATGTGGTTGGCCAGGCTGTCTCCGGCGGGATAGGTCTGCAGGGCGGCGAACTCCAGAAGCTGGTCCGTGTCGTTGAAGTCCAGCTCGAAGGAGACCTGCTCCGCGTTCAGAATGACGTCCCGCAGCTGCTTGTGGAAGGGGTAGAGATTGTTCCGGTCGGTGTGGATGGAGCCCAGCAGATACAGCACATTGCCGCGGCCGTTGTCCGCCCGCCACAGCAGGCCCAGGGAGCCGGCGTCCTGCCGGTCATACAGGTTCAGAATCAGGCTGTTGGCCATGGCGGCGGCCTCCAGCACCGTGCAGGGCCGGTCCAGATGCAGGCCGGAGCCGTCTCCGGCCAGGGCACCCACAGAGGTCATAAAGGCCTCGGGCCCCTGCTCCACGCCGGGGAAGGCGTAGGCGGCCGCCTCCTGATACAGGGCGTTCATCACGCCGCCCCGGGTGGTGTCCAGCACCAGGGCGGTCCCGTCGGCGGGCCGGGGCTCCAGATCCAGAAGGGCCAGTTTGTCTTCCACCGTCTGGGCCAGGGCCTCCACCTGCTCCATCGTCACAGTCTGGCTGTGCTGGACGCTGATCTCATCCCCAAACAGGCCCAGGGAATAGCCGTCGGCCAGTATGCTGTGGGACCAGACGGGCAGGGGAGCGGGGCTCTCCTCCGCGGCCAGAGCCACCTGGGAGCTGCCCAGAAGGCCCAGCACCAGCAGAAGGCTGAGAAATTTTTTCATGTACAACATCCTTTCTCCCATTTTCCCGCGGCGCGGGAAGTCTGCCTCCATTGTAAGCAGGGAAATGGGGGAAGTCAATTTAAGATTTCTTAAAGTTCCGGGGGCTCCTCCGTGGGGATGTGCGCCCCGGTCGCGGGGGCGAAGGCGTTGGTCCGCTGGATCTCCTCCAGAAGCCTCGGCAGTAGTGCGCGCCGGGGCCGCAGGCGGCCAGAGCGGGGAGGAGGAGCAGGGCGGCAAGCAGGGACAGCCATCGCTTCCGCTGTTTCTGTTTCATGGCGCACCTCCCGGATCTGAAACAGGGCCGCCTCATGCGGGGCGGCCCTGTTGGGTATGGTTAGATGTTACTGCTTGGAGATGGCCTTGGGGTCCTCGGTATCGAAGATGGTCTTGGCGGAGGCGGCCAGCCCGGCCAGTCCCTGGATCTCGCTGGGGATGATGATCTTGGTGGCCTTGCCGTTGGCGGCGGCGGTGAAGGCCTCCAGGGCCTTGATCTTGATGACGCCGTCGCCGGGATCGGACTCGTTGATGAGCTTGATGGCGTCGGCGGTGGCCTGCTGCACCTTCATAATGGCCTCTGCCTCAGCCTCGGCCTCCAGGATCTTGGCCTGCTTGGCGCCCTCGGCCTGGAGGATGGCCGCCTGCTTGGCGGCGTCGGCCCGGAGGATGGCGGACTGCTTCTCACCCTCGGCCACCAGGATCTGGGACTGCTTCTGGCCCTCGGCCTGGAGAATGGATTCCCGGCGCTCACGCTCGGCCCGCATCTGCTTCTCCATGGACTCCTGGATGTCCCGGGGCGGCATGATGTTCTTCAGCTCTACCCGGTTGACCTTGATGCCCCAGCTGTCGGTGGCCTCGTCCAGGATGGAGCGCATCTGGCCGTTGATGTGGTCCCGGCTGGTGAGGGACTGGTCCAGCTCCAGGTCGCCGATAATGTTGCGCAGGGTGGTGGCGGTGAGGTTCTCAATGGCGGACATGGGGTTTTCCACGCCGTAGGTGTACAGCTTGGGGTCGGTGATCTGGAAATAGATCACGGTGTCGATCTGCATGGTGACATTGTCCTTGGTGATGACGGGCTGGGGCGGGAAGTCCACCACCTGCTCCTTCAGGGAGATATTTTTGGCCACCCGCTCAATGAACGGGATCTTGAAGTGCAGGCCCACGCCCCACACGCCCTGGAAGGCGCCCAGGCGCTCGATGACGAAGGCGCGGGACTGGGGAACCACTCGGATGTTGGCGGCCAGAACGGCCAGGACCAGCAGGATCAGGATGACGGGGATGATCATACTTATAATGTTTTCCAGCATAGTTATTCCTCCTGTTCTGTCGTATGACGGTAGGATCATGGGGATCGCGGAATGCGGGGGTACGCTGGGGAAACGGCTGGGTCAGTGCTCGGGGCCGCCGGTCTGGACCGGCTCCACCAGAACCTTGACGCCCTGGATCTGGGTGACGCGGACTTCCTGGCCGGCGGGGATCACAGCGCCCTCTCCGGCGCTGCGGGCGCTCCACACCTGTCCAGCGATGTTCACCAGGCCGTGACCGGCCAGGTTGTCGATCTCCTCCGTGACCAGGCCGGTGGCGCCAATGATCCGGTCGGCGTTGGTGGGGGAGTAGCCGGGCTGCAGGACCTTCTTGGCGAAGGGGCGGACCAGCAGCATGGACAGGGCGGAGAGGATGAGGAAGGTGATGATCTGGGGCCAGAAGCCCAGGCCAAGCTGGCTGACAATCAGCGCCCCCAGGGCGCCCAGCGCGAACCAGATGGACGTGAGCCCCACGGTGACTGCCTCACCGATCCCAAACAGGACCAGGATGATCAGCCAGATGATGGGTTTCATAGGCGGCTCCTTTCTGAATCGACGGATCGATCCGCTTGTGGTGGGATGGATCGGGGCTGCTCAGCCCAGTGCGGGGAGCTCCGGAGCTTGTCACGGCCGTGTGTCCCGCCTGTTTGGCTGTGGCATTATCATACCACAAGCGGCTGGAATTTTCTACACTGACATGGGACTGTTTTCGGTAAAATTCATCAATCTGCACCTTCTGTGGCCGCCCGGGCTGGTTCCCACGCATCCGCGCTCCTCCGCGCGTTTTTGCGCCCGCACGGGTCTGGCATGGGCGGAAGGTGTTGCGAAATCCGGCCGGTTCCGATATACTGGTTCTGATAAGGGGCCGCCGCCGCCCCGGGAACCGGGCGCGGGACCACCGGACAAGGACAGCTGGCGGCCGGGGAGGTTTTCCGCATGAATGAAACTTTGACCTTTGCCATCCCGACTCTGTTCGGCCTGGAGGGCCTGGCCGCCGACGAACTGCGCCGTCTGGACCTGCCCCAGGTGCGGGCGGAGAACGGCCGCGTCCTCTGCGGCGGGACGCTGGGGGACATCCCGCGGCTGAATGTAAATCTGCGCACTGGGGAGCGGGTGCTGCTGGTGCTGGGGACTTTCCCCGCCGGGGACTTCGACGCCCTCTTTGAGGGGACCAGGAAGCTGCCCTGGGAGCAGTTTATTCCCCGGGACGGACAGTTCCCGGTGAAGGGACACAGCCTGAACTCCGCGCTCCACTCCGTCCCCGCCTGCCAGGCCATCGTGAAAAAGGCGGTGGCCGCCCGCCTGGGGGCCCAGTACGGGATGAACACCCTGCCGGAGACCGGGGCCCTCTATCAGATCCAGTTCTCCATCATGAAGGACACCGCCGTGCTGATGCTGGACACCTCCGGGGCGGGCCTCCACAAGCGGGGCTATCGCGCCCAGGGCGTGGCGGCCCCCCTGCGGGAGACTCTGGCCGCCGCCATGGTGCTGCTGTCCCGGTACCGGGGCCGGGATCCCCTGTGCGACCCCTTCTGCGGCTCGGGCACCATCCCCATTGAGGCCGCTCTCATTGCCAAAAACAGGGCCCCCGGCCTGAACCGGAGTTTTTCCGCCCAGAAGTGGGCCTGCGTGGACCGGGAGCTGTGGCTCCGGGCGGCGGACGAGGCCATGGACAAGGAGTTCGAGGGGGACTACGAGATCTGGGGGGGCGACCTGGACCCAGCGGCGGTGGAGCTGGCCCGGCGCAACGCGGAGCTGGCCGAGGTGGACGACATCGTCAGGTTTGAAGCGGCGGACGCCCGCACCTTCCACTGGGGCGGGATGTACGGACGGATCGTCACCAATCCCCCCTACGGCGAGCGGATCATGGAGCGCCGGGAGGCGGAGGAGCTGTACCGCGCCTTCGGAAAGGCGTGGGCCAAGTTCCCGGAGACCTGGAAGCTGTATCTGTTGTCCTCCCATACGGAGTTTGAGCGCACCTTTGGGAAGAAGGCGGATAAGAAGCGCAAGCTATATAATGGTATGCTCAAGTGTGACCTGTTCATGTACCTGGGGTAAGAAAAGCTGGGGCGGGGGAGACCCTGCCCCGGACTGCGTTCTGCCGGGCCGGAGGGCAGTCGAAATTAGCACTTGGCGGTTTTGTTTGTGAACAAAGGGTAAATTATCCTTTCGGACCCTCAATTTTTTTGAAATTGGGGGTTGATTTTTTTCTTGGCAGAGGGTATTATGATAGTCGTAGTTAGCACTTAGACAAAAAGAGTGCTAAAACCTAACCTTGTTTATTCCAATCATCATATAAGGAGGAACCCATTATGAAACTCAAACCCCTTGCTGACCGTGTTGTTGTCAAGCTGGTAGAGGCCGAGGAGACCACCAAGGGCGGTATCATCCTCACCGGAGCCGCGAAGGAGAAGCCCGAGGTCGCCGAGGTGCTGTCCGTCGGTCCCGGCGGACTGGTGGATGGGAAGGAAGTCACCATGACGGTGAAGGTGGGTGACAAGGTCATCACCAGCAAGTATGCAGGTACCCAGGTCAAGGTGGACGGCGACGAGGTCACCATCGTCCGTCAGAGCGACATCCTCGCGATCGTGGAGTGAGTCCAGGGGGGACGGGATCACGCCGTCCACCTTGGGGCCCCATCACAGATGGGGCGGCGCGGTAAGCGCCGAAGGCCGGCGAAATTGACTTCCGACGGCCGCAGATCAAATTCACTCTGGGGTCCCATGAAACCCTGGTTTCATGGGGAGACGGCGACGAGGTCACCATCGTCCGTCAGAGCGACATCCTGGCCATCGTCGAGTAAACTCGACGATGGCAATTAGGAATTAGAAATGAGGAATTGATGAGCCGCCTGCGGCGGCCAATTCCAAATGGTCCGGCAAAGCCGGACTCCACAATTCCTAACTCCTCATTCCTAATTCAACACACTTTCTCTAAATTGGAGGTAATGTATTATGGCTAAGATCATTTGCTACGGCGAAGAGGCCCGCAAGGCTCTGGAAAAGGGCGTGAACCAGCTGGCCGACACTGTAAAGATCACCATGGGCCCCAAGGGCCGCAACGTGGTGCTGGATAAGAAGTTCGGCGCTCCCCTGATCACCAACGACGGCGTCACCATCGCCAAGGAGATCGAGCTGGAGGACCCCTTTGAGAACATGGGTGCCCAGCTGGTGAAGGAGGTCTCCACCAAGACCAACGATGTGGCCGGCGATGGCACCACCACCGCCACCCTGCAGGCCATCATCCACGAGGGCCTGAAGAACCTGGCCGCCGGCGCCAACCCCATGGTCATGAAGAAGGGCATCTCCAAGGCGACCACTGCCGCCATCGAGGCCATGAAGGCCAACAGCCAGAAGGTCAACGGCTCTGACGACATCGCCCGCGTGGGCGCGGTCTCCTCCGGCGACGAGGCCATCGGCACTCTGATCGCTGAGGCCATGGAGAAGGTGGGCCACGACGGCGTCATCACCATTGAGGAGTCCAAGACCGCTGAGACCTACTCCGAGGTCGTGGAGGGTATGCAGTTCGACCGGGGCTACATCACCCCCTATATGGTCACCGACACCGAGAAGATGGAGGCCAATCTGGACGACGCCCTCATCCTCATCACCGACAAGAAGATCTCCAACATTCAGGAGCTGCTGCCCGTGCTGGAGCAGGTGGTCCAGGCCGGCAAGAAGCTGCTGATCATCGCGGAGGACGTGGAGGGCGACGCTCTGTCCACCCTGATCGTCAACCGTCTGCGCGGCACCCTGAACGTGGTGTGCGTCAAGGCCCCCGGCTTCGGCGACCGCCGCAAGGAGATGCTGCAGGACATCGCCATCCTCACCGGCGGCACTGTCATCTCCTCCGATGTGGGTCTGGAGCTGAAGGAGGCTCAGCTGAGCCAGCTGGGTCAGGCCCGTCAGGTGAAGGTCACCAAGGAGAACACCACCATCGTCAACGGCGCCGGTTCTTCTGAGGAGATCAAGGCCCGCGTGGGTCAGATCAAGAGCCAGATCGAGGTCACCACCTCTGACTATGACCGTGAGAAGCTGCAGGAGCGCCTGGCCAAGCTGGCCGGCGGCGTGGCTGTCATCAAGGTGGGCGCTGCCACCGAGGTGGAGATGAAGGAGAAGAAGCTGCGCATCGAGGACGCGCTGAACGCCACCCGTGCCGCTGTGGAAGAGGGTATCGTGGCCGGCGGCGGCACCGCTTACCTGAATGCCATCCCCGCTGTGGAGAAGCTGCTGGCTGAGAGCGAGGGCGACGAAAAGACCGGCGTTCAGATCGTGGCCCGCGCCCTGACCGCTCCCGTGAAGCAGATCGCTGCCAACGCCGGCATCGACGGCTCCGTGGTGCTGGAGAAGATCCGTGAGTCCGGCAAGATCGGCTACGGCTTCGACGCCTACAAGGAGACTTACTGCGACATGATCCCCGCCGGTATCGTGGATCCCACTAAGGTGACCCGCTCCGCGCTGGAGAACGCCGCCTCCATCGCCTCCACCCTGCTGACCACCGAGTCCCTGGTGGCCGATAAGCCCCAGCCCGCCGCTCCCGCGGCCCCCGCGGCCCCCGATATGGGCGGGATGTACTAAGAGACACCGCAAAGCACTGAAAAATTGGATTTTTTCGGGGAATAATCAATAGATTTTGCGAAAACTTGCAATCATTGCCCGGGAAATCGTCTGATCGGTATGGAAAGGCCGGCGCCTGAAATAGGCGCCGGCCTTTTTTACTGCCTCTTGTCAAAAGAGGGAAAATATGCTAAAATAGCCTCAGAAGTATTGCGTTCGAGAGGTTGACAGGCCATGAGATACTGCAATATACTGACAGCAAGCAAGCAAGCAAGCAAGCAAGCAAGCAAGCAAGCAAGCAAGCAAGCAAGCAAGCGGGGAGTCTTGTAGTTTCCCGTTCTTTTCTGCTGTCCAACGATATTATTTTGGCAATAAAGGCACTTTTGCGGCGTGAGGGAGTATGCCGCAAAGGTGCCTTTTTGTGTTCGTTTTGAACGAGCAATTTACAAAATAGGAGGAGAAATAGCGATGAAAAAAAGATTGTTGCCCAGTCTGTTGGCACTGTGCCTGCTTATCGGAATGATGCCTACGGCAGTTTTCGCGGCAGATGACAGTGCGGACAGCAATCCACCCACAGTCTATGAAGGAACGGAAGGAGGTGCGCTGGAGACAGAACAGGAAGGTGACCGCTATCTGCCTGACAGCGAACAGCCTGATCCCACGCTCCCTGGGCTTCAGGCAGAACCAACAGCAGAAGCCGATGCGGACAACTGGTTGAATGAAGCAGATACGAGCTGGTACGATTCCGGAGAAAAGAATTTTGAGATCGATACTGCCGCTGAACTGGCCGGCCTGGCCAAGTTAGTCAACGGCGGCGAAACTTTTGCCGGGAAGATTGTTAAATTGACCGGAAAGATTGACTTGCTCGGTAAAGAGTGGACGCCGATCGGTACAAAGGACGCCGCATTCCAGGGCAGCTTTGATGGCGGCGGCAACAGCATTACCGGTATGACCATCGATAGCGCTTCCGACCATGTCGGGCTCTTCGGGATCACGAAGGGTGGCACACTGGAACAGATTAAACTTGAAAATGCTTCCATTGTATCCACGCGCTCTGGTGATGCTTATGTGGGCGCGATCACCGGTGAAGGCTATACTGGCACCATTCAAAATTGTAGCGTGACAGGGCTGAAACTCAGTGCCAAAGGAAATTTTGTAGGCGGCATTTCCGGTCAAGGATACGCCAAAATTAACGGTTGCACGGTGGATGATGCAGAGATCGAAAGTGCTGGTTGGAAGGTTGGCGGCATAATCGGCCAACTCAATGAAGGCGCGTTTACTTTTGCGCGCAATGCCGTTCAAAATTCGAATATCTCCTGCACCTACGTATCTGGTCCCGTTGGAGGTATCGTTGGTTTTTGTAATTACGGAGATAAGAGCTTTACCGAATGTGTGGTAAAAAACACCGTGATCAAAGCGAAGACTGCGGCTGGCGGTGTGATCGGAAGCACAATGTCAAACGGCGCGGCAGGGCAGACATTCAAATTTGAGGACTGTGAGATCTCCCATCTGACTTTTGAATCGGTCGATGACGGAAAAATCACAAAATCCGGTGGATTTGTTGGCGCAAAATATTGGAGAGGCCTGAAAAATACCGCCATCGAGTTGAATGAATGCACTGCACAGGATATTATGGTGAATGCCGCAGAAGGCAGCACCGTAGGCGTTCTGTTCGGCGAAGCTGTGGATACCTGTACCTACAATGTGACCGACAGTACCATTGCAGTAACAGAAAGTGCCGAAAACGCAGTCCCTGTTCTGGTTGCGGCAGCAGCCAATGGAAGTACGATCAAAATCGAAGACAGCGCAAATAGCTCGGAACATAAAACACAGATCGCGCCCCAGTATGTGCCCGAGGCCAATCAGTATGTAGCCGATGCGGACAAAATACTTGATCCTGAAACCGGTACGCTCGTTCCGATCAGTCCTGAAAATGCTGCTGTGACAGTGACTGTCAACGGACAGCAGAGTTCCCATAAAACCCTTGATGCCGCCATCGCCGCCGCGAACGCGGCCGAGGGCGACGGTGATGTGATCGTGACCATCGAGAAGCCGGGCGAGTATGCGCCCTTTGCGATCACCAGAGACAATATCACCGTTCAGACGGCTGAGAACGTCAAGGCCACCATCAAGGTCAGCAAGGCTCAGCCGATGCAGGTATACCATAATGATACCAAGACTGCGCCCGGCTTTGCCTTTAAGGGCATTGATTTTGTCTCCACCGATGGCTCGCCGGTCCTGCTGTCCCACTACTGGGGAACGGATGGACATGAAGCCATTCTGGAGGACTGTTCCTTTATCAGCGAGGTCATGCCCACTGAGAAAGACGCGGTCAACGCGCTCTATCTTGAGTTTGCCGACCTGTCCATCACAAACTGCCGTTTTGAGAACTGGATCAATGCGCTCTATACCGCTGGAGAAGGCTACACCCTCAATACCTGGACCATCTCCGGCAATCAGTATAACAACGTCAAGAACCTGCTCAACGGCTACTGGGCCCACGAGCCTGCCGCCGGCGCCAGCCTCACTGTGACCAGCAACACCGTGGCCGATGGCGAGACCGCCTCCATCGTCCTGTGGGACTACGCGCAGTTCCTCCACTGGATGGGCGGCGACAACAATCTTGGCGCTGATCCCGGCAAGGTCTCCGCCTTTGTGGATCAGGACAGCAAGAGCATTGTGACCGTCCAGGGCAACGGCGAGAACACCACGATCGCTGCCTTCCACTGTGACTGGTTTGTGGATTCCGGCCTTTCCGGCGATCAGGTCGATGCCGAGATCGAGCACCACCGCCTTGTGGAGATCCCCGAGGATGCCGATGTAGCCAGTGTGGACGTCTACGACAGCGAGGGCAAGCTGGTTGCCTCCATGTCTGAAATGGGTGAAAAAGGGAAAAAGTGTATCTATACCCTCCCCACCGGTAAATATACTGTCAGCATTACCCAGACGCAGTCGGATGGGGACAGCATCGTCACCAAGCAGGACCTGACGGTCGCCGAGCCCAAGACCGGTGAAACCGCAGAGATCGAAGTGCCCACTTTGACCGATGAAAACAAGTATGTCGCACAGGTGGGTGAGATCAAGTACACCTCTGTGAAGGCGGCAATTGAAGCTGCTGTGAACGGCCAGACCGTGGAGCTTCTGCGCAGCGTGACGGTAGATGAGCCGACCATGGTCAAGCACAGTATCACCATTGACGGCAATGGAAATTCAATCACCCGCAGCACAGACGGCATCATCCTGAATGTTGTTTATGCGGACAGTACCAATGTTACCGTTCAGGATCTCACTCTGGCCGGAAACAACGGCGGCGGACTGCTGCAATGGACCATGGAGGGAAGCTATAAGGAAAACGATAGTCCCTCTACTACTCCCAGACTGACGGTCAAAAACTGCACGTTCAGCAGCGATGATGGGCAGAAAACAGGCGCTGGCATTGGCCTTTGGGGCCATACATCCGGTGATTGGTTCAACGCGGCAAAGTCCGAGGTGGTAATTGACGGCTGTACCTTCGATACGCTGAGCGTTGGTATCTACTACAATGAGGAAGCGCCTCTGCTGAATCTGAAGAGCACCGTCACCAACAACATCTTCAAAAACCTGTCCTGGACCGGTCTGGCAGGTATTCCCGCAAATGCCGAGATCGCATACAACAGATTTGAGCAGACCTGCAACGGCGCGATCCAGTATCTGTTCAACGCGGCCCAGACGCAGACCAACACCTATATTCATGACAACGTGATCGATTCCAAGACCGGGATCCAGTTCATGCCTTACCATTTGAACGAGGGAAATCAGAACGGCGGAAAGCCCACTGTCTTTGTGACCGCCGACATGCTGCCGAGAATCGAGAAAAATGTCCGCAATGTAGACACTGATCTGGTCGTTCTGGTCGCCTATCGCAGCGCTACGGACGAGACCTTTAAGCTGGCGGAAGGCGTCAGCATTGATTTGACCAAGAACTACACGCAGGGTGTTGCGCCCACGATCGATGTCGAGGTGCAGGCGGGAGCAGGCGCTCCCAGCGTGGACGAGGTCAGCCCCGCGGTAAAAAATGATGTTTTCTACCTTGATCCAGACTGTGAGACCCTGAATACCGACTCCTCCTCTGGTGGCGGCTCCTCCTCCGACAACGAGCGCACTTACGCCATCGTCACCGAGGACGACGGACACGGCTCCGTGACGGTCAGCGCGGACGAGGCCTCTGCCGGCACCCGCATCACCGTCACCGTGAAGCCCGATGCGGGCTATGAGCTGGACGAGCTGACTGTCACCGACGCCAAGAACAAGGACCTGAAGGTCACCAAGCGGTCCGAGACCACCTACACCTTCCACATGGCGGACAGCAAGGTCACCGTGGAAGCCAGCTTCAAGCTGATCGAAACCGAGCCTGAGAACCCCTTCACCGACATCTCGAAGAGCGATTACTTCTATGATGCGGTTCTGTGGGCCGTGGACAAGGGGATCACCTCCGGCACCGGAGGCACTACCTTCAGCCCGAACGCCTCCTGCACCCGCGGCCAGATGGTCACCTTCCTGTGGCGGGCCGCCGGCTCCCCCGCACCCAAGAGTGCGGAGACCCCCTTCACGGATGTTAACAGGGCGACTACTTTGGCGCGGTCCTGTGGCTGTGGAGGGGATCACCTCCGGCACCAGCGCCACTACTTTCAGCCCCAACGCCACTGTGACCCGCGGCCAGACCGTCACCTTCCTGTGGCGGGCCAATGCCTCTCCTGTGGTAAACTATGCCATGGACTTTACGGATGTGGCCGCTGACGCCTACTACGCAGAGGCCGTGCGCTGGGCCGTGTCCGAGGGCGTCACCGCAGGTACCGGTGACAAGGCGTTCAGCCCCGATGCGGACTGTACCCGCGCCCAGATCGTGACCTTTATGTACCGGGACGCGCGGTAACATTCAGCGAACAGAATCACGGACCCCAAATAAAATGAGGGCGGAACGGCTGTGCCGTTCCGCCCTCTTCAGCTTGTGGAGGGTACGGTTTTGCAAAGCTGGCCGATGCGGCTGTGTGCCTGGGGCTTCAGTCCTGCTCTGTGGGGTGGAGCAGACGCCGGGGCACCCGGCACATCATGGTCTCCAGCTCCTCCCGGGAGAAGCCCTGGGCCCGGAGCTGCCGGGCATACTCCTCCATGCCCTCATCGGAGCCGGGGGAGTTGAGCTGTCCAAAATCGGTGGTCAGAAGCACCCGGTCACAGCCCACGGCCCGGATCTGCCGGGCGATCTCTTCAATGGGCGTGCGGCCGTGGAACGTGGTGAAGAAGCAGTGCTCCACATAGGCCCCCAATGCGGCGGCCTCCTCCTGCTGTTCCACCGAGTAGCAGTCCGCGGGGTTGTCCGCGTGGGTCAGCACGATGGTGCAGTTCCGCTCCGCAGCGGCCCGCACCAGGGCCATGCCCTCCTCCGCGCCGACGTGGCCCGTTCCCACCACCATGTGGTGGCGGGCGGCGATGTCCAGCACCTCCAGGGCTTGAGGCAGCAGCTTGCCCTCCTCATCACAGACGGTCAGGAAACGGGATAGATCGGCCTCCGGGTCATTCCGGTGCTGATAGCGCTGATAGGACTGGGCCTCCAGGGTGGGGAACCAGACCATGCGCCCGCCCGCCTGGGCGGACCGCTCTACCGCATCAGGATTCAAGCCGCCCACCGAGCGGTTCAGGGTCACGCCGCCTGCCACATCCAGTTGGGGGAACTGCGCCATCAGCAGGCCGGCCCGGGCCGCAGTGTCAAAATAGTGGCACTTGATGGCACAGCCCGCCATCCCACGCTCCGCCAGCCGCCGGGCAAGCTCCAGATCGCTGTACTTCCGGGGGACCACATCCGGGGAGGTATGGATATGCAGGTCATAGACGCCGTTTAAAAGCTCTCTCATGCGCTGATACCTCGAACGGTCAATAGGGCAGGAAAATCGGGATCAGCGCGGCCACCACCACATAAGTGACCAGCAGCATGGGCAGACCGATCTTGCAGAAGTCCACGAACTTATACTGGGTCCAGCCCACCGTCATCATGTTCTGGGGTGCGGCGAAGGGGGTGGCGTAAGAGGCCGCGCCCGCCAGGGTGATGGTCATGGCAACCGGATAGGGGCTGACGCCGATCTGCTCAGCGATGGAAATGCCGATAGGCAGGAACAGCATGATGGAGGGGATATTGGACATGAACTGGGTCAGGATGGCGGCGGAGAAGAAGATGACGGTGGTGACCATGAAGGGGCTGGGATCGTTGCCCAGGATCTTCAGGATCAGCTCGGCCACGGCATCGCCTGCGCCGCTGTTCTTAAAGCCGGTGGAGATGGCGGTCAGGGAGCCCACCAGCAGCATACAGTTCCAGTCGATGGCCTTGATGGCTTCCTGAACGGACATACACTTGGTGCCCACAATGACAAGAGCGCCGATCACAGCGGCCACATGCATGGGCATATTAGCCGGGCTGGCGGCGATCACCACCAGAACACACAGCAGAGTTACTACGGAGATGGCGGCCTTCTTCTTGTCCAGGGCCTTCTTTTCGGTCTTGGCAAACTCGGGGATATAGCCGGTATCCGGGATCATCCTGCACCCGATAAAGGTGAAATACAGGGTGCCTAGAATACACACGCCAATGCCGAAGGGGGTAATGCTGAAGAAGCCGAAGGGGGTGATGCCCAGATCGCTCATCACGCTGTTGGCGGTGGCGTTGGAGCCCACACCCACCAGGGTGACAAAGCCGCCGAACTGGGCGCCGAACAGCAGAGCCAGCAGGGCCTTGGAGGGACCGACCCCGGCGGCGATACACATAGCGGTGACCAGGGGGGCCATGGCAGTCATCACGCCGATGTTGCTGCACACGGAGCTGAGGATACAAGACACGACCAGCGTTGCAAGGATGATATTTCGCTCACTTTTTCCCGTGACACGGACCATTTTCTCACCGATCAGATCAGTAATACCGGCATGGAACAGGGAGGAGCCGATGACCATCATGCCGGCCAGCAGGACGATGGTGGTGCTGTTATAGCCGGCGAAGATGTCGCTCACATCGATCAAACCTGTATAGGCAAAGGCGATAGAAGCGCCGATGGCGGTGACGATGATGGGAACGGGCTCCCAGATAAACAGGATGACGGTGACCGCCAGAATGATCAGCGCAATGGAAATGGGACTCATTTTAGCTCTCCTTTTTTTGTAAATTTTCCTATCTCAGCAAGGTTCCCTGTCCGTACGGAACGGACAGGGAACCGGCTTCGATCCTGACTTGGACGCGGCGGGTCCGGTCGGATGCGCCGCTTTGCGGGACACAGCCCGCGGGGGGCCATTCAAATATTCTGCCTGATAATAGCCGGCCAGCCGGATACCGCAGGATGGATATCCTCTCTGCTGCCTAATAAAACCGGGCCGGACACGATGGACGCATCCGGCCCGGAAAGGGGAAACATAGCTGTCGCCTCAGGGATCAGTCCTGCTTCTTGGACTTCTTCCAGATACAGCCATAAATAAAGCTCAGCAGGCCGGTCAAGGCGATGGCGGGGAAAATCACCGCGTCCACTGTGGTCTCGATCATGGTGACCATCTCGGGCATTCCGGCGATCAAGCACACAGCCTGGCCCAGGACAAAGATCACAGAACCGATTCCAAAAATGGCCAGGCCCAAAGCGATCAGGATATGAAATACTTTTTGCATCGTTATTTCCTCCTATTTGTTAGGGTACCGGCAGGATCCCAGTGGCAACCAGACAGCCCATCACCACAATGGGTGCCACGAACCAGTTGATCAGGGGCATATAGATCTTGGGCGGGTCGCACTCGGTGAGGCCGCAGGCCACGAACAGTGCGCCGGAAGCGGGGGGAGAAGCGCCCTCGGTGGAGGAGATCATCAGCAGAGCGGCGGCGGTCGTCAGGGGATCGAAGCCGACGCCCACCAGGATGGCGTGACCCACCACGCCTACGGCGGTCAGAGTCGCGGTGGAGGATAGAGGTCCGGCGACCACAGCCACCAGCACATAGACCACGATCAGAGTCACAATGGGGGACAGGTTCATCTTGTCCAGAACGGACACCACATCATCGCCCAGGCCCAGCTTGGTGATGATGTTGCTCACCGCAAAGATAAAGAACAGCAGGCCGCCCGTGTTGGCGATATGGGGGATGAATTTTTTGACGAAATCCTCCCAGGAGGAGAACTTTTTCACGATGTTCCTGCCATCCAGAAGCAGGATGATGCAGATCATCAGAGTAGGCAGCCAAACCAGCAGGTTGACGCTGTCCATCGCGCCCTCCCAGGCCTCGGAGCGGCCGGCCAGGGCTTTGTTCAGGGGGCCCATGGTGAGGAGCACGGGGATGACTGCGCCCAGGAAAAGGGTCATACAGATGCCATGCTTGCGGAATACTTCCGAGATGGGCTCCTGCTCACCCACCAGAGTGGGCTGGATGTGGTTCTTACGCACCACATAGTGGATATAGACCAGACGCCACGCGACCTGATACAGGCCGGTGACCAGCAGGGCGATGTATAACGCCCCTTCCTCCACGATCCCGGCCACCGTGGGAAAGCCCAGCACAATGAACAGGCCGGCACAGGGGGGAAAGCCGGCGCCCAGGCCGCCGTTGGCGGCGATCAGGGTGGCCGCCTGCTCCCGGTTCCAGCCGGACTTCAGCAGCCACTCGGCGGTGAACGCGCCGGCAGTTGCGGCGTTGGGGGTGTTTCCGCCGGACATACAGCCCAGGGCGGAGGAAATCGCGGTGTTGACATAGGCGGGGCCGCCCTTCAGCCGCCCGAACAGGCGGGTGAAGATGTGCAGCATACCATCCAGTACATTGGAATGCTGGAGGAGAAATGCCATAACAATAAAGGCCAGGGATGCGTACAGCACCTCATAGTTCAGAACATACTTGATCGCGCCGGCCATCAGACTGGGGGCCTGGTCCACGCCGCCGAAGAACGGCAGAATGATTAGGCTGAGAATGGCGGCCTCCACGATATTGCGCTTGAGTACCACGGCCCAAATGATGATCAGTGCGATAAAAACCAGCAATGCAGTCAATCCGGGTCCCATATTTTTCTCTCCTTTATCTGTTGAACTCCGTCCCCGCCAGTCTCAGCGGGCGGGGACGGGCAGATAACGCGTCTCTCTTACGCGTGGTACACGTCGTCGATGATCTCGTAGCCTTTTTCCGCCAGGCTCTTTTCCACCCAGGCGCGGTTGGCGGTGCCATTCTTGGCGGCGGACAGCTTGGCGGCGTCGGCGGCCTGGAACTTCTTGGCGTCCTCCAGGATGACGGGGGCGTCCTTCCGGGGGATCACGATGACGCCGTCGGGATCGGCCAGGATGATGTCGCCGGGGTTGACGCTCACGCCGCCGCAGGCAATGGGCACGTTGATCTCACCGGGGCCCTCCTTGTAGGGTCCGCCCGGAGTGGTGCCGGTGCAGTAAACGGGGAAGTCCCAGTTTCCGATCTCATCGATGTCGCGGATGGGGCCGTCCAGCACGATGCCGGCGATCTTCTTGGTGTAGCAGAGGTACGCCATCATGATCTCACCCATCAGGGCACGGGTGTCGTCCTCCTCATTGGATACCACCAGGACGTCGCCCTCCTGGCAGTAGTTCAGGGCGGCGTGGAGGGTCAGGTTGTCGCCCGCGCGGCACTTCACCGTATAGGCGGGGCCGGCCATCATCTGGGCCTTGGGCTTGCTCACCAGATGGATCCGTGGGTTCATGGCGCAGCTGCGGCCCATCACATCGGCAGTGTTGGAGGCCGGAATGGACTTGAATTCCTCTACCAGCTTCCTGTCGGGCAGCTCACGCTGCAAATAGATCCGTTTTCCTACACTCATTTCAGATTGCTCCTTTCAAAATTCATACACACAAATGGACTTACTTCTGAATCAGGTCCCGCAGCTCGGGGACCACGAACTTGGGGGTCCGGCCGGAGAAATAGTCGTCGATGGCCTGGGCGCAGGCCACGGAGGAGCGGCTGGACGCCTCCTGGGTGGCGCCGCCGATGTGGGGCGCGGTGAGCACATTGTCCATGGACACCAGGGGGTTGCTGGGATCGATGGGCTCCTTCTCCAGCGTATCCAGCCCGGCCCCGGCGATCTTCCCGGCCTGGAGGGCACGGATCAGGGCGGGCTCGTCCACGATGGAGCCGCGGGCGGCGTTGATGAGGTACGCAGTCTCCTTCATCAGGCCGAACTCCCGGTCACTGATGGAGTGGACGGTCTCGGGGGTGGCGGGCACATGGAGGGAGACGTAGTCGCTTTTGGTAAAGATCTCGTCCCGGTCCTCCACCAGCTGGATGTAATCGGGCAGGCCCTCCTTTTTGGCAAAGGGATCATAGGCCAGCACCGTCATATCGAAGCCCAGGGCGGCTTTCTTCGCCACCAGCTTGCCGATGTTGCCCAGGCCCACCAGGCCCAGGGTCTTGCCCTCCAGCTCCGTCTTGGGGACGCCCATCTTGGCTTGGCGGTAGTCCTCCAGGTACAGGCTCTGCACCTTTTTGAAGTTCCGGGAGCAGTAGAGCATATAGAAGATGGTCAGCTCGGCCACCGAGATGGCATTGGCCCCGCCGGCAGTGCACACCAGCACCCCATGCTTTCGGGCCGCCTTCAGGTCTACGCCGTCATAGCCCGCGCCGTGCCGGGCCAGGATCTTCAGCTTGGGGGCCGCATCCAAAATCTTCTCCGTGATCTTCGCCGTCCGAACGATGATCGCGTCACAGTCTCCGATGTCCGCGATGATGTCCTCCTCGGTAAAGCCGCGGCCGTCCACCACCTCGTAGCCGTGCTCCCGCAGATATTCATAGCCAGCCGGCAAAATGGGCTGGGGAAGCAGCACTCGGATCGCCATAAAAACTCCTCCTCATTGGTCCTGTATATTTTTCATAAAATCATTTGCGTTTCCGTTAAAATCATGGTAATATGAACAAGGTCAAAAATCAAACAGAGATTTTTTCATTTTTCGACAAAGAAATTTTGTAGCTGGACAGGGAGGCTTCCCATGGATCTCGTCAGTCTCTACTATTTTCAGGAGCTGTCCAAGGACCTGAACATGACCCGGACGGCCCAGCGGCTGTATATCTCCCAGCAGACCCTCAGCAACCACATCCACCGCCTGGAGCAGCACTACGGCTGCCCCCTGCTGTACCGGAAGCCAACATTGTCCCTCACCTGCGCGGGGGAGTTCGTCCTCTCCTTTGCCCAGGTGGTGGGGAAGGAGGAGCGGAACCTGGAGGACATCCTCTCCGACATCGAGCAGCAGGAGCGGGGCACGCTGAAGCTGGGGGCGGGCACCATGCGGGGGGCCTGGATCCTCTCCCAGCTGCTGCCCGACTTCCACCGCCGCTATCCGCTGGTGGAGGTCCGTTTTTCCGACGCCCTCTCCACTCAGCTGGAGGCTATGGTGTCCAACGGAGAGCTGGACTTCGCCGTGGTCCTCTCCGGCTCGTACAGCCCGGACCTGCTGGAGCAGCAGCTGTACCAGGAGCAGGTCTACCTCTGTGTCCCGGAGAGCCTGCTGCGGCAGTACTACTCCCCGGACGAGGTCCGGGGCATCAAGCTGCGCTCTCTCCAGGGGGCCTCGGTCCGGGACTTCGCCCGGCTGCCCTTCGCCCTGATGGATAACCGGCTGGGCCAGCGGATGCGGGAATACTTCACCCGGGAGCAGGTGCACCCCGCCGTCCCCTTTACCGGGACGGCCACCCGCCACATCCTCCCTCTGTGCGCCCAGGGAATGGCTGCCTGCTACTGTACCCAGGTGGGCATTGTGGCGAACGCCTCGGTCCTGGGGGATCAGCTCAACATTTTCCCTCTCATGGACCAGGGGGCGCCCATTGTCCAGACCCTGTCCCTCCTGCGGCACAGGCAGCGCTATCTTACCCACTACGCCAAGTATTTTATGGAGCTTCTTTTCCAGGTCACCGGGGAGATGGAGCGGGCCCAGGTCAGCCGCGTCGTCCCCGAACTCTCTGTTTAAACCTTAGCAGGCAGCCGCGGGGCGGTATGATGTTCAAAAGGATGTGAACGCCATGATCCCAAGCTATGAGCAGGTGGGGGACTGGCTGGAGGAGATCTCCGCCGGTTTCCCCGACGCATTTTTTGACCAGCTGGACGGGGGCATCCAGCTGGAGGAGGAGGCCCTTCCGGACCCGGAGTTTCCGCTGGGGGAGATGTACATCATGGGGGAGTACTGTCACGACCTGCTGGGGCGGTACATCGTCCTGTACTACGGATCCTTCGCCGCTCTGCTGGCGGAGGAGGACGAGGAGACCTGGAAGGACGAACTCTTTGCCACTGTGGCCCACGAGTTTACCCACCACATGGAGGAGACCGCCGGGCTCCACGCTCTGGACGATCAGGACGCGGAGTTCCTCCGCCGGGCCCGGGAGGAGTATGGCGGCCCGCTCTGAGGGGTCCGCCGGGCGTCCATGCCTGTTTCATACAAAAAATGAGGCTGCCGTCCCATGGGGACAGCAGCCTCATCTGTTATGGATTTTATGGGAGGGCGGTTTCTCCGTGCCCCTCCAGCTCGCCCGCCAGGCGGGCACGGAGACCGGAGTACCGCCGGGCCTGGCGGTTGTTGGACACCATGCGGGCCACCGCGCCATCGTCTCCCACCACGATGAACAGGCTTTTGGCCCGGGTGATGGCGGTGTACAGCACCCCCCGGGTCATCAGCATGGGGGCCCCGTCCAGGGCGGCCAGGATGACCGCCCGGTACTCGCTGCCCTGGGCCTTATGTACCGTGACGGCAAAAGCGGGCTCCAACTCCCCCAGCATATCCGGGGTGTACTCCACCAGTTTGCCGTCAAAGTCCACCAGGACGACTTCCTTGTCCACGGTGCGGATCACCCCGATGTCCCCGTTGAACATCCCCATGCCGGAGGCGGTCCCGCCCTCCTCCCGCCAGAGGATGTCGTAGTTGTTCTTGACCTGCATCACCCGGTCCCCCGCCCGGAAGATCCAGTCGCCGAAGCGGCGCTCCCCCTTCTGCTCCGCCGGGGGATTGAGGGCGGCCTGGAGGGCCTGGTTCAGCACCGCGGTCCCGGTGCCCCGCCGCCGGGTGGGGGAGAGGACCTGGATCTGGTCGGCGGGGATCCCCATGCGCTCCGGCAGCCGCCGGCGGCACAGGTCCACAATGGTCTCCACCGCTGACTGGGGATCCCGCCGCCGCAGGCAGAAGAAGTCGTTGTCGTTCCGCCGCAGGTCGGGTAGCTCCCCGGAATTTACCATGTGGGCGTTTCGGACGATGGCGCTCTGGGCCGCCTGGCGAAAGATCTCGGTGAGACGGACGGTGGGCACCGCCCCGCTGCGGATCAGGTCGGAGAACAGGTTTCCCGGCCCCACGGAGGGGAGCTGGTCCGGGTCGCCCACCAGCACCAGCCGGCAGTCCCCCCGCAGGGCGGCCATCAGGGCGGCCATCAGGGGCACGTCCACCATGGAGACCTCGTCCACAATGACCGCATCCGCCTTCAGGGGGTCGTACTCGTCGTGGGTGAACACCAGCTGGCCGGTGTGGGGGTCGAAGCCGGTCTCCAGCAGGCGGTGGATGGTGGAGGCCTCGGTGGAGCACAGCTCCCCCAGCCGCTTGGCTGCCCGGCCGGTGGGGGCGGCCAGGGCGGTTTCCAGACCCATGGCCTCAAACAGGGCCAGCACGCCCCGCAGGCAGGTGGTCTTGCCGGTGCCCGGCCCGCCGGTGAGCAGCATCACCTGCCGCTGGGCCGCCTGCCGCACCGCCTGGAGCTGCTGGGGGGCATAGGTGATCCCCTGGGCCCGCTGGATCTGCTTCAGCAGGCGGTCCAGACCATCCGGCGGCAGAAGCTCCGCCCGGCTCATCTCGCCCATCCGCTGGGCGATGTAGGTCTCCGCCTCGTACAGGGCGGGGAGATAGACCGCCTCCTGTCCCGCCACCTGGTCCAGGTCCACCTCGCCCCGGACGGCCAGGGCCTCCAGCCGCTCCTCCAGCTGTTCCTCCCGGCACTCCAGCAGCTGGGCGGTGGCCCCCACCAGCTTCTGGGCGGGGAGAAAGGTGTGACCGTTGTTCCAGTTGTTGTGGGACAGCTCAAACAGCAGTCCGGCCTCCAGCCGCTGGGGGTCGTCCGCCGCCACACCCAGGGAGAGGGCCAGGGCGTCCGCCTGAGAGAAGTCCACCCCGAACTCCCCCGCCGCCAGGACATAGGGGTTGGAGCGCACCACCTCAAGGGCCACGTCGCCATAGGCACGGAACAGGCGGCTGGACAGTTCCATGGGCAGCTGGTGCTCCGACAGGAACTCCAGCAGGCGGCGCATCCCCATCTGCTTCCGGAAGGCCTCGCTGATGGACCGGGCCCGCTTGGGGGACACCCCCCGCAGGTGAGCTTCTCCGCTCCTCCTCCATGACCCGCAGGGCGTCCTCGCCGAACTCCTCGATGAGCAGGCGGGCGGTGGCCTTTCCCACCCCTTTCACCGCGCCGGAGGCCAGGTAGTGGTAGATCTCCTTCATCCCCTGGGGCAGGCGGCGCTCCACCACATCCGCCCGGAACTGCACGCCGTAGGTGGCGTGGCGCACCCACTGGCCCCGAACGGTGAGGTACTCCCCGGGGGATACCCCGGGCATGGAGCCCACCACGGTCATCTCCTCCTCGCCCACATCCAGGCGCAGGATGGTATAGCCGTTTTCCTCATTTTGAAAGATCAGAGAGGAGACGGCCCCTTCCAATACAGACTGTTCCGCACCCTGCTCCGTCATGGTGACCACTCCTCTCTGTTTCTTTTTCTGTCCCGTTTGCTGTGATTTTTTAACGCCGCAGGGGCGGGACACCGGCCCGCCCGATTTCTGTGTTCGGAGCAATTCCGATCGACGCGCCTCCGATTCCGCACCCCCTGCCACGGCTGGTCGGAACCAGGCGCAGCAGTGAAATAGCACAGGCCGAAATTTGGTGCCGTACTAGGGCCCAGTGGCCCGGACGGAATCAAACCTGGAACCATATTTTGCGCGCCGGAAATATTACATAAGGGTATAGGGGTATCCCCCGTAAATGGGGGACGGGGGGTGCGCGACTATAGGCGGGGACGCCCATCGGAGCCCACCCCCGGCGGCGTTTTGGTTCCTTTTTCGCCGAGGAAAAAGGAACTCGCCCCGCAGGGCGAAACCCTCCGCATGGAAGGAAACCCTTCCGAAATCTGGCGGGCGGGCACATGGGGCCGCCCCTACGGCGACCCACGGCCATTTCCGAGATACAGCGGGAGGGGCAAGCCCCTCCCCTACAGGATGGCGGGAAAACATTCCACGGGGGTGAACCGGCGGGCGGGCAGGTGTCCCGCCCCTATGGCGTTTCAGCCGAATCACAGCAGGACGGGCGGCTCAAAAGGGTCCCCCTGTTTATTGGGGGACTCTGTCCGTCTGCCGGACCGCCTCCCGCAGCCACTCCTCCAGCTCCCCCGGCGGACAGCAGACGACCCACGGCCACCGCAGGGCCAGCCGCAGGGCCAGCTGACGACCCTCCCGGTCCAGAGCCTCGTCCCAGATCACCGCCTCGCCCCGAAACAGGCCCGCCCGGCGCAGCCAGGCCAGCTGGCGCAGGCCGGCCTCCAGATCCTCGCCAGGCCCCCGCCCGGGGAGCACCACCCAGGGCTCACGCCCCCGGGCCGGACGGACCAGCAGGCCGAACAGCAGCCACAGCAGGCTCCCCACGCCCAGGGCACACAGAAGGGCCAGGGCGGCCTCCAGCATTTCCACGGTCACCACCTCCGAACCATCCTATGTGTCCCAGCCCGGAATGGATACTGAGTCGGTCACACCGCCCCGGAAAACAGGTTGATCCCCACATGGGTGAGGGCCAGCATGATGGCCCCGGCAGTGAGAACGCCCAGGGTGACCGCGGGCATGGCCTTTTTCAGCCGCATCCCCAGAAACGCGGCGACCAGCGAGCCGGTCCAGGCCCCCGTCCCCGGCAGGGGAATGGCCACAAAGAGCCAAAGGCCGATGTACTGATATTTCTGCACCTTCTGGCCCTTGAGGTGGGCCTTCTCCTCCAGCTGGTCTACCAGGCCGTTGAGCCGGGGAAGATATTTCCGCATCAACTCAAAGATCCGGCGGATGTAGACGATAATGAATGGGGCGGGGATCAAATTTCCAAGGACGGCGGCGGGAAAGGCCAGATGATAGGGCAGGCCCAGGGCCACGCCGAAGGGCAGTCCGCCCCGCAGCTCGATGATGGGGACCATCGAAACCAGCATGGTGAAGATGCACTTTCCAAATTCCGTCTCAGTCAGCCATTGCAGGGTATCCATATTGGTCTCCTTTATTCTTCAGTTTCAGTCAGGGGGATCTTGCAGTCCTCCATAACGGTCCCGCCCAGATAGGCGGCAAAGCGGTCGTACTCTTCCCAGGAGGCCGGGGCCGGGCTGGTCATCACCACCAGGGGATGTCCCTGACAGCCCGCCCGGTAGGGGGGATGGACATGGCGGTATGGGTTGGAGAAGAAGCCGCAGCGCTCATAAAAATGCTGCCGCCGGATGGAGACCTCGTCCCGGGGCAGGTCGATCTCCAGCACCACGGGGACCCCCTCGCCGTTCAGCTGGGCCAGCGCCCGGGTTCCCACGCCCTGCCCCCGAAGCTGGGGACAGGTAGCGAAGTGCTCCACATAGCGGAAGCCATCCGCCTCCCAGAACAGCAGGATCCCCAGGAAACGCTCTCCCTCCATCAGCAGGTCAAAGTGGTACTCCGGGTGACTCAGCCGGGCTGCCTGGGCCGCCCGTGTCCGCCGCTCATAGACTGGGAAGCTGATCTCATACAGGGCGAAGGCATCCCCAAAGCGGGGATCCGCCGGGTCTGTCAGCCGAATCCGCTCCATATTGCATCGATCTCCTTTTGTATTGGATTTCTCAAGTCTCCATCCTACACGATGGTTTCCAATTCGTCAATCCCGGCCCAGCAGATAATCGGTGGTCACATGAAAAAAGTCGGCCAGAAAGATCAACGTAGTGGCAGGCAGATTGACCTGTCCATACTCGATTTTTTGATAATGACGGTCGGTGCAGTTCAAGAGCTTCCCCATCTCCATCTGCGTCAGTCCCCGGGACTTTCGCAGGGGCTTGAGCCGTTCCGCAACACTTGGCAGAATAACTTCCAAATCCTTCACGCTCCCTGTTGACAATCTTAAAGTTCGTGATTATAATAACATTATAATAGTTCGTGTTCGGGGTGTTTCGACGATGACAGAGTGTATGCGCTGGCTCTATGACCACTATATCCTGCCGCAGATCGAAGGCCGGCCCATGGATGACGGGGACGCCTTCCGGGCCGCTCTGTTCTGGGACGCCCTGGACCAGGAGCAGGCGCGGGACACCCGGGCCGTCCTGGCCTTTTACGCAGTCCAGGGGTTCCGGCTGGGGGTCAGGACCGGTCTGGCCCTGGGCCGGGAGCTGGAGGGGTGAGCTTCGTCCCGCTGGGATCTATGAAGGCCCTGAAACCGCCGCAGGGGCGCACACTGTGCGCCCGTCCCCCCTCTGCGGGATGTTTTCCGCTTACCCGTAGGGGCGGGGCTTGCCCCTCCCGTTGTTCCGTTTCGCGGTGATCTGCCTGAGATGTTGTCGGGGCGGGTACCAGATCCGCCCGCTGTTTTTCGGAAGGGTTTCGTTCCATGCGAAGGGTTTCGCCCTGCGGGGCGACCTCCTTTGCCCGCGGCGGCAAAGGAGGCAAACCGCCGCCGGGGGAGACTCACATCGCCGTCGGGACAGGGCCCCTCCGGCTCCAGTTCGTTCCCCCGGACCCCCGTTTACGGGGGATACCCCTACGCCCTTCCGTAGAAGTTCCGGCGCACAAAATACGGTTCCCGGTCTAAATTCCTTCCGGGCCACTGGGCCCTGATGGGGTGCAAAATTTCGGCCTGTGCCATTTCACAGCCGCGCCTGGTTCCGACCAGCCGTGGCAGAGGGTGCAAATCGGGGTTCGTTGAACGGAAGCCTTCTGGTAAACACCGTAGGATGTTTTCCGCTTACCTGTAGGGGCGGGGCTTGCCCCTCCCGTTGTTCCGTTTCGCGGTGATCTGCCTGAGATGTTGTCGGGGCGGGTCTCAGATCCGCCCGCTGTTTTTCGGAAGGGTTTCGTTCCATGCGAAGGGTTTCGCCCTGCGGGGCGACCTCCTTTGCCCGCCGCGGCAAAGGAGGCAAACCGCCGCCGGGGGAGACTCACATCGCCGTCGGGACAGGGCCCCTCCGGCTCCAGTTCGTTCCCCCCGGCCCCCCGTTTACGGGGGATACCCCTACGCCCTTCCGTAGAAGTTCCGGCGCACAAAATACGGTTCCCGGTCTAAATTCCTTCCGGGCCACTGGGCCCTGATGGGGTGCAAAATTTCGGCCTGTGCCATTTCACAGCCGCGCCTGGTTCCGACCAGCCGTGGCAGAGGGTGCAAATCGGGGTTCGTTGAACGGAAGCCTTCTGGTAAACACTGCGGGATGTTTTCCGCTTACCCGTAGGGGAGGGGCTTGCCCCTCCCGTTGTCCCGTTTTGCGGTGATCCGCCTGAGATGTTGTCGGGGCGGGTCTCAGATCCGCCCGCTGTTTTTCGGAAGGGTTTCGTTCCATGCGAAGGGTTTCGCCCTGCGGGGCGACCTCCTTTGCCCGCCGCGGCAAAGGAGGCAAACCGCCGCCGGGGGAGACTCACATCGCCGTCGGGACAGGGCCCCTCCGGCTCCAGTTCGTTCCCCCCGGCCCCCCGTTTACGGGGGATACCCCTACGCCCTTCCGTAGAAGTTCCGGCGCACAAAATACGGTTCCCGGTCTAAATTCCTTCCGGGCCACTGGGCCCTGATGGGGTGCAAAATTTCGGCCTGTGCCATTTCACAGCCGCGCCTGGTTCCGACCAGCCGTGGCAGAGGGTGCAAATCGGGGTTCGTTGAACGGAAGCCTTCTGGTAAACACTGCGGGATGTTTTCCGCTTACCCGTAGGGGAGGGGCTTGCCCCTCCCGTTGTCCCGTTTTGCGGTGATCCGCCTGAGATGTTGTCGGGGCGGGTCTCTGATCCGCCCGCTGTTTTTCGGAAGGGTTTCGTTCCATGCGAAGGGTTTCGCCCTGCGGAGGTGAACCGGCGGGCGGGGAAGATCACTCCAGCATCCGCTTCAGATACCGCCCCGTATAGCTGGCCCCGCAGGCGGCCACCTCCTCCGGCGTCCCGGTGCAGACTATGGCGCCGCCGCCGTCGCCCCCCTCGGGGCCCAGGTCGATGATGTGGTCGGCGGTCTTGATGACGTCCAGGTTGTGCTCGATGACCACCACGGTGTTGCCCACATCCACCAGCTTTTGCAGGACCTCGATCAGCCGCTGGACGTCATAGCTGTGCAGGCCGGTGGTGGGCTCGTCCAGGATATAGATGGTCCGGCCGGTGGAGCGTTTGCTCAGCTCGGTGGCCAGCTTGACCCGCTGGGCCTCGCCGCCGGACAGGGTGGTGGACGCCTGCCCCAGCTTCACATAGCCCAGTCCTACCTCCTCCAGGGTTTTCAGCCGGTTATAGATCCGGGGGAGGTTCTCAAAGAAGGGGAGGGCCTCGTCCACCGTCATCTCCAGCACCTCATAGATGTTTTTGCCCTTGTAGTGGACCTCCAGCGTCTCCCGGTTGTACCGCTTGCCCTTGCACACCTCGCAGGGGACGTAGATGTCCGGCAGGAAGTGCATCTCGATCTTCAGCAGGCCGTCTCCCTGGCAGGCTTCGCACCGGCCGCCCCGGGTGTTGAAGGAGAACCGCCCCGGGCCATAGCCCCGGGCCTTGGCGTCCTGGGTGGAGGCGAACAGCTCCCGGATGTCGTTGAACAGCCCGGTATAGGTGGCCGGATTGGACCGGGGCGTGCGGCCAATGGGGGACTGGTCGATGTCAATGACCTTGTCCAGGAACTCCTCACCCTCGATGCGGTCGTGTCTGCCCGCTCGGACCTTCACCCGGTTCAGGTCGGCGCCCAGCTTCTTATACAGGATCTCGTTCACCAGGGAGGACTTGCCCGAGCCGGACACCCCGGTGACACAGGTGAAGGTCCCAAGGGGGATCTCCACATCGATGTGCCGCAGGTTGTTCTCTGCCGCCCCAAATACCTTCAGAAGCTTCCCGTTCCCCTTCCGCCGCTCCCGGGGGACGGGGATCTTTCTGCGCCCGGACAGATATTCGCCGGTGATGGAGCCGGGGGTGTTCATCACCTCCTCCGGAGTGCCCGCCGCCACGATCTCGCCCCCGTGGACCCCCGCGCCGGGGCCTACGTCGATGATATAGTCGGCCGCCCGCATGGTGTCCTCGTCATGCTCCACCACCAGCAGGGTGTTCCCCAGGTCCCGCAGGTCCTGCATGGTTTTCAGCAGCATATCGTTGTCCCGCTGGTGCAGGCCGATGGAGGGCTCGTCCAGGATATACAGCACCCCCATGAGGGAGGAGCCGATCTGAGTGGCCAGGCGGATGCGCTGGCTCTCGCCGCCGGACAGGGAGCCCGCCCCCCGGGACAGGGTGAGGTATTGCAGGCCCACCGACTGGAGGAAGCCCAGCCGGCTTTTGATCTCCTTCAAAATGCGCTCCGCAATGCGCATCTGGACCTCGGTCAGCTCCAGATGGTCCACAAAGTCCAGGGCCTGGGTCACCGACTTGCGGCAGAAGGCGTCAATGTCCAGCCCGCCCACTGTGACGGCCAGGGACTCCTTCCGCAGGCGGCGGCCCTGACAGGTAGGGCAGGGGCACTCGCTCATGCAGTCCTCCAGCTCCCGGCGCATGGCGTCGGACTGGGTCTCCTTGTACCGGCGCTCCAGGTTGTTGCAGATCCCCTCAAAGGCCTGGTGCAGGGTGCCCTTGCCCCGGGGCTGGTCATAGTGGAGGGTGAGCTCCTCCCCCCGGGTTCCGTAGAGGATCACGTCCATCACCTCGGGGGACAGGTTCTTCACCGGGGTGTCCAGCTTGAAGCGGTACTTTTTGGCCAGAGCGTCGAAGTACATCCGGGCGATGCCGTCGGACTTGATGTTGCTCCAGCCGGAGGCGGTGATGGCCCCCTCCAGAATGGACAGGTCTTTGTTGGGAATGATGAGCTCCGGATCCACCTTCAGCTGGCTGCCCAGGCCGGTGCAGGCGGGACAGGCCCCGTATGGGTTGTTGAAGGAAAACATCCGGGGGGTGAGTTCCTCAATGGACACGCCGCAGTCCTCGCAGGCGTAGTTCTGTGAGAAGAGGATGTCCCGGTCCTCCCCCACCACATTGACCACCACCAGGCCGCCGGACAGGTTGGAGGCGATCTCCACGCTGTCCGTCAGGCGGCGGGCGATGTCCTCCCGGATGACCAGGCGGTCCACCACGATTTCGATGTTGTGCTTCTTGTTCTTCTCCAGCTTGATCTCTTCGCTCAGATCATAGGCAATGCCGTCCACCCGGCAGCGCACATAGCCGGAGCGGCGTGCGTCCTCGAAGACCTTGGCGTGCTCGCCCTTCTTGCCCCGGATCACCGGGGCCATGACCTGGATCCGGGTGGCCTCGGGCAGCTCCAGCACCTGGTCGATGATCTGGTCGATGGTCTGCTGTTTGATCTCCTTGCCGCATATAGGGCAGTGGGGGGTGCCCACCCGGGCCCAGAGCAGGCGGAGATAGTCATAGATCTCGGTGACGGTGCCCACGGTGGACCGGGGATTCTTACTGGTGGTCTTTTGGTCGATGGAGATGGCGGGGAGAGGCCGTCGATGTAGTCCACGTCGGGCTTCTCCATCTGCCCCAGGAACATCCGGGCATAGGAGGAGACAGGGACTCCACATACCGCCGCTGTCCCTCCGCGTAGATGGTGTCGAAGGCCAGGGAGGATTTGCCGCTCCCCGACAGGCCGGTGAGCACCACCAGCTTGTCCCGCGGAATGGTCACATCCACATTTTTCAGGTTGTTTTCCCGGGCTCCTTTTACATAAATATGATCCTGCATAGTAGTATTCCTCGGTTATATTCCAGTTTGTAATTCGCTAAGAGGGGATTTTACCGGATTTGGGCCGCTCCTGCGGTCGGGGCGGCCGGGCGTGGCGAACCAGATCCTCCCGCACCGCGCCCCACTTCTGGTAGTTTTCCCGCCCCTGGCGGAGGGTCATGCCGCAGTTCTCGTCGCTGGGGTCGTCCTCCCCCGGGTCAAATACATCGTTCTCCCAGCAGCACACCGGGCAGATGTAGGCCAAGGCATCCTCCTTGGGGACGGGGAAGGTGAGATGCCCACAGCAGGGGCAGGGGTATTTTCCTGGCGGCTCAGCGGGCTCCGGTTCCGGGGCCGGTATGGGAGTGCCCTCTTTCACTGGGACAGCTTCGGCATCCGCCCCGCCGATCACAAAACTGGCGTTGACCGCCTCCGGGAGATACGGAAACTCCCGCTGCTCCGTCGGGTCAGTCCCCTCCTTCGGCCTGGGGTACAGAAAATTTTTCCTTCGCTTCTGGTCGGGCATCGGGCTCCCCCCTCAACTTTTCTGTCAGTCTGCTCAGTGCAGGTTCAGCACACCGCCGGCCTCCTGAAACCCATCCGGGTTCAGGGAGCGGGCCAGCAAAAACGGGTCGGGCACGCCGGAGGCGTTTTGGAACCCCAGGGAGACGGCGTTTCGGAAGCCGTATCGGCCGTAGTATTCCGGGTCGCCCACCAGAAACAGGAGCTGACTCAGCCGCCCGGCGGCCTCCTTCATGGAGAAGCTGGCCGCCCAGGCCACGGTTTCGGTCCTCCAGCCGGACGCACAGGGGGGCCGCCATCAGCCCCCGCAGCCCCTCGGGAGCGCCGGGGACCGGCAAAGGGGTGAGGAGGATGTGGCCGATCAGCTGTCCGTTCTCCTCAGCCACCAGCTCCAGCTCCGGGCGGTAGGTGTCCCGCCGGCGCAGCTCCAGCACAAAGTCCTGCTCGGTCCCGTCGCTGACCCGGGCGGTGGCAAAGGCTGTCCGCACCAGATGATAGATAGAGGGGTGGTCCTCTTGTGCCGCTTTTCGTATGGTCATGGGTGTGCGTTCCTCCTCCGTTTCGTGGGCGGCGGGCTGTTCTGGGACACCAGCTCCGCCGCCCGGCGCAGGGTGTTCCGGTCCTCCGGGTCCAGGACGTAGTGGGCCTTGGCGCCCTCATGAGGCCTTCGCCGGGCTGATCCTCCAGCTCACCGCACGCTGGGGCCGAAGGGGCCCGTCGCACACCAGCAGAGCGGGCCGGTCGTTCAGATAGATCAGGTAATCCCCAAACATCTTCCGGGCTCTCAGCTCCCCCAGACCCTCCAGCTGGTCCAGCAGATACTGTACAAATTCCGGGCGGGTGGACATCCCATCGCCTCCTAACAGATCCGGGTCAGGGCCATCCAGTACAGGAGGGCCAGCAGGACTGTCACCACCATCCAGGACAGCCCCTCCACGGTGGTATACAGCTGCGAGGGCTCCGCCCCCCCGGTCCCCCGGGCCCACAGCGAGGCCCGGAACTGAAAGACCGCCTCTGAAAGCAGGACCCAGGCCATGACCAGCAGGGTCAGCAGCGCCCCGATCCCAAAGACGCCCCAGTCCCCCTGATGGAGTTCCTCCCTCAGGGCGGCCTGACACAGCACGATGAGCCTGGGGGCGTGCTCCTGCTGTCCGGCGTCCTCCACTGGGATCCGGGCCCTCTCTGCCAGGGGGGCGCCGTCGGACACCAGGGTGAACAGCACATTTTTCGGCGCGGGGTCATAGCTGCCCCAAAACAGGATCCGGTCCCCCTGCCGGATGGTCACGCCCCGGGCGTTCGGACCCACCAGAGCACTGGACACCGGCGCCTCCGGGGAGCCCTCCAGCTGATAGGGGCCGTAGGTCAGGGTTTCCCACTGGTACTCCGCCATTGTCCGGCCAGCGGTCAGCCACCACCACCCGCCCAGCTGCCCGAGGTAGCCAGGGTCGCCCTCCCCGCCAGGGTGAGCCGCCCTTCCCCGTCAGAAATGAACGGGAGCCGGGTCTGAGCCGCCGCCATGGCCGCCCCGAAGCCCACCAGCATCAGCGCCAGGACCACAAGGATCATCCGTCGGAAGCCATTCATACTACGCCATTTTTGCTGCCAGAATTTCATAGATTCTTCCTCCTTCTGTCATACCGTCAGGTCCGCTGTCGTACCTCCTACCAGGGCGATCAGGTCGCCGGGGGCCAGCTCCACCTGATAGCCGATCTTGCCTGCGGAGACGGTGATGGTATCCAGGATCTCCGCCGTCTCGTGGAACACGGTGGGGTACTGCTTCTTCATCCCCACCGGGGAGCAGCCCCCGTGGACATATCCGGTGTTGGACAGCAGCTCCTTCTGGGGCAGCATGGCGATGGACTTTTCACCCACCGCCCGGGCCGCCTTTTTCAGGTCCAGCGTGTCCCCCACCGGGATGTCGAACACATACAGGGCCTTGGAGGCCCCCCGGGCCACCAGGGTCTTGAACACGCACTCCGGGTCCTGGCCCATGCTCCTGGCCACGGTGACACCGTCCACCGCCACCCCGTCCTCATGGGGGTAGGTGTGGGGGGTGAAGGGGATGCCCTTCTGCTCCAGAACCCGCATGACATTGGTCTTTTCCTCTTTTTTGGACATGGCTCTATCCCTCGGTTTCTGTATAGTAGCGATCCTCCCGCCATTTGGCGGGGTTGGTGTCAATATAGTTCCAAATGCGGAGATAGTCCGCCTCGCCGCGGACGATGTGGTCGTGGTAGCCGCGCTGCCAGACAGTTTTTCCACAAGCCATTGTAACGGTCCGTTTTAAATAGCGAACGATCCAAGGAACCGATCGTGTAGGGGCCGATGTCTCCATCGGCCCGTCGCCGGCGGCAGGAAGACGGAGCAAAATGTGGACATGATTTGGCATGACAATAGATAGATCTACAAGCGGAATTTGAGAAATTGTTTGTTTCACAATGGCACCGATTTCCGATAATTGGACGTGTGGGCCGATGAGGACATCGGCCCCTACGACGCGACCAAATAGATGCTCCCTGTCCTTGCTGCATATAGTCACAAAATAACATCCCGGTTGGGTATAATCGTACCCGGGGAGGCGGTTATGTTTCCGGGTAGGAAAATCGTCCAAAGTGGTCCCTCCTTGGTGGGGTGGGCGGATGGAGATATCGGGCCCGCTCACTGCCCCCGCAGTTCGATGATCTGATCCCGCAGACTGGCAGCCAGCTCGAACTCCAGCATCTTCGCCGCCGCCCCACGGACAAGGTCCGCGGGGACCCCGGATTTTTTGAATCCTCGGCGGAAATCAATTCCGCCTGCGGCAAGGTTTTGCCTCCGGCAAAACGCTTGTACGCGCCTTCCGGCGCGCCCGCCCGGTGTGCGGGGAGAAAGAGGCGGCGCGCTCACTGTCCCCGCAGTTCGATGATTTGATCCCGCAGACTGGCGGCCAGCTCGAATTCCAGCATTTTCGCCGCCTCTTTCATGGCCTTCTCCAGGCGGGCGATCTCGGCGGCCTTCTCCTGCTTGGTCATCGCCTTGGTCCGGCCCTGGCGCTGAGCGGAGGCCGCCTCGTCGGAGGCGGCGGACAGCTCCAGCAGCTCCCGCACCGACTTGACCACAGTTTTGGGCACGATGCCGTGGGCCCTGTTGAAGGCGTCCTGCTTCTCCCGGCGGCGCTCCGTCTCATCGATGGCCCGGCGCATGGAGGGGGTGACGGTATCCGCGTACATGACGACCATACCGTCGGCGTTTCGGGCAGCCCGGCCAATGGTCTGGATCAGGGAAGTCTCCGACCGCAGGAAGCCCTCCTTGTCCGCGTCCAGAATGGCTACCAGGCTGACCTCCGGCAGATCCAGTCCCTCTCTCAGCAGGTTAATGCCCACCAGGACGTCGAAGGTCCCCAGGCGGAGGTCCCGAATGATCTCCATGCGCTCGATGGTGTCGATGTCGTGGTGCATATAGCGCACCCGGATCCCGGCCCCCTGAAGATAGGTGGTGAGGTCCTCCGCCATCTTCTTGGTGAGGGTGGTGACCAGCACCCGTTCCTTGCGGGCCGTGCGCTGGTTGATCTCCCCGATGAGGTCGTCGATCTGCCCCTCCACCGGGCGGACCTCAATGCGGGGGTCCAGCAGGCCGGTGGGACGGATGACCTGCTCCACGACCTGCCCTGACCGGGTGCGCTCGTATTCCCCGGGGGTGGCGGAGACATAGATGACCTGGTTGAGCCGCTGCTCAAACTCCGGAAATTTCAGCGGCCGGTTGTCAAAGGCACAGGGCAGGCGGAAGCCATAGTCCACCAGGGTGGTCTTGCGGGCCCGGTCCCCGTTGTACATGGCCCGGACCTGGGGGAGGGTGACGTGGCTCTCATCGATGAAGAGAACGAAGTCCTCGGGGAAGTAATCCAGCAGGGTGTGTGGGGGAGAGCCCACCGGCCGCCCCTCGATCACCCGGGAGTAGTTCTCGATGCCGGAGCAGTAGCCCAGCTCCTGCATCATCTCGATGTCGTACATGGTGCGCTGCTTGACCCGCTGGGCCTCGATGAGCTTGCCTTCCCCCTCGAAAAAGGCCACGCGCTCCTCCAGCTCCCGATAGATCTCCTGGACGGCGGCGTCCATCTTCTCCTTGGGGGTGACATAGTGGGTGGCCGGCCAGATGGGGATATTGTTCAGCCGCCGGATGGGGGAGCCGGTGACCACGTTGATCTCACTGATGCGGTCGATCTCGTCCCCAAAAAACTCCACCCGAATGGCGGTGTCCTTCCAGTAGGCAGGCCAGACCTCCACGGTGTCCCCCCGGACCCGGAACATATTGCGCTCAAAGGCGATGTCGTTGCGCTCATAGCGGATGGCCACCAGCTTTTTCAGCAGCTCGTCCCGCTCGATCTGTGCCCCCACCCGGAGGGAGACCATCATCTGGGCAAAATCCTCCGGCTCGCCCAGGCCGTAGATGCAGGAGACGGAGGACACCACAATCACGTCCCGCCGCTCCAGCAGGGAGGCGGTGGCGGACAGGCGCAGGCGGTCGATCTCCTCGTTGATGGCGGAGTCCTTTTCAATGAAGGTATCCGTATGGGGGATGTAGGCCTCCGGCTGGTAGTAGTCGTAGTAACTCACGAAATACTCCACCGCGTTGTTGGGGAAAAATTCCCGGAACTCAGCGCACAGCTGGGCGGCCAGGGTCTTGTTGTGGGCCAGCACCAGGGCGGGGCGCTGGACCTGCTCGATGATCTTGGCCATGGTGAAGGTCTTGCCTGAGCCGGTGACGCCCAGCAGGGTCTGCTCATCCAGCCCCATCTCCAGCCCCCGGGACAGGGCTGCGATGGCCTCCGGCTGGTCGCCGGCAGGCTGATATTCAGAAACGACTTCAAACTTCGGCATCTGTTCCCCTCCTCTCTGCTGCTTTGCCTCCATTGTACCAGAACCAATGTTCTATGACAAGGAGATTTCCGGGAAATTCCCCCAGGCTTTTCCCGGGTAAAAACTGCGCTCCTCCTCCGCAGGGAGGAGGAGCGTTCCCATCCGCGCCTGCGCGGACGATGTACTTACTAGACTGCTGACAGATTCCGGCGGTGCTCGCTGTTCTTAAGGGAGAGCATATCCCCGTCCACAAAGATCAAGTGGTCCTCCAGATGGATCCCGATGGGGGCCAGCGCCGCCCGGAGGACGTCGGTCACCAGCCAGTCCGCCTGGGACGGCAGGGCCAGGTTGCTCACATGGTTGTGGGCCACATAGATCCGGGCCGCCCGCAGCCCCAGCGCCTCCTCCGCGATCCGGCGGGTGTTGACCTGAGCCATTTCGATGCTGCCCTCGGCCACCCGCCGCACGCCCAGCACCTGGCGCTTGCCGTCCAGGCACAGGACATAGACCATCTCGTTTCTGGCCCCAAAGAAGTAAGGCTCCAGCCAGGCGTAGGCGTCCTCCGGCCAGTTGATCACCGCGGCCAGCCGCGCCCGGGAGCCCTGATAGCGGCCCAGCAGGGCTGGGAGCATCCGAAGCAGCACCGCTGTGTGCTCTCCCACCCCCGGCACCTTTTTCAGCTCCTCCACCGACGCGTCCAGCGCCCCGGCCAGGGAGCCGAACCGCTCCACCAGCTCGTGGGCCAGACCGTTCACATCCCCCTGAGGGATGGCATAGCACAAAAGCAGTTCCAGGACCTTGTGGTCCGGCCAGCCCTCCAGGCCCCGGGCCAGAAATTCCGCCTTCAGCCGCTGCCGGTGACCGGTGTGGTGGTGTTTCCAGGCTTCTGCCATGGGATCTATCCCTCTCCTTCCAAAACGCGGGCGCTCCCACAGAGGCCCCTCCGCGCTCCGAGGGGACGGGGGAGCGTGTGACTCAGCCCTTTGCTCCGTACTCCTCCAGATAGGCCTCCATCTTGGCCTTCATCTCGTCATCAATGTAGACCTTGCCGTCGATGGGGTTGTTGTGGAGGAAGGAAATGACCTCCCGGACGGTGACGATGGGGAACACCTGGATGCCGTAGTCCTGGCGCAGCTCGTCCAGGGTGGAGCACTCCCGGGTCCCCCGCTCCATCCGGTCCACGGAGACAAACAGGGCCTTGATGTTCACGTCAGCCACGTGCTTGAACAGCTCGATGGACTCCCGCACGGCGGTGCCGGCGGTGACTACATCCTCAACGATGGCCACGTTGTCGCCGTCCTGGGGCTTATAGCCCACCATGGAGCCGCCCTCGCCGTGGTCCTTGGCCTCCTTGCGGTTGAAGCAGTAGGGCAGATCCCGGTCATAGTTCCGGTACAGGGAGGCCGCCGCGGACACCGCCAGCGGGATGCCCTTATAGGCAGGGCCAAACAGGCAGGTGATGCCATCGGCCATGTGCTCCTGGATGCAGGCGGCGTAGTAATCGCCCAGCTTGGCGGCCTGAGCCCCTGTCTTATAGTTGCCGGTATTGACGAAGTAGGGTGTCTTGCGGCCCGATTTGGTGGTGAAGTCCCCGAAGGTCAGCACGCCGGAGCGCACCATAAACGTAATAAATTCTTCCCGGTATGTCATATCTGTAACCTCGCTGTTTTCTTTGTTTTTGGCAGGGCTGCCTTGAAATAGAGATATTATATCACCTTTTTCTGCCCTGCACAAGAAAAGCGCCCTATATTTCCGGGACCCCTACACTCCGGCCTGAGAAAAATTTGATGTGCGCCTTGATTTCTCCGGCAATGTCTGGTATCCTGTTCTTGACCCAGACCCACAGCGGTCTGCGCCCCACATGATAAGATCGAAATGCAGCGGTATCGAAGTGGTCATAACGGGGCTGACTCGAAATCAGTTTGCGGGCAACCGCACGTGGGTTCGAATCCCACCCGCTGCGCCATGGGCGAGTCCTTATAGGACTCGCCCATTTCAGCTTGTCAAAAAACGCCAGTTCTCAAAACACGAGGACTGGCGTTTTATCATTAAACGGGGCAAAAATCATGATATAGGAAGCAAAATTAGAAGCATTCCACTTCCAAATAGCAATCTTTTTGAGATTCATGGCAGCATATTTAAGCCTCACCCAAGCAGAAAACCGGGCCAGACCTCGGTGGTGCGTATACCGCATGGCGTGCTTTTCTTTTGCATCAGCAAAAACACGCTCTACGGTCTCTTTTCTCATGGCATAGAGTTCCTTGCCACGTTCGGTTTTTCTCAAATGTTCGACCAAATCGAGATATTCCTGCCAGATATGAGTTGTGAGTATCCGCTGTCCGCTTTCATTTGCGCCACAAACAGTTCTGCAGGGACAGTCTTTGCAGATTTTGGGTGAACTGCGGTAAGTCCGTTTCCCTTCTTCTTGTGGTCGTATGCCGCAGTTCATGTCCTCTGGGACAGGTAAAACTGTCTGTTGCTGCATCATAAATAAAATCCCAAGGCTTAAATTTATCTTTCTTTCCCTTGTATCGGGTATAGGGAAGGATGGGAATTCTGCTGTGTTCCAGAACTTTCTTTGCAATCCAAGGTGTTTTGTATCCGGCATCCATCGTTACAAACTTAACTTCGGGAAAACTGTTCGTTACCTGGTCGTATACTGCGTCCCATGCAGCACCATCGCTTACATTTCCAGCGGTTACCTCAACACCCAACACAAAGCCGTGCTTATCACAGGCAGTATGTGCTTCGTACGCAAACTGCCGCTCATGTGCCCCTTTTACAAACATTCCGCAGTCCGGGTCGGTTTTGGACACCGTTTTCTCAACCGTTCCTCCTCCGGAACTTCCCTTATTTTCGTCATCATCGTCATCGTTGACTTTCTTACCCAGTTTTTCTCGTTCCTCGGATACCTCTTTACGAAGCTGTTCCTCGTACACCTTCGCGGCTTTGGCGACCTGTTCCTTCTGGAACTTCTTTTTATTCGCGGATGCTTTAATATGTGTTCCGTCGATAAAAATCATGCTTGGGTCTACCATCCGGTTGTTCAGTGCTTTGTTCAAAATATGTGCAAAAATTTCTTCACTCAGCTCCGGGGGAAAGCGTTTGCAAAAGGCATAACTTACCGTTGCGAAATGAGGGATCTCGTCCAGTAGACTGTATCCCAAGAACCAACGGTATGCTATATTTACTTGTATCTCCCGGTGAGTCTGACGTAAAGACGCGATCCCAAACAAATGCTGAATTAGAACCATCTTGATCAACACTACAGGATCCGTTCCTGGACGCCCGTTGTCTGCGCAATAATATGGACTTAACCGCTCATATAGCCAGTCATAATCCATGACTCTTTCTACTTTTCGGAGCAGATGGTCTGGGGGGACTAATGCATCCACATCCACCATCACTATATCTTTTCGAGAATTCTTTTATAGCAGAAGAACCCCGCCGCTGGCGAGGTTCTTTGACAGACTGCCAAAACAGATAGACTGTGCCGCACCAGGGGCGGCACAGTCTATCTGTTTTGAAAGCCGGTTTGCGGCATCCGTTTCTATGATTCTGCCCAAAGATCGTCCACCTGGGCGCCGGTGTAGTACCAGGTGAGGATGTCCCGGAAGGAGCTGCCCTCCTTGGCCATGGCGTTGGCCCCGTACTGGCTCATGCCTACCCCATGGCCATAGCCGGTGACGGAAAAGGTGAAGCTGGTCCCGTCCCAGGCCACGGTGAAGGCGGCGGAGCGCAGGGAGAACAGGGTGCGCACCTGGCTGCCAGTGAGGGTGACGCCCCCCACCGGGATGCTGGTCACCGCTCCCCCGCTGGAGGCGGGGGTCCCGAACCAGCCCGAGGGGTCGCCGGACAGGTCGGCCCCGGGATAGGCGGCGAGCACCCGGCTGCGGACCTCCTCCGCCGTGAGGACCACCTGGCTGCGGTAGTTGGGGACCTCGTCCCTCTCCGGGCTGGAGACACTTTTCAGATAGTCCACCTGGCTGCCCCACACTGCCACCGCGTCCGCCGTCTGTCCGGGGGCGGAGGAGAAGAACACCGCCTGGATGGGCGCGCCCTGGTAGAGGATGCCCAGCCCGTCGGTGTCCGCCACCGCCTGACTGATCTTGGCGGAGTAGGTCCCGGCGCTGATCCCCCACCGGGTCTCCGCCGCCTGCCGCTCCACATAGGCCTGACAGCAGCCGCTGTCGGTGCACACGTCGGCCTGTGGGTGGGCAGCGTGGGCAGAGGCCTGCCGGACCACGGTATAGGTGCGGGCGGCGCAGGCCTGGGCCTTCAGGGCCTCCTCCTCGAAGGCGGCAGGCATCTCCGCCGCCACCACGCCGAAGAGGTAGTCCGCCATGGTCAGCTCCTCCACCGTGCCGTCCGGCTGGAGCAGCTTGACGATGTGGCCCCGGTCCCGGGCGGCCCGGGTGGTCTGCCCCTCCGGAGCTGTGGCCGTCAGGGGGGCGTTTTCCGTCTCTCCAGCGGCTCCGCCCCCCTCCCCCCGGACTGTGAGCAGAGGGAGGAGGAACAGTACTGCGGTGAGCGCCAGCCCAGCCCCCGCGGTGAGCCGCCAGGGGCTGCCCGCCACCGGCGGCATCCGTCCCCTTCTGCGTACCGCTCCCCTCATTCCGGTCCCTCCTCTCCCATGCAGCTGTGGTGACATGGTATGCGCCCGAAGGGCGGGATATGCCGGCGGCAAAAAGCCTTTGCGATTTTGACCGGCAGGCGGTATAATAGGGTCTGCTGAACGGTCCGGACCAGGACCGGATCCCAGGGGAGTCTGCGCCCCATCCGATCCAAGGAGGAATATGCTATGCTGCTGAATGTGCTCGCGGTAGGCGACGTGGTGGGCGAGGGGGGCCAGGATATTCTGGCCCGCCGCCTGCGGGAGGTCAAGCGGGAGGAGGACATCCACTTCACCGTGGTCAATGGGGAGAACGCCTCCGGCGTGGGTCTCACTCCTCGCCAGGCCCGTGGGATGTATGACGCCGGGGCCGACGTCATCACCCTGGGCAACCACACCTGGAACCGCATCCAGATCGCCGACTTTTTGGATAAGGACCCCTATATCCTCCGTCCGGCCAACTACGCCGGTCGGGTGCCGGGCCGGGGCTTCGGCATGTTCGACGGACCCCGGGGGCTGCGGATCGGAGTGATGAACCTGATGGGGCGTCTGGAGCTGAACCCCAACCTGGACAGCCCCTTCAAGACGGCCAACCAGCTGCTGCGGGGGACGGAGGCCCAGCGCTGTGACCTGGTGCTGGTGGACTTCCACGCCGAGGCCACCAGTGAGAAGGGGGCGCTGGCCTGGTATCTGGACGGGCGGGTCCAGGCTCTGTGGGGGACCCACACCCATGTGCCCACGGCGGACGGGCAGATCCTGCCCAAGGGGACGGGCTTTCTCACCGACCTGGGCATGACGGGGCCGCGGCGCTCCGTACTGGGCATCAAGCCGGAGCTGTCCATGAACCTCTTCCTGGGGGGGCTGCCCCGGCGGTATGAGGAGGCGGAGGGCCCCTGCAAGCTCAACGCCTGCCGCTTTACCATCGATACAGAGTCCGGACGGTGCGTCCAGGTCCGGCGGGTGGACCTGGAGGAGTAAGTCCGGCGGGAAAGGAGCCTTTTTTCCATGATCAAACTGATCCACGGGGCGGACCTGCATCTGGACAGCCCCTTTTCCGGCCTGACGCCGGAGCAGGCGGCCGCCCGGCGGCAGGAGCAGCGGGAACTGCTGGACCGTCTGGCCGGGCTGGCCCGGGAGCGGGAGGCCGACCTGGTGCTGCTGTCCGGCGACCTGCTGGACAGCCGGCGGACCTATCGGGAGACCGCCCAGGCCCTGGCCCGGTCCCTGGGGAGCCTCCCATGCCCGGTGTTCCTGGCCCCGGGGAACCATGACTTCTACGGGCCGCAGTCCCTGTATGCCGCCCTGGACTGGCCGGAGAACGTGCATATTTTCACCTCTGGATCGGTCCGGCGGGCGGAGGTCCCCGGGCTGGACTGCGTGGTCTATGGCCGGGCCTTTCTGGGCCCCCGGGAGGACCGCTCCCCCCTGGAGGGCTTCCGGGCGGAGCGGGACGGCCGGGTCCAGCTCATGGCGGTCCACGGGGAGGTGGACGGCCGGGGGGAGTACGGCCCCATCTCCCGGGAGGACATCGCCCGCAGCGGCCTGGACTATCTGGCGCTGGGGCACATCCACCAGGCCAGCGGCCTTCAGCGGGAGGGGAACACCTTCTGGGCCTATCCCGGCTGCCCGGAGGGCCGGGGCTTTGACGAGCTGGGAGACAAGGGCGTCCTCTATGTGGAGGCGGAGCCCGGGAGCTGCCGGGCGGAGTTCGTCCCCCTGTGCCGCCGGCGGTATCAGATCCTGTCCGTGGATGTGACCGGCGCGGAGGACCTGGCGGCGGCGGTGCGGGCCGCCCTGCCGCCGGACACGGCGGGGGATATATACCGCATCCTGCTCACCGGCGAGCGGGGGGCGGAGGCCCTGGACCTGGAGGGGCTGACCCGGGCGCTGGCCCCCCGGTTTTACGGCCTGACCCTCCGGGACCGCACCCGGGTTCAGCGGGCGGTGTGGGACCGGATGGAGGAGGACACCCTCACCGGGCTGTTCCTGCGCCTGATGGCCGCCCGGTGCCGGGCAGAGCCGGAGAATGAGATCCTCCAGCAGGCGGTGCGCTTCGGTCTGGCCGCCCTGGAGAACGGAGAGGATGTGGCGCCATGAGGATCAAACGGATGACAGCCACCTTCGGCGGGCTGACGGAGCAGCGGCTGGAGCTCGCCCCTGGCCTCAATCTGATCCAGGCTCCCAATGAGAGCGGGAAATCCACCTGGGCGGGCTTTTTGAAGGCTATGCTCTATGGGATCGACACCCGGGACCGGGACAAGAAGGGACATCTGGCGGACAAAAACCGCTATCAGCCCTGGTCCGGGGCCCCTATGGAGGGGGAACTGCTGCTGGAGTGGCAGGGCCGGGACATCACCATCCGCCGGGGCCCCCGGGGGAGCGTCCCCTTCGGGAACTTTTCCGCCGTCTATACCGGCACAGAGGAGCCCGTCCCCGGCCTGACGGCGGATACCTGCGGCGAGCTGTTGCTGGGAGTGGGCCGGGAGGTCTTTGAGCGCTCCGCGTTTGTGGGACAGGGCGGCTCCCTGACCGTCACCGCCACCCCGGAGCTGGAGCGGCGCATCGCCGCCCTGGTGTCCTCCGGACAGGAGGACGTATCCTTCTCCCAGGCGGAGGGGCGGCTGAAGGAGTGGCTCAACCGCCGGCGGGTGAACCGGAGCGTGGGCCGTATCCCCCAGCTGGAGGAGGCGCTGGCACAGGCCTCCGCCGTCCGCGGAGAAGCGGAGCAGGTCAACGATGAGGTGAACCTCCTGTCGGCGGAGCGGGCTGGTCTGGCCCGCCGGAAGGAACAGCTGGAGGCGGAGCTGGAGACCCATAAGGCGCTGGCCCGCCGGGAGCTGAACCGGAAGCTCCGTCAGGTCCGGGCCGAGCTGGCCCAGGCGGAGGTGGAGCAAGAGGGGCTGCGTCAGGAGCAGGCCCGGTTTCTTTCACTGCCGGACCGTGAGGAGCTGAAGAGGGCCCAGGGGGATCTGGCCTTACTCAAGGCCCTGGAGCCGGAGATCAAGCTGGGGGAGGAGTCCCTCGCCCAGGCGGAGGCGGAACTGGAACAGGCCCGGGCCCGAGCGGTAGACCCACAGTTCCCCGGGATGACCGGCGACGAGGCGGTGCAGAAGGCGGAGCGGGACACGGCGGAGCATCAGCGGTGGACTGAGAAGGGCCGGCGGTGCAGAAAGCGGGTCCCCATGCTCCAGCTGGCAGGCGCGGCGGCGGCCGTTCTCATCGCGGCGGGCGGCATGATAGCCGGCGGCGGGCCGTTCCCCTGGATCTGGCTGGCCCTGGCGGCCTATGGCGCGCTGGCGGCAGCCTCCCTCATTTCCCTGTCCGCGGGGAAGAAGGCAGACGCCGCCGGACGCCGGGTGCTGGAGCGCTATGGCGTCCAGGGGACGGATGAGGTCATTGCCCTGGCCCGGGCCTATCGGGAGCGGACAGCGGCCGCCGACCGGGCGGCCCAGCAGGTGCGGCTGGTCCGTTCCGGCCTGTCTGAGCGGCAGGCCCGGCGGGAGAACACCCGGACCGACCTTTTTCAGTTCGTCCACTCCTTCGCCCCGGAGGTGAAGGATCTGTTCGGCTGCTCCGCCGCCCTGTCCCTTGCCCTGAATCTGGAGGAGCGGGAGGCGGTGGCCGCAGCCCGTCTGGATGGCGCACGGCGGCTGTATGAGGCGCTGAAGGCCCAGGGGGGCCGGGAGGAGCCGGAGGACCCGGCTCTGGAGCGGCCCGCCCGCACCCTGGAGGAGACAGCCGCCCAGCTGGGGACCGCTCAGGCGGAGCTGGAGCGGGCGGAGCGCCAGCTGAACATGGCGCTGGGCCGACAGAAGGCGGTGGGGGACCCCGCCGCCCTGGCTGCGGAGGAGGAGAGCCTGTCCCGGGAGCTGGAGCGGCGCGAGGGGGAGTATCAGGCCATCTCCGCCGCCCTGGAGGGGCTGAAGGCGGCCAACGCCCAGCTTCAGGAGCGCTTCTCCCCGGAGCTGAACCGGCGGGCGGCGGACTATCTGAGCCGCCTCACCGGCGGGCGGTACCGGGAGCTGTCCCTGGACCGGGAGCTGGACGCCTCTGCCACGGAAGGAAGCGGGGTGCTGCCCCGGCGCGCCCTGTTCCTGTCCAAGGGGACGGTGGATCAGATCTATCTGGCGGTGCGTCTGGCGGTGTACGACCTGTGCCTGAAGGAGCGGCGGGCCCCGCTGGTGCTGGATGACGCCCTGGCCGCCTTTGATGATGGGCGGATGGCCCTGGCCCTGGACCTGCTGGCCCAGCTGGCGGAGGACCGGCAGATCCTGCTGTTCACCTGCCAGAGCCGGGAGGCCGCCTGCCTGTCCGGCCGCCCTGAGGTCACGATCCAGAGCCTGCCAGCCCGGGCATGAGTGTACCTACTGAATCAACTGTCATTTGAAAGACAGAGGTGTCATTCCCGAGGTACACGCCCCCGGAAATGACGGGATCCATTTTATTCCGTCGCCGAACTCCTTGCAGGAGGGCTTTTAAGCTGAAGGCCCCGGAACATTTTCATGTTCCGGGGCCTGGATTTTTATAGGGGACCGATGGTATCAAAGGGCAGGAGGGAGAACACCGCCTTGCCCAGAATATAGTCCTCGTCGATGGAGCCGATACGGATGTCCCGGCTGTCATCGGAGTTGTTGCGGTTGTCGCCCATGACAAAGATCTCCCCCTCCGGGACCTCAAAGTGGGTCTGGGCCCGGTTTGGATCGGCGGTGATGTCATCCATGGGTTCCCGGATATAGGGCTCATCCAGCAGAACGCCGTCCACATAGACGCTGTTGCTCTCATAGTCGATGTCCACCGTCTGGCCGCCGGTGGCGATGACGCGCTTGACGATGGCCACGCCGCCCAGGTGCTCCACCGTGGTCTTGTTGAGCACCACAATGTCTCCCTGCTTCGGCTCATAACCCAGAGACCAGACCAGCAGGAGCTGCTGATCCTGGAGGGTGTTGGTCATGGACTCCCCCTGTACCCGGGTCAGACGCCCGATAAAGGTGAATACCAGTACCAGGCTCACCAGGGCGGTGGTCAGGGCGTTGAGCCAGTAAAACAGATCCTCCGAGGGCTTCTTTTCCTTCTTCTCCGGCTCGGCGCCGTCCGCCGGGGCAGCCCCCTCTTCCGGGAGTTCGGTCCGGGGCTCCTGGGGCTGGGGTTCATGTTCCAATTCTTCGGCCATAGGGCAACCTCCTCTGGGGCGTTTGTCAGCATTATACCCGCTCCGGAGGAAAAATGCAACCATTGGGCGCTATCCCGGCTCCGGGCAGGCCCGGGCATATCCGCCGCCGGGCAGCTGGAGGTACAGGTCCCCGCCGGGGGCGGCCCACAGAATACACCCTGCGTGTTCCCGGCGGGCGGCGTACAGACCGGTCCGGCTGTCTGCCCCCTCCTGGAAGAGGACGCCCAGCTGGACACTGTCCGGGGGCAGCTGGTCCAGCACCTCGCCGGTGAGGGCATAGGAGCCGTCCGGCGTTCGAATATCCGCACTTCCGGGTGCGTCCTCCTCCGCCCCGCTGCCGGAGCCTCCGCTTTCGGAGAGCCCGCTGCTCCCGCTGGCCGACAGAACGGGCAGGCGGAGCAGAAACACAGCGGCCAGACAGGCGGCCAGCAGCCCGCCAAACAGTCGGACCGGCCAGCTTACAATGTCCCACAGCACTCCCTCCTTGAATCGGTACGGCTCCGACGGTCTGCGCCGGAGGCTCTCTTTTTTATCAGACGCATCAGAGGGAGAAAAGGTTCCGCTGTGGTGAGAAAATTTTCCCTTTGAAAACAGCGCGCGGAGGCACGGCGGTCAGCCGCGCCTCCGCTTGGAGCATTTTATGTCATTTATCGGCGCGCTGGGTGTCCCGGACAAAGTATTCCGAGTTGTCCGCCCCCTCGGTCTTCCAGTCAAAGCGGCCCATAGACTTGATGAGCTTGGACAGCTTGGAGAAGCCGTAGTTCCGGGGGTCGAAGTCGGGCTGCTTCTTCATCAGCAGGTTGCTCAGCTTGCCCATGTGGGCAAAGCCGTCCTCGCCGCATACGTCCTCCACCGACTCGGCGATGAGCTCCGCCACATCGTCCGGGATCCCGGCGTTCTTCCGGCTCTCCTTTTTGGAGGGCTTCTGAGGCTGGGCCGCGGGGCGGGGCGCGTCGTCCTCCGCCTGCTGGGCGGCCGCCTTTCGGGCGGCGGCCCGGATGACCTCGATATAGACGAACTTGTCGCAGGCCACGATAAAGGGTTTGGGGGTCTTGCGCTCCCCCATGCCGTAGACCTTCATCCCGGCCTCCCGCAGGCGGATGGCCAGGCGGGTGAAGTCGCTGTCGCTGGACACCAGGACAAAGCCGTCGCAGTTGCCGGAGTACAGGATGTCCATGGCATCGATGATCATGGCGGAGTCGGTGGAGTTTTTCCCGGTGGTATAGCCGTACTGCTGGATGGGGGTGAGGGCGCACTCCAGCAGAATGGACTTCCAGGTGGACATATTGGGGCTGGTCCAGTCGCCGTAAATGCGCTTGATGGTGGGGGTGCCGTACACCGCCACCTCAGCCATCACATCCTTCATGGCGGTTCGGGAGGCGTTGTCCGCGTCGATGAGGACGGCCAGGCGCAGGTCCAGTTCGTTCTCAGCCACGGGGCCCCCCCCTGCCCCGGAGAAGGGCCTCCACCTGGGCCAGCTGCTCCTGGGTGTTCACCCCCAGCATCTCGTCCGGGGAGCAGGTGTCGCACAGGCCCACCCGGCCGCCGTCGGCCTTGATGAAGGCGGGCACGTCAGTGAGGTAGAGCTCCCCCTGGGCGTTGTCATCCCGCAGCCGGCCCAGGGCAGCCAGCAGCGCGGGGGCGTGGAACAGGTAGGTGCCGGTGTTGACCTCCCGGACAGCCTTCTGCTCCGGGGTGCAGTCCTTGTCCTCTACAATGGCTTGGAAGGTGCCGTCCGCCTCCCGGAGGATGCGGCCGTAGTTGCCCCCGTCCTCCAGCACAGAGGAGAGGAGGGTGCAGGCGTTGCCGTCCCGGAGGTGGGTCTCCGTCAGGGCACGGAAGGTCTCCCCCTTCATCAGGGGGGCGTCGCCGCAGCAGACCAGCACATGGCCGTCAAAGCCCTCCAGCAGATGGGCGGCGCACTGCACCGCGTGGCCGGTTCCGTGCTGCTCAGCCTGGACGGCGTGGGGGTATTGGGGATAGGCGGCCAGGACGGCTTCCTTCTTCCAGCCCACCACCAGGATCACGTCCTCCGGAGACAGAAAATCCAGCCCGGACAGGACGTAGTGGAGCAGGGGCTTCCCGTCGGCCAGCCGCATCACCTTGGGCAGATCCACGCCCTCTGTCTGGAGCCGGGTGCCCTTTCCGGCAGCCAGCACCAGCGCCTTTACCTTGTGATCCATGTTCATTCTCCTTCGTGTTGGATTTCAGTCCGGTCCCACAGCTGGGGCAGCAGGCGGTAGAAGTCCCCCTGCTCCCGCCACATGGCCAGAAGGGTCCCCCGGGCCACGGACACCTCCGCGGCCTCTCCGGTGAACTCGTTGCTCACCCCAAGGGGGAAGTCGGCGCTGAGGGTGTGGCCGGTCAGCTCAAACTTCAGGTTCCGCAGGGTGACCCCCTCCGCCTGCCCGCTGAGACAGAAGGCGGACCAGAAGCCGGTCAGCCCGGCGGGAAAGGTCATGGTCTCGTTCCGGAGGGCGGTGGCTACGGTGCCCTCCCCCGCCAGAACGCCCCGGGCCCCTTGGGTGGTGAGCCAGGCCAGTGCCTGAAGGTTGGCCAGGGTATGCTCCAGCCGGCCGCCCACGCCGCCCAGCAGGACGAACCGGCGGTATCCCCGGTCCAGACCCTCCCGCAGGGCGTAGACCATATCGGTGTCATCCTTGGCAACCGGGAGCTGCACCACGTTGGGGTGGTTGGGCCGACGGCCCAGAGAGTCAAAGTCGCCCACCACCAGATTGGGCGGCACGCCATAGGCCTCCAGCGCCTCATAGCCCTTGTCGGCGGCGATGAGAAAATCCTGCGCCCCGGGTGAGGGCACAGAGACCAGGACAGGGGCACCCCTACAACATAACAGATGGATGGATTCAAGCTGGGTTCCCCTTTGTTTCGACCCCGGCCTGTTCGGATGGCCGGACCAGTTGCGGAGATGCCGATTGACAGTTCGATATATTTGCTTCTATTATAACGCCGGCAGCGGATTTGGGCAACGGAATTTTGCTCCCAGGGCCGGATTTTTGCTGCTGTCCGGCCGGAGCCGGCCCCCGCAGCACGGAACTTTCTGTCCACTGCACGAACCAAAAGCGGAGAATGCTGGATCCGGTGAATTAATTTAGGCGCGTGGTACGCTACCACACGCCTAAATTGCACCGAAGGAACGGAAGTAATTCTCTGATATTCTCTGACAAGCATGCTCTCTCAAACATAGGAAGATGCTGTAGACCAGCAGACAGCGGCATCAGTTCCTGCGGCACTGTGCATTTGTATAACTTGGATTTTCTGTATGCTGTATGTCAAAGGCCCAATTCCTGCACCATGCTTTATCAGGCCTTTGGCCTTCCGCTTGGTAGTGGCTCCCGCTCCTCTTCGAGTCTGTTGCCGCTCCTGCCGCCGGAATTGGTTTCCGAGCCGTCGTTGGTGGTCACCGATCCGCCGTTGTTGGTATAGCTGCCGCTGCAGTCCAGGGCCGTATTCCCGTTTCCGTTGCAGGTAAGATCCAGCGTTCCGCCGTTGACTGTGAGGTCCCCGTTGGAGTCCAGACAGTCTCCGTCCGACACCACGGTGATGGTCCCTCCGTTCACAGTGATGAAGCTGTCCTCACTGGCGGCGAACGGCTCGTCCCTGCCGCCGAAGCCGGAGCTGTCCGCGCCGCCAGCGGCATTGAAACCGTCGTCATGGGCGGTGACATCAAAGGCCCCGCCCTCCACCGTGACGGACAGGCCCTCGACGCCCTCATAGCAGTAGGGGATGGAAAATTCTCCAGCCCGGATGGTCACCGCATCATCGGAGTGGATGGCGTCATCCCGCTTGAGAGGGTGAATGTCCCGCCGGTGACGGCCAGCGCGCCCCCGCTGTGGAGACAGTCGTCGGCACTGTCCACGGTGAATGTGCCTCCGTTGATGGTAAGGGCGCCGTCTGCCTTCACGCCCTTCTGGCTGACGGTGTCCTCCGCTGTTTCTGTCCCTTCCGCCGTCTCTGCGGCAGAAGCCGTTTCACTCCCTGACGGCTGGGCGGGAAGCTCCGGGAGTTGGCCGCCGCTGTTATCTGGACGTTCGGGCGGCGTCTCTCCCCCGGCGGGCGGATCGCCCTGGAGCGGCGCGCCGTCCTGTCCGCCCGGACCACCGCCCATGCCGCCGGGAGCAAAGCTGTCCCCTGTGGTCATGGTAACGGAAGCGCTGCCCCCGCCGGTGGTCAGGTCAAAGGTCCCACCGTCCACCTGCAGCGCTCCGCTGGCGCTGACGGCATCCCCCTGGGCGGTGATGGTGAAGGTCCCATCCGCCACATACAAAAAGCCCAAAGCGGAGTCATCTGCGTTTTCGGCGTGGAGTCCGTCCTTGCCGGAGATGATGGTGAAATCGCCGCCCGCCACGGCCAGGCTGTCCTTACCCGTCATGCCGTGCTCCGCGGCGGTGACGGTGTAGCTGCCGCCGGTGATGGTCAGCTCGTCCTTGGATACCACGCCGTGGCCCGCTTGCGCGTCAATGGTCAGACTGCCGGAACCGTTGAGGGTCAGGTCGGTCTTGGAGAACACCACGGAATCGATGTTGTTCTCGTCGATGGCAATATAGCTGCCGCCGTTGGTCAGGGTGTTTTCCGTCCCCTCCGCCAGGGTGAGGAACACTTTGTCGGCGCTCTTGGAATAGATGGCGGCGGAATCGGCGCAGGTGAGGCTTGCGCCGGCCAGGACGATCTGCACCTTATCGGTATCCCCGGCGTCCACCACGATCTGACCATCTGTCAAGGCGCCGGACACCAGATAAGTACCCTCGTCCAACAGGGTGATCCGGGAGCCGTCGATGGAGACAGCGTCGGAATCACAAACAGCAGTCTCCCCCTCCAGCTGGATGTGGACGGCGGCGCTCTCATCGTAGCTTCCATCCAGATCCCAGTCGCTGAACAGGGCCGCCGTGTCGATGACGGCCACAGATTCTGCGCCGGTGGATGCCGAGTCTCCTCCGTTGGATCCGGTATCTGTGTTCTGACAGCCGCTGAGCAGCAGCGAAAGGCTCAGCAGCAGTGGAATGGCGATTCTTTTCATGTTGTTCCTCCTGTTCATAGTCCGGCCGCTCCCGTCTCCTGCTGGCACAGGGAGATCTCCAGATTCCCATTGCGCTGGCGCAGGGCGTCGATCAGCGCTTTTTCCTGCCCTCCATCCCGGAGAGTCAGGTCGTAGGTCAGCTTGAAGAGGCTTCCCATGTTGGTGGTCTTGACCTGCTTCAGCTCGGACCGGGCGGCGTACTGCTCCAAAACCGGGTCAAAGACGCCTGTGTAGTCCAGATCCTCCGGGATGGTGATGTGCAGGGTGCGGCAGCGCAGGACATTTTTTCCGCCGCCAAAGCCCAGGGCGTGGTAGGCCATGGTGACCCCGCCCAGGATCAGGGTGAAGAGGACCGCATAGCCAAGATAGCCCATGCCTGCCATCAGGCCCGCCCCCATGGCGGCGAAGATGGCCCCGATCTCCCGGGCAGAGCCGGGGGCGGAGCGGAAGCGCACCAGACTGAAGGCCCCCGCCACCGCCACGCCGGCTCCCACATTGCCGTTGACCATCATAATGACCACACATACCACCGCCGGCAGGGTGGCCAGGGTGATGGCAAAGCCCGCGCTGGGCCGGGCGTGCCACAGCATCAGTACGCACAGGACCAGGCCGATGACCAGCGATGCCCCCACACACAGCAGGAACTGCTCCGGGGTGATCGTGTTGGTCAGCTGGGTGTCAAAGACACCGCGGAAGATCGTCTCAAGCATACCGTTTTCCTCCTTTCCATTCCCGCTCCAGCAGGAGCTGATAGGCCGTTCCGTATTTGGAGAAGGAGGTCTTGTACAGTCTCATCTCCGTCAGCAGGCGTACCATCCACAGCGGGATGGCCCCCGGGGCCTTCAGCTCCATCAGTACCTGATCCGGCCCCAGCAGGGCCGTGCCCCATGGGTCGGAGTCTAGGGTCAACTCCTCTGTCCGAAAGCGGATGGCGTCATCAAAGGTGATGCGCAGGCCGCTTTCCGGGGCAAGCCAGGAATCCCGCTCATAGGCGAGAAAGACCCGGGACTCCAGATCCGGATAAAAGTCCACGGTATAGCGGATCTCCCCGCCAATCTGGGTCTCCGGCCAGGGACAGGCGCCAGTGAGGCAATCCAGGGCCCGGTCATAGGGCAGGGTGAGACGCCGCTTATAGACGATGGAGCGGTATTTCTTTTTCAGCTCCATAAAACAGGGTCTCTCTCCGTCCGGCCATAGCTGCGCAGGCGCAGTTTCTCCTTATAGACCGGTTTTTCCAGACTCCGGCGGATGAGCCGGAAATCTGGAGTGTCCAGATAGAGGTTTCGGATGGAGCTGTGGCTGTATACATCGGGACGCAGATCCTCCCCGGCGGTGGCGAGCAGCCGGGCCTGCTGGTCCCTGGTCAGCAGATATTTGAATTCATACCGCTGAAAGACGGTTTCATTTTTCACTGCGAGATCCTCCTTGTGTTGGAATGGTAAAGTCAGTGTAAAATCCAAACCATAACTGAACTTAAAAATCCCAAAACTTTTTGCTGACAGCGGCCCGGGACCGTGCTATCTTTTAATTGTATTTAAGGTAGATGCGGCAGAATGCCATCAGAACAAAAGGAGGGATGCGGTGTGCGCATTTTATTGGCGGAGGATGAGCGGTCCCTTTCCCGGGCGGTGACCGCCCTGCTGGAGCGGAACCACTACGCGGTGGACGTGGTATACGACGGCGCGGAGGCGCTGGACTATCTGGAGGGCGGGAATTACGACGCCCTGATCCTGGACATCATGATGCCCAAGGTGGATGGGCTGGAGGTGCTGCGCCGCCTGCGGGAGCGGGGAAATGCCATTCCGGTGCTGATGCTCACCGCCAAAGGCGAGGTGGAGGACAAGGTGCTGGGCCTGGACTCCGGGGCCAACGACTACCTCACCAAGCCCTTCGCCACGGCGGAGCTGCTGGCCCGGCTGCGGGCCATGACCCGGCAGAGCGTCCAGCTCAGCAGCCGCCTGACCTTTGGGAACCTCTGCCTGGATCAGACCACCTTTGAGCTGTCCACCCCATCCGGCAGCTTCCGGCTGGCCAACAAGGAACATCAGATGATGGAGCTGTTTCTGCGCAATCCCCGGCAGATCATCCCCACAGAGCGGTTTCTGGAGCGGATCTGGGGCTATGACAGCGAGGTGGAGGTGTCTGTGGTGTGGGTCTATATCTCCTACCTCCGCAAGAAGCTGGCCGCCCTGCAGGCGGATGTGGAGATCCGGGCCAGCCGCAACCTCGGATATGCGCTGGAGGTGCGGGCATGATCCAAAGGCTGCGGGTGAAATTCATCACCGCCTCCATGCTGTCCCTGGCCCTGGTGCTTCTGGTGATCCTGGGCGGGGTCAACGCCATGAGCTATCGAAAGATCGTTCAGGACGCCGGCCACATTTTGGAGCTGCTCAGTGAAAACCGGGGCGCTTTTCCCAAGGCTCTTCCGCCGGACGGCGAGACCGGGAAGCCGGACCGCCCCCTTCCCCCGGGGAATGGGCTCTCCCCGGAGGCCCCCTTTGAATCCCGCTTCTTCTCCGTTCTGCTGGATGGAGAGGGGCAGGTGCTCCAGAGCGACACTGGGCAGATCGCCGCCGTGGATGACCAGAGTGCCGGAGAGATGGCGCAGGCCGTATGGGAGACCGGGCATACCGGCGGCTTTTGGGAGGACTACCGCTACGTCCGTGTGGCGGAGAACGGGGGCGTCCGCTTTATTTTTTTGGACTGCGGGCGGAGCCTCTCCAATTTTCGGACGACCCTGCTCGCCAGCGTCCTGGTGGCCCTGTCGGGCCTGCTGGCCGTCTTTCTGCTTCTGCTGGTCCTGTCCAGGCGGATCGTCCGCCCGGTGGCGGAGAGCTATGAAAAACAGCGCCGGTTCATCACCGACGCCGGACATGAATTGAAAACGCCGCTGACCATCATCGGCGCGGATCTGGATCTGGTGGAGCCGGAGCTGGAGGGCAACGAGTGGCTTCAGGACATCCGCTGTCAGGTCCGGCGGCTGGCCGGGCTGACACAGGACCTGATCTACCTCTCCCGCATGGAGGAGGAGACAGCGCCCATCCAGCCCATCGAGTTTCCCCTCTCCGACCTGACGGAGGAGATGGCCCAGTCCTTCCAGGGGCTGGCAAAGGCCCATGGAAAACAACTTACGCTGTCCATCCAGCCCATGCTCTCCTATACCGGGGATGAAAAGGCCGTCCGTCAGCTGCTGTCCATCCTTCTTGATAATGCCTTGAAATACACCCCGGAGGGTGGGGAGATCACTGTTTCTCTGTCAAAAGAGGGCCGCACACTCCGTCTTTCCGTCTCCAATACGATCCCGCAGCCCATGGAGCGGGAGACGCTGGACCGGCTCTTTGACCGCTTTTACCGGGCAGACCAGTCCCGCAGCAGCCAGACCGGCGGCTACGGGCTGGGCCTGTCCATCGCAAAGAGCATCGTGGCAGCCCACAGGGGGAAGATCTGGGCGGAGTGCGTGAAACCGGACCGGCTTGCCGTCTGTATCGAGCTTTCCGCCGGCCCGCGCCCCTTCATTTGAGGAGAGTCTGTAACCTGTGGCGGAACAATCAATCAGACAGGCAAAAACCGTCCTGCTGAATGTGTCGTTCAGCAGGGCGGTTTTGCTTGTCCTTCTGGGATCATTCTCTTGAGCGTACCGGGCGGACAGGCAAAAAGCCTGTATTCCATGCGGATTTGTGCCCTTTCAAGCGTTATTCCCACTCGGCAAATTCAGATATATGTGAGTGTATTTGAGGTGATTTCACAGGCAAAACATTCGCAAATATGTTAATGTTTTACCTGTTATCCGGGGCAACTCATTTTCTTAGTATCAAAATAGTATCACAGAAACGGAGGAAAAGCAACCTTTTCAGGCCCTACACAGCCCCGAAAAACTCCCCTCATCTTGAGGGGAGTTTCTGTCGAAATGGGTCTCAAATTGAGACCCATTTCGACCATCGCCTGGGAGCGTTTACACTCCCAGGCAATAGGGGATTGATTTCCGCCGAAGGCGGAAATCAATCCCACCATGGGACGCAATTCGACCCAAAATCAAAGGAGGCGGGCAAGTCACTTTTCGGCTTGACCGCTTTGATTATTGTTTAATAAAACTGAATAGAAGTGTTGAGATTTGTGCCGAAAACGCCACACATCAATTTATTTGTGCTTTTTCCGGTACATATTGGGGCTATATCCCGTTCTATCTTTGAAAAAGCGGTTGAACGTGGACAATCCTCCAAACCCGACAGCAGCCGCAATATCAATGATTTTTGTATCTGTCTGCACTAAAAGGCGCTTCGCTTCATTCAACCTGAGCGAATCCATATATGCTTTGGGTGTCATTCCGTAGGCTTCTTTGAATATTTCTACCGCCCGCCGTTCTGACAGACCGATCTTCTGCAATTCCTCGTTCCACAAAATCTGACGCTCGTACAATTCATCAAGATGATGTTTGATCGTTTCGGCTATGTCTTTCATTGGTTGGTATGCTAAGAGATCACTCCGGCAGCGTTTACACGGACGAAAACCGGCCTCGATTGCTTCCCCGGCATTCTGGAAAAAGCGCACATTTTCTCTTAACGGCTTTTTCGATGGACAGGAGGGCCTGCAAAAAATCCTGGTAGACAACACGCCGTAAAAAAACAATCCGTCATAGTTGGCATCGTTGTTGATCACGGCTTCGTACATTTCATCTGCGGTCATGTTCTCACTTCTTTCATTCAATGGGCTTCTATGTATGCGTCCAGTTCTTTATGCCATTTTTGAATATTGCATTCCTGCGGGTCGGTTGATTTACCCAAAAGGAGGTCGGTCAAATGACATGGAACCTTTCCTCCGATCTGCATGGCTTTAATACAGGACACGCAATACACGACAACTTTCTCACACGGCATACTGTCTGCCCGGCTTTTCATGGCTGTATGTATTTTTTCCATATCACAATTCGGGTACAGACTATCTCCACAACAGACAGAATTCGTGCCGATTTTTTCCGCTTCAATCACTTTGATGTTCATTTTTTGCAACAGTCCTCTGACGGCCTTGTGGACAACCGGAGTATTCCGTACTGGACAGGGGTCATGTACGCTGACCTCCATGCCATGATAATTAGGAAACGGGAAGTTATTCAGATTATCAATGATTTCCCATAACGAAATTGTAGAAATTCCGTCATAAAGAGTACGAAATCGCCTGTCACAACCAGCACATACATTGACAATGATAGAGCCGTTTGGCAGCCCGGGATCATGCCGGCAGCATATATTGTGCATTTGGATTTGCGGGTAATTGCTCTGCAAATACTTGAATAGTTCCGTTACATTCTCTGGGCGGTACAGACTTAATGCACATCCGGGATTGAAAAATAAATTTGTGGTATTCTTTGAAAACATTCTTTCCACCTCCAAAACCAGAATACCAGCCTTGCCCCGAAATTTCTTCTCAAAAACGGACATTTAATTTTAGCATACATTTCTTTTGTTTCACATCCGTATCACTTTTCCAGTGCAATCACATCGGGACGCAATTCAGCCACCGCTCCACCACCCAAAATCAAAAGAGGCGGGCAAGCACCCCTGGTGCTTGCCTGCCTTGATAACCGCAGAGCAAGGCGGGTGGTCAACGAGGGCAGCTGTGCGCCGTTCAACTCGACCATTGACGGCCCCGGCTGGGATTGCTACAAATCATCCTCTTACCTTCTGAATGAGGGCTTTGGCCTCGTCTTTTTTCAAAACTTTACCATAGGACACGACCTTGCCATCTACCACAAGGGCAGGGGTAGTCATTACACCATAGGTAGCGATCTGCGAGAAGTCTGTCACATGGTCTATGGTTGTGTCCATGTGCAGTTCCGCAAGCGCTGCTCTGGTGGCATCTTCCAGCGCATGGCACTTCGCACAGCCAGAGCCCAGCACTTTTACCCCCGCGATTGTTTTTGCGGGCCTCTGTTTTACATTTGCAACTACCGCCACAGCAACAACTTTTTTCCTCTTTCTTCTTGTGAAACAGTCCCATAGCGAATTACCTCCTTAGATTAAATCAAAATAAATTGAAACGCATTGAACAGGTAGCCAACAATGATAATGCCAATCGTACAAATGCCAATAAAGAGTGCCAGCAGTTTGGGTTTCACAGCCTTGCGGAGCATGATAAGGGACGGCAGGGACAAGGTAGTAACAGCCATCATAAAGGAAAGAACGGTCCCCAGTTGTGCCCCCTTAGAAAGTAGAGCCTCTGCAACAGGAATGGTGCCGAAAATATCTGCGTACATGGGGATACCAACGATTGTAGCGAGGATCACGCCAAAAGGATTGTTGCTGCCAAGTACGGTTTCAATCCAACTTTCCGGTATCCAGTTATGGATCAACGCACCGATCCCGACACCAATCAGAATATAGGGGAACACCTTCTTGAAGGTACCCAGCATTTGTTCCTTTGCGTAGGTGAGCCTTTCCCGGATCGTCAGGTCAGGAGACTCAATATCAACGCTGCCAGCCGAAAGTACAAAACTTTCAACATACTTTTCCATACGCAACTTTTCAATCATGCTACCGCCGATTACCGCAATCACGAGCCCAAGGATCACATAGACAACAGCCACTTTTGCGCCGAAAATGCTCATTAGCAGGACAAGACTTCCCAAATCGACCATCGGAGATGAAATCAAAAGGAGAACGTCACCCCAAGGGAAGTCCCGCACTGGTAAAACCGATGAACAGCGGGATAGATGAGCAGGAGCAAAGGGGTCACTGTTCCCAGCAGAGCGGAGATGATGTTCGCCCAAATCCCATGAAAACGACCTAAAATGCGCTTACTTCGCTCTGGCGGAAAATAACTTTGAATATAGGAGATTGCAAAAATCAATACGCAGAGCAGAACTGTGATTTTCAAGACATCGTAGATAAAAAACTGGACGCTGCCGCCAATGCGCCCATTTACATCCAAGCCCAGTGCCGACAGCCCAATGCCGAGAAGCTCGTTCAGCCATTTCATGCCAAGCACCTGGTCTTGAATGAAATCCCACACGCCCATACAAAAGCCTCACTTTCCATAGATAGAAAATATATCAAAAATTTTTGATGTATCGTGCCGATAGAAACGCCATCTAAGTAGATGGCGTTTCTATCCACAACGAGGACAGGTACCCTCATGCTCCATGTCTGGAGTTGTCAACTTCTTAAGCAATTCCACCGCATAGTTCCTGCCAGCAGGACTCAGGCGGTAGTGCATCCATTTACCCTCCTGGCGACTGACAACAATGCCAGAATCGCAGAGGATTTTCATGTGGTAGGAAAGGCCGGACTGCGTTAAATCCAATGGCTCTTGCAGGACGCAAGCACACTTTTCACCGCTCCTTAACTGTTCCAGGATTGCAAGCCGCTTAGGGTCACAGAGGGCCTTGAATACCTTTGCCTGCTCTTGATACGCTGTCCCCATGTTTTCACCTCACATCAAATTATTTTGATATGATTAGTATATGCGGCAATTATGCGTTTGTCAACAGTTCAATCAAAATTTTTTGAAGTCAACGCCCGCCACGCTCAAGAGAACGTCGGGGCCGCTTGCGGCCTTTCTCTGCCTGTTCCCACTGTTTGCCGGCCTCCACCGCCTCTGCTACCTGCTCCGGGCCAAAGACCCGCTTGACCCGTGTATAGTCGGAGAAGGACGAAAAAACTCGCAGGTCCCTTCAGAAAGGAACCTGCGAGTTTTAATTTCCAGCTATTCCCACTCCACCGTGGCCGGGGGCTTGCTTGTGATGTCATAGACAATGCGGTTGATCCCTTTCACTTCATTTACGATCCGCACAGAGACCTGATCCAGGACCTCATAGGGGATCCGGGCCCAGTCGGCAGTCATAAAATCATCGGTCGTGACTGCCCGGAGCGCCAGCGTGTGGTCATACGTCCTTCCGTCCCCCATGACGCCCACAGAGCGGGTGTCGGTGAGGACAGCGAAGTACTGGTTCAGGTTTCTGGCCTCGCCGGCCCTGGCGATCTCATCCCGGAAAATAAAATCCGCCTGCCGCAGCGTATCGGCTTTTTCCTTTGTGACCGCTCCGATGATCCGGATGGCAAGGCCGGGACCGGGGAACGGCTGGCGGCTGACCAGATACTCCGGCAGGCCGAGTTCCCGGCCCAGTTGACGCACCTCGTCCTTGAACAGCAGGCGCAGGGGCTCGATGATCTCCTTGAAATCCACATAGTCGGGCAGGCCGCCCACATTGTGGTGGCTCTTGATGACGGCGGCGGCGCCCGCGCCGGACTCGATCACATCGGGATAGATGGTGCCCTGTGCCAGATAGTCCACTGCGCCGATCTTTTTCGCCTCTTCCTCAAAGACACGGATGAATTCTTCCCCGATGATCTTGCGCTTGCGCTCCGGATCGGACTCGCCCGCCAGCTTTGTCAAAAAACGCTCCTCTGCATCGACACGGACAAAATTCATTGACCACTTTGCGAAAGCCGCCTCGACCTCGTCGCCCTCATTCAGCCGCATCAGGCCGTGATCCACAAAGACACAGGTGAGCTGGTCTCCGATCGCCTCGGCCAGAAGCGCCGCGCACACAGAGCTGTCCACGCCTCCGCTGAGCGCCAGGAGGACCCTGCCTTGTCCCACCTGTTCCCGGATCTGACCGATCGCGGTGTTCTTGTAGTCCGCCATGCTCCAGGTACCGCGGGCCCCACATACCTCATACAGGAAGTTATGGAGCATCTGCGTGCCGTATTCCGTATGGCTGACCTCCGGATGAAACTGAACGCCGTAAAACCTCCGTGCCTCGTCCGCGATCGCCACATGGGCGCAGGCGGCGGAATGGGCCGTCAGCCGGAATCCGGCCGGAACGCGCGCCATATAGTCGCCATGGCTCATCCAGGAGACGCTCTTCTCCGGGAGCCCCTGAAAAATGGGACAGGACCGGTCATACCACGTTACGGTTTTCCCGTACTCTCTGGCGGAATCCTCCTGCGCAGGCGTCACCTGGCCGCCCAGCACTTGGGCCAGCAGCTGACAGCCGTAACAGATGCCAAGGACTGGGATCCCCAGTTCAAAGATCGCCGGATCCACCTGGGGAGATCCCGCTTCATATACGCTGTTCGGACCCCCGGTAAAGATGATCCCGATGGGGGAAAACGAGCGGATCTCCTCCAGCGGCATGGTGTATGGGTGGACCTCGCAGTAGACGTGACATTCGCGCACCCGCCGGGCGATCAGCTGATTGTACTGACCGCCGAAATCCAGGATCAATATGCGTTCCATTTGGTATCCTCCTTGTCAATCCATGTCATCCAATTCGCCCGAAGTCTTCTCAAGGCCGGGATATGCCTTGCGGGAGCTGCGTGGGCACCGCAGCAAACCGCCTCGTGAAGCACCCTCTGCTCAGACTGCCAAAAGCGATTACGTTCCATCCTCTGACCGCTCCAGCCGCTCCCGGCCACGACACAGTCTCTCATAGGTTTCCCTCCTTGGCCTGGATCCTTTGCCGGATTTTTCGTTCAAACCGGTCCTTATCGCCCCGTCTCGGGATCGCAGTGGGGTATGCGCCCCCAAAGCAGGCGGTGCAGAAGCCCTCGCACCCATCCACGATCTGCAGCAGGTGCTCCACGCTGAGATAGCCCAGGGAATCTACGCCGATGATTTCAGCGATCTCCTCCACCGTGTGGTGGTTTGCGATCAGATGTTCCGCATCGTCAATGTCCGTGCCATAGTAGCAGGGGGCCACGAACGGCGGCGCGCTGACCCTCATGTGGATCTCTCTGGCCCCGGCCCTGCGCAGCAGATCGATCACGCCCCGGCAGGTGGTGCCCCGGACGATGGAATCGTCGATCAGCACGATACGCTTGCCCTCCACCAGCGCGCGGATGGGGTTGAGCTTGATGTTGACGCCCACCTCCCGCAGCTCCTGGGTGGGAGAGATAAAGGTGCGCCCAATATACTTATTTTTGGTAAAGCCGATCCCATAGGGGATCCCGGACGCCCTGGCATATCCCAGGGCGGCGTCCAGTCCGGAGTCCGGGACGCCGATGACCACGTCTGCCTCCACAGGGTGCTCGGCGGCAAGGAAAGCCCCGGCCCGCTGCCGTGCGGAGCTCACCGCGGCGCCGTCGATCACCGAGTCCGGCCTTGCAAAGTAAACGAACTCAAAGACACACAGATGCCTGCCTGCCGTCCCGCAGCGGCGGGTATCGCATTTCACGCCGTCATAGCTGACGGTGACGATCTCGCCGGGGCGGATGTCCCGGACGAACCGGGCTCCGACGGCATCCAGCGCACAGCTTTCCGAGGCAAAGACCGTTTTCCCGTCTGCTGTCTCTCCCATACAGAGGGGGCGGAAGCCGTGGGGATCCCGGGCGGCGATCAGCTTGGTGGGCGAGGAGATCACCAGAGAATAGGCCCCCTCGATCCTGCCCATGGCGGCATAAACCGCCTCCTCGATGGACGGGGTTCGGAGCCGCTCCTGCACGATGATATAGGCGATCACTTCGCTGTCGGTGGTGGTGTGGAAGATGGAGCCGCTCTGCTCCAGCCGGTTTCTCAGCTCATAGGAATTGGTCAGATTCCCGTTGTGGGCCAGGGCCATCCGGCCTTTATGGTGATTGATGATGATGGGCTGGGCGTTGCGCTTGCGGTCGGAGCCGGTGGTAGCATAGCGGACGTGTCCCACGACGATGTTGCCGGTCCCCAGCTGTTTGATGCGCTCCTTTGGGAAAACCTCGTTGACCAGCCCCTCGTCGCAATAGGCGGTGAACACCCCGTCATCATTGACCGCGATCCCCGCGCTCTCCTGCCCCCTGTGCTGGAGGGCAAACAGCCCGTAATAGGCTAGAGAGGCCACATCGGAGGTCGCTCTGGAAAAAACGCCAAAGACACCACACTCTTCCCGAATGTGGCGTTCCTTGGGAACGGGCTGTTTAATTTGTTCCATGTTCCACAAGCCTCTTCATGATCTCGGCGTATGCCTCCTCCACGCCGCCCAGGTCCCGGCGGAAGCGGTCCTTGTCCAGCTTTTCCCCGGTTGCGGAGTCCCACAGGCGGCAGGTATCAGGGCTGATCTCGTCCGCCAGAATGATCCTGCCATCCGAGGTCCTGCCAAACTCCAGCTTGAAGTCTGCCAGCGTCACGCCGCACTCGGCCCAAAAGCGCTGTAAAATGCGGTCGATCTTCAGCGCATAGCCCTTGATGGTCTCGATTTCAGCGGGGGTGGCCAGCTTCAGGGCCAGCGCGTGGCTGGTGTTGAGCAGAGGATCCCCCAGCGCGTCGTTTTTATAGGAGAACTCGAGAACGGGCTCGTCAAACACCAGCCCCTCCGCGACACCGTACCGCTTGGAGAAGGAGCCGGCGGCAATGTTGCGGACGATGACCTCCAGAGGGACGATGGACACCTTTTTGACCAGGGTCTCCCGCTCGCTCAGCTCCCGGACAAAGTGGGTTGGGATGCCGTTTTTCTCCAGCATCTGCATCAGGAGATTGCTCATCCGGTTGTTGATGACGCCCTTGCCCGCGATGGTCCCCTTTTTCAGTCCGTTGAAGGCGGTGGCGTCATCCTTGTAGTCCACGATATAGAGCTCCGGATCGTCCGTTCCATAGACCTTTTTGGCCTTGCCCTCGTAGATTTGTTTCAGCTTTTGCATCAATATTGTCCTCCCTTGTTATTTTCCACTGTCACCGTAGTTTGCAAGCACCCGGGCGGAGGGATCGTTCACATCACAGCCCTTCCACGCCTTGTTGGGCATCCAGAAGTCCACGACCATCCGGCTCTGGCCGGGGTAATATGCTTCAAAGATCTCGCGATACAACAGGGACTCCTTGGTGAAGGGACGGGCGTGGGTGTACGCCAGACGCTTCTCCGCAAATTCCTCGTCGGTATAGCGGCTCTCCGCATAGTCTTTCAGGTAATCCACCATGGAATGGCCTACCGCGTCGGAAAACGCGGCCTTTTCCCGGTAGAGGATGCTGCGGGGCAGATAGTCCCCCTCAAAGGCGCGGCGAAGCAGGTATTTCCTTTCCGTACTTGTTCAGCTTCCGCTCCGGATCGATGCTCATCACATACTCCACAAAGTCCAGGTCGCCGAAGGGCACGCGGGCCTCCAGGGAGTTGATGGAGACACAGCGGTCGGCCCGGAGCACATCGTACATGTGCAGCTCCCGGACACGTTTGACCGCTTCCCTCTGGAACTCCGCCGCCGACGGGGCAAAGTCGGTGTATTTATAGCCGAACAGCTCGTCGCTGATCTCACCGGTCAGCAGGACCCGAATATCCGTTTGCTCGTGGATCGCCTTACAGACCAAGTACATCCCCATGCTGGCCCGGATGGTGGTGATGTCGTAGGTGCCCAGCAGCGCGACCACCGTCTCCAGCGAATCCAGCACCTCCTCCGGCGTCATATAGACCTCTGTGTGCTCGCTTCCAATGTAGTCCGCCGCTTCTCTGGCATATTTCAAATCAATGGCATCCTCACTCATACCGATGGCAAAGGTGCGGATCGGCTTGTCAGCGTATTTCTGCGCCACCGCGCACACCAGCGAGGAGTCCAGCCCCCCGCTGAGGAGGAACCCAACCTTGGCATCGGACACCAGCCGCTTTCGGATGCCTGTGATCAGCTTTTCCCGGATGGTCCCGCACACGGTCTCCAGATCATCCCGGCACACCTCCCTGACGGCGGTGATGTCCCGGTAGCAGACGAATTTCCCGTCCTTGTAATAATGGCCTGGAGGGAAGGGCATGATCCGGTCACGATCTCCACAAGGTTTTTGGGCTCGCTGGCAAAGACGATCGCACCAGCGGGATCATAGCCGTAGTAGAGCGGGCGGATCCCGATGGGATCCCGGGCCGCGAGATAGCTGCCGGTGCGGCCGTCGTACAGGATCAGCGCAAATTCCGCGTCCAGCATCCGGAACATATCCGTGCCGTACTCTTGATACAGCGGGAGCAGGATCTCACAGTCAGACCCGCTTTGGAACGCATAGCCCTTTTCCTGAAGCGCCTGCTTCATCGGCTCAAAGCCGTAGATCTCACCGTTGCAGACCACATAGCTGCCATCCAGCGCAAAAGGCTGCATCCCCTCCGGCTGCAATCCCATGATGGCCAGCCGGTGAAACCCCAGCAGCCCTTTTCCCGTATCCACGATCCGGCTGTCATCGGGACCGCGGGAAAGGGTCTTGTCAAACCCTTTCCTGAACTGCTCATAGTCGGCGGCTTCCGAACAGTAGCCCATGATGGAACACATAGTATCAACCTCCCAAACATCATCAGCATGCAACAGGGCAAGTGCTGTTCTCGCGGTGCCACCTGTATTTGTTCTCGTTTACGAGCCTCAGGGCAAGGCTCTTCCGCATCACGGGCGGTGTTCCGGCTCACCTACTCAGATCCCTCTTTTCAGTTCGCAGCTCGAAAAGTGTTATTCCCGCAAGCTCTGCCGCGCGGATTTCAGCATCCCGCGCTCTCTGTGGGTGAGTTCTTGCCGTACTTCTCTTTTCTCAAACGCTTTTATGCTTTTCCGAATGTCTGTCTCAGGCGGCCGGGAAAATCGGACCTTCCCGTTTTACCCCGTACCCGGTCACTTGACGCTGAAGAGCAGATCGCCATAGGTGGGGAACGGCCAGCAGCTTTCAGCGGTCAGGATCTCCGCTTCGTCGGCCGCGGCCCGCAGCTCGGTCATTCGGGACAGCAGCTCATCCCGGATGAAATCAGCCTCCTCGGTCACATCGGACAGGGTTTTGAGCCTGGCGGTCACACTGTCCAGCGCATCCACTCTTGTGTCTATGCGCTCGGTCACCGCCGCCAGCTTTTTGACCAGCTTCGTTTCGTAGCCGCAGCTGATCCCGGCATCCAGTGCCTTCTTGCCGGCGGCATCCCGGGCCACGTCCGCAGCATAGCGCGCAACGGCGGGCAGGATCTGCTTCCGTGCCATGTCGCTCATGGTCTGGGCTTCGATGCACACCGTTTTGCAGTAGTTCTCCAGCATGATCTCATACCGGGAGCGCAGCTCCGCCTCGGTATAGACCTTGTGGGCCGTCAGCATCTCGATGTTCTTCTTTTTCAAAAGCTCCGGGATCGCATCCGGTGTGGTGCGCAGGTTGAGCAGGCCCCGCTCCTCCACAGCCTCACGGATCCATGCGTCATCGTAGCCGTTCCCATTGAAAATGATCCGCTTATGGGCCTTGATGGTGCGCTTGATCAGCTCATGCAGGGCGGTGTTGAAGTCCTCCGCGCGCTCCAGTTCATCCGCGTAGAGCTTCAGCGACTGGGCCACCGCGGCGTTGAGCATGATGTTGGCACAGGCGATGGAGTTGGAGGACCCCAGCATACGGAACTCAAATTTATTGCCGGTAAAGGCGAAGGGCGAGGTGCGGTTGCGGTCCGTGGTATCCCGGAGAAAGCGAGGGAGCACATCCACCCCCAGCTTCATCTTCTTCTTTTCCACACCGGCATAGGCGGAATCGGTCTCGATGGCGTCCAGAACGGCGGTCAGCTCATCCCCCAGGAAGATCGAGATCACGGCGGGAGGCGCTTCGTTGGCGCCCAGCCGGTGGTCGTTTCCGGCCGTTGCAACAGAGGCCCTCAGCAGCCCCTGATAGTCGTCCACCGCCTGGATCACTGCCGCCAGGAACAGCAGGAACTGGGCGTTTTCATGGGGCGTCTCGCCGGGAGAGAGCAGGTTCACGCCCGTGTCGGTGGAGAGGGACCAGTTGTTGTGCTTGCCGCTGCCGTTGACCCCGGCAAAGGGCTTTTCGTGGAGCAGGCACACCATGCCATGCCCGGCCGCTACCCGCTGCATGATCTCCATGGTCAGCTGGTTCTGGTCCGTGGCCAGATTGGTGGTGGTGTAAATGGGGGCAAGCTCATGCTGGGCGGGCGCTACCTCGTTGTGCTCCGTCTTGGCCAGGATCCCCAGCTTCCATAATTCGGTGTTCAGCTCCTCCATGAAGGCGGCCACCCGGGGCTTGATGGAGCCGAAGTAATGGTCGTCCAGCTCCTGCCCCTTGGGGGGCTTGGCGCCGAACAGCGTTCTGCCCGTATAGATCAGGTCCCTGCGCTTTTCATACAGCGCCTTGTCAATCAGAAAATATTCCTGCTCCGGTCCGACAGAGGGGGTCACATGCCTGATCTCATCGCTGCCGAACAGCTTCAGGATGCGAAGGGCCTGCCGGTTCAGCGCCTCCATGCTGCGCAGGAGGGGCGTTTTCTTATCCAGCGCCTCTCCGCCATAGGAGCAGAAGGCGGTGGGGATGCAGAGGGTCTTTCCCTTGATAAAGGCATAGCTGGTGGGGTCCCATGCGGTGTAGCCCCGGGCCTCAAAGGTGGCCCGCAGACCGCCGGAGGGGAAGGATGAGGCGTCCGGCTCACCGCGGATGAGTTCCTTGCCGGAGAATTCCATGAGCACCCTGCCGTCCGGCGCGGGAGTGATGAAGCTGTCGTGCTTTTCCGCGGTGATCCCGGTCAGAGGCTGGAACCAGTGTGTGAAGTGTGTCGCTCCATTCTCGACTGCCCAGTCCTTCATGGCGTCAGCGACCGCATTGGCCACGGACAGATCCAGCCTGGTTCCTTTTTGAATGGTGCGCTTCAAAGAGTGGTACACATCCCCGGACAGGCGGGCTTTCATCACACGGCTGTCAAAGACCATGCTTCCGAAAATTTCTGGTACAGTCGTCATAGTGGGTCTTCCTTTCAAAAAAATAAAAAGAGACGCTGGCGTCATAAGAGGTACTGCCTCTGAGACGCCAATGTCTCTCAACACTGCAAATATACATCCGGCGGTCGGAAAAGTCAATTGTCAATTTGTTGAAAATGGATTTTCCTGGGTGATGATTTTTTGGCAGATTGCAGGCTTGTAAAACGGAGGATTTTCTCGTATTCTAACCGTAAAATCAGGATATTCCGCAAAAATGCGGGCTTTATCTTCCATTTTCTTTGCTTTGTCCGCCGTTTTTCACAGGGCGGTCCCGGCAGAAAAGGCGCGATTTGAGTTGAAACACCTTCGTTTGGAATGACAGAAAGCGGGTGAGAACGTGAAGTATACGCCGGAAGAAGTGATACAGTTCGTTCAGGAGGAGGACATCAAGTTTATTCGGCTGGCCTTTTGCAACGTCTATGGAAAGCAGCACAATGTGGCCATCATGCCCAGCGAGCTCAAACGCGCCTTCGCATACGGGATCGCCTTTGACGCCTCGGCGGTGGATGGCTTCGGCGGCGAGATCCGCTCCGACCTTCTGCTTCACCCGGACCCCTCTACCCTGATCCAGCTCCCCTGGAGGCCGGAGCAGGGCAAGGCGGTCCGGATGTTCTGCGATATTTCCTATCCGGACGGCAGGCCCTTTGAGCGGGATACCCGGAATATTTTGAAAAAAGCGGTGGCAGATGCCAGCGCCCTGGGTTGCCAGTTTGCATTTGGCGCCGAGATGGAGTTCTACCTGTTTCGGGTCGATGAATATGGAGATACTACAAAGATCCCCTATGACCGGGCGGGCTATATGGATATCGCGCCGGATGACAAGGGGGAAACGATCCGCCGGGAGATCTGCCTCATGCTGGAACAGATGGGGATCCAGCCCGAGAGCTCCCACCACGAGAGCGGCCCGGGCCAGAATGAGATCGATTTCCGGTACTCAGATCCCCTCACAGCCGCCGACCACGCCATCACCTTCCACACAGTCGTCCGCACTGTGGCCGCCCAGAACGGACTCTGCGCCAGCTTTTCCCCAAAGCCGCTGCCGGACTGGGATGGAAACGGGATGCACATCAATATCTCGGCCCAGTGTGATGAGGCCGCCCAGCCGCTGCCCAGTGTGATCGCGGGGATCTTGGAGAACATCCGGGACATGACGCTGTTTTTGAATCCCTGTGATGAATCCTACCGCCGTCTTGGCCACGACAAGGCCCCCCAGTATGTGACGTGGTCAGCGGAAAACCGCTCCCAGCTGATCCGCATTCCGGCGGCCGTGGGAGAATACCGCCGGGCCGAGCTGCGCTCCGCCGATCCGACAGCCAATCCATACATCGCCTATGCGCTTTTGATCTATGCCGGGATGTATGGGCTCGAGCATGAGCTGCAGCTGCCTCCCGCTTCTGACTTCAATGTTTATACCGCGCCTGCCGAGGTGCTGGAGGGGCTGAAAAAGCTGCCTGGCTCTCTGTATGAAGCCGCCGCTCTGGCCGGAGCAAGCGCATTCATCAATGAACATCTCCCGGAAACTGTGATCTCTGCCTATCGTCATCGATGAACAGCCTGCCATGACAAGGCGAAAGGAGGAGCGCTCATGGTCTTTCAGGAACGGACATACAGCGTACTGATCGTCACGGCTTCGGACAGCTTTACTGCGAAGATCATGCCTTTGCTCCCCGTGACGGACTACTGGCCGGTGACAACGGTACACAGCATTGGAGAAGCGCGCCGCAAAATCGCGGAAACAGTGTTTGACATCGTGCTGATCAACGCCCCGCTGCCGGATGATTTTGGGATGCGCCTGGCCGTGGACATCTGCACCAGCAGCGGCGCAGGGGTCCTCCTTCTGGTCCGGAACGATCAGTTTGACGATATTTACGCAAAGGTGGTCAGCTACGGCGTGCTTACACTGTCCAAGCCCACGAATATGCAGATGGTGGCGCAGAATCTGCGGATCCTCTGCGCCACTCGGGAGCGGATGCGTCAGATGGAGGCAAAACAGGCCACAGTGGAGGAAAAAATCGAGGAGATCCGACTGGTCAACCGCGCCAAGTGGCTGCTGATCGAGTGCCTCGGCATGACTGAACCGGAGGCCCACCGCTATATCGAAAAGCAGTCCATGGATCAGCGCCTATCCAAGCGGGAGGTTGCGGAATCTGTGATCAAAACTTATAAATAGCACAAAGATTCCTCACACAACAAAATTTAGAATTGTGAAAACTCAGGTTGACAAATTGCTGTCAGCCGCGGTACAATACCAGCGGTTGAACAAAGGCGTTCACCAAGGGACTTCTGTCCCCTGGTGAGCGCCTTTTTCTTTTTTGAATTTTCTGTGGGAGGGCGGCACATGACAAAGTATATTTTCGTGACAGGCGGCGTTGTTTCCGGACTGGGAAAGGGCATCACCGCGGCCTCTTTGGGCCGGCTGCTGAAGGCGCGGGGGCTGAAGGTCGCGGCGCAGAAGCTGGACCCATATATCAACGTTGATCCCGGTACCATGAGCCCTTATCAGCACGGTGAGGTCTATGTCACCGAGGATGGGGCCGAGACGGATCTGGATTTGGGACACTATGAGCGTTTTATTGACGAGGATCTAAACCAGTACTCCAACCTCACCACAGGAAAAGTCTACTCCAACGTCATCTCCAAGGAGCGCCGGGGCGAGTATCTGGGGACCACCGTGCAGACCATCCCCCACATCACCGACGAGATCAAACGCTTCATCTACAATGTCGGCAGTAAAGCAGAAGCTGATGTCGTGATCACCGAGATCGGCGGGACCATCGGTGATATAGAGAGCCAGCCCTTTATCGAGGCCATCCGTCAGGTCGGACATGAAGCAGGCCCGGGCAACGCCCTGTTTATCCATGTCACGCTGGTCCCCTATCTGAAGGCGTCCGGCGAACACAAATCCAAGCCCACCCAGCATTCGGTGAAGAAGCTGCAAGGGCTGGGGATCGCCCCGGACATCATCGTTCTGCGCTGTGACGAGCCAATCACCGATCCGGGCATCTTCCGCAAAATCGCTGACTTCTGCAACGTGAAGCCGGACTGCGTCATTGAGAATTTGACCCTTCCCGTTCTCTATGAGGCGCCGCTCTATTTGGAGCAGGCAAATCTGTCCGCGGTGGTCTGCCGGGAGCTGCGTCTGTCCACACCGGAGCCGGATCTGAGTGAGTGGCGGGCCATGGTCTCTGCCATCAAGCGCCGAAACCGTGCTGTGACCATCGGTCTTGTGGGGAAATATGTGCAGCTCCACGACGCCTATCTCTCCGTTGCGGAGGCCCTGCGTCATGCCGGGTTCGCCCTTGGCGCCGTGGTGGACATCCGGTGGATCGACTCGGAAACAGTCACGCCGGAAACAAAAGATGCCTGCCTCTCCTCGCTCGACGGTATTCTTGTCCCGGGCGGCTTCGGCGACCGCGGCATTGAGGGAATGATCCTGGCGGCCCAGTACGCCCGGGAGCACCACACACCCTACCTGGGCATTTGCCTCGGAATGCAGATCGCCGCCATCGAATTCGCCCGCCATGTGCTCGGTATCACGGACGCCAATTCGGGCGAATTTGACCCGGAATGTCCGCATAAGGTCATCGACTTTATGCCTGGTCAGAGCGAGGCAATCGACAAAGGCGGCACCCTCCGTCTGGGCAGCTACCCCTGTGTGGTCGCCGCTGGAACGACGATGGCGCGGTGTTATGGGAGTCCTCAGATCCGGGAGCGCCACCGCCATCGCTATGAGTTCAATAATGACTACCGGGATGCCCTGCGCGCGGCGGGCCTGACCATGAGCGGCCTTTCCCCTGATGGTCAGTTGGTAGAGGCCGTGGAACTGAGCGACAGACCCTTCTATGTGGGCGTGCAGTATCACCCCGAGTTCAAGAGCCGGCCCAACCGCCCCCATCCGCTTTTTCAGGGATTCATTGCAGCCGCATTGGAGGGACAGAACTAATCCGCTTGGGGGTACAGCAAAGGATAACGTACAATACTTTTCAATTTGCGAAAATTATTGTACGTTATCGATGAAAAATTCTGAAAACATTTAAAAAGCATTTCATATTTCATATATAAAACAGTTAGCCGACAGCTAACCGTTTTATACAGCTTGTCAAAGAACCCCGCCGGTGGCGAGGTTTTTCTGGTATAATAGAGAAAAAGGGGGGCTAAGGATGGAAAATTGAGAAAGAATTCCTCGAAAAAAGATATAGTGATGGTGGATGTGGATGCATTAGTCCCCAGACCATCTGCTCCGAAAAGTAGAAAGAGTCATGATTATGACTGGCTATATGAG
>SCPN01001497.1_pt1 | contig 75262 bp, 92 predicted proteins | sample 6106831 | NCBI WGS metagenome assembly SCPN01 (sample SAMN10720447, study PRJNA508395) | human gut metagenome | isolation source: Participant 1, 0 month
GAGTATAAGCTACCGAACGACGGTTATACCTGTAATTTCAGGATTGAACAACGGGCCTACTACGAAGTTAGCACCTAGTTGCAAAGTACGGAACAGGCAGCAGTAGCCGGGTCAACGATAGAACCGATACCAATAGCCATTTCAGGGCATTCTTTTGCTGCAAATTTCGATTTCAGCAAATGCGCTTCCTGTGCGAAAGTCACCACGGTTGTTGAAATTCAAGGCACGAACGCCACCATAACAAATTTACTACTTTCTTTGCAACTTCTGCATCTTTGTGATAGAATACAGGAACCATTCCTGTAGAGCCGATTTTATTCAATACGGCTATTTTATCGAATTTTGCCATCTTATTATTTACTATTTTAAAATGAATTGATTTTCTTTTCAATTCAACTCTCTATTTTCAACATCTTTGTACGCGACCGCTTGCGTCACCACCAGCCAATGCTTCAACTTCTTCTACAGAAACAAGGTTGAAGTCACCATTGATAGTATGTTTCAAAGCAGATGCAGCAACAAATTCAAGAGCTTCGCCCTGGTTAGGTTTAGTCATCAAACCATGGATAATACCGCCGGAGAAAGAGTCACCACCTACGCGGTCGATAATCGGGTCGATATCGTAACGTTTTGAAATATAGAATTCTTCTCCGTTATAAATCATAGCCTTCCAGCCGTTGTGAGTAGCACGAGAATGATTCGCGCAAGGTAGAAACCACATATTTAAATCCGAATTCTTTCATCATCTGCTGGAAGATACCTTTGTAGCCTTCAGCGTCAGTGTGACCAGCCTCAACGTCAGCGTCCGGTTTGAAGCCCAAACAAAGTTCTGCGTCTTCTTCGTTGCCGATACATACGTCAACAAACTGCATCAACGGTTTCATGATAGACTGTGCTTTTCTTTGTCCACAGTTTCTTACGGAAATTCAAGTCAACAGAAACAGTTACACCGTGACGTTTGCAGCTTCACAAACCAGACAGGTCAGTTCGGCAGCCTTGTCAGAGATGGCCGGGTGATACCGGACCAGTGGAACCAGTCAGCACCTTCCATGATAGCGTCAAAGTCGAAATCAGCAGCGTCAGCTTCAGCAATAGCAGAGTGAGCGCGGTCATAGAATATGCTGGGACGCATAGAAGCACCAGTTTCAAGATAGTAGATACCTACACGGTCGCCACCACGAGCAATAGGTCTGTCTAACACCATATTTACGCAATGCGTTAACAGCAGACTGTCCGATTTCGTGTTTCGGCAATTTAGTTACGAAATAGGCGTCATGTCCGTAGTTGGCACAGCTCACTGCAACGTTCGCTTCTCCACCACCATATACTACATCAAAGAATCAGATTGAACAAAACGAGTATTACCCGGAGTTGATAATCTAAGCATGATTTCGCCTAATGTAACGACTTTCTTTCCCATAATCTTATGTTTTAAATTCTAAGTTATTAATATTATGAACTTTCAATTTATCATTTTATGCCCATTTTCATGGTTAACACACTGATTATATGCTATTAAACCAATAAAGGTTAACGCCACATACCTTTCATGTGCGGGCACAAAGATACAACATTTTTCGTAATTACAAAAATTGTTATATATTTGTATCGAAAATATTAAGATTATTATTGTGTGCGAGCACATATACCTATATTAATAAGGTTATCGTATGAATAAATTGCCCGAAAGGATTAGAATCAAAGACATCGCCCGTGGCGGATGTATCGGTGGGAACAGTAGACCGCGTCATTCCACGGACGTAGCGGAGTATCGGAAGCAAGCAAAAACGCGTAGAAGATCTTGAAGCAGCTTGACTACCAGCTAACATGTACGCCAGCGCTTTGGCATCAACAAAATATACATTTATCTGTCTTTTGCCGGAACATTTGGAAGGTGAATACTGGACAGCCGTAGAGTTGGGTATCCATGAAGCTATCGCTACCTATTCGGACTTCAATACTTCGGTGAAAATCAACTATTACGACCATACGATTATCATTCGTTTGTCGACGCAAGCGAAGCGATTCTGACTCTTCAGCCGGACGGGTGATGGTAGCTCCACCGCCCCAATATACAAAGGATTCACCGACCGGTTGCAAGCATTGGATATACATTATATATATATAGACTCCAATATCAAGGACGTTCCTCCCCTCGCCTTCTTCGGTCAGAACTCACGCCAAAGCGGATACTTTGCCGCACGGATGATGATGTTACTGGCACGGGACGAAAAGAAATCGTTATTTTCCGTAAAATACATGAAGGAATTGTAGGTTCTAACCAGCAGGAGAACAGAGAAATCGGTTTCAGGCAGTACATGGAAGAACATCATCCGTCTTGTAATATACTGGAGCTCGACTTGCATGCCGAACGTAACGACGAAGATAACGAGATGCTGGATGAATTTTCCGCGCTTAGATCACTTAAGAACGGAATCACTTAATACCTACGCGGAAGTTTCAATCGACCTTGACGGGAGAAAAAGATATTCACCTGCCTGAAAGAGGAAATGTATCCTTCCTATCGCCCAGCAACCGGAACTACAAGGCGCCAACGGTATAAAGCTCTTTGCGACCACCTCATCTTCAAAAAAGACGTGACTTGCATCAACTATATGCCTATCGACTTGTTGACAGTAGAAACAATTGACTATTACCATAGCAAATAACAACGAAATACAACTTTACAAGTACATTACATGGAAACAAAGTATTTAAGAATTAATCCTGCCGACAACGTTGCCGTTGCCATTGTTAATCTCCCGGCAGGAGAGCATCTTTCTGTAGATGGCATTGAAGTGACATTGAACGAAGACATTCCCGCCGGACACAAATTCGCATTGAAGAATTTCGCAGAAGGTGAAAATGTAATCAAGTACGGTTATCCTATCGGACATGCCCGAATGACTAAACAGCAAGGCGACTGGATGAACGAAACGAATATCAAGACCAACCTCGCCGGATTGCTGGAATATACCTACAACCCTGTTCAAGTTTCTTTGGATATTGACCGCAAAGACCTTACCTTCAAAGGGTATCGCCGCAAAAACGGTGACGTAGGCGTAAGAAACGAAATATGGATTATCCCGACCGTAGGTTGCGTGAACGGTATCATCGGCCAATTGGCTGAGGGGTTGCGTCGCGAGACTGAAGGCAAAGGCGTGGATGCCATCGTTGCTTTCCCGCACAACTACGGCTGTTCCCAACTTGGCGACGACCATGAAAATACGAAGAAGATTCTTCGCGATATGGTGCTTCATCCCAATGCAGGAGCAGTGTTGGTAGTAGGCTTGGGATGCGAAAATAATCAGCCGGACGTATTCCGCGAATTTCTAGGCGAGTTTGATGAAGACCGTGTGAAGTTTATGGTCACTCAGAAAGTGGGCGACGAATACGAGGAAGGAATGGAAATCCTGCGCGATTTGTATGCAAAAGCATCCAAAGACGAACGTACCGATGTTCCTTTGTCCGAGCTCCGTGTAGGTTTGAAATGCGGCGGTTCCGACGGTTTCTCCGGTATTACGGCAAATCCGTTACTGGGTATGTTCTCCGATTTCCTGATTGCACAAGGCGGTACAAGCGTATTGACCGAAGTACCGGAAATGTTCGGTGCAGAGACTATCTTGATGAACCGTTGCGAAAACAAAGATTTGTTCGAGCAGACTGTACATCTGATTAATGATTTCAAAGAATATTTCCTGTCGCATGGAGAGCCTGTCGGTGAAAACCCGTCTCCGGGAAACAAAGCCGGCGGTATCTCTACATTGGAAGAAAAAGCGTTGGGATGCACGCAGAAATGTGGAAAGAGTTATGTATCCGGCGTGATGCCTTATGGCGAACGTTTGCAGAAGAAAGGGCTTAACCTGCTTTCTGCTCCGGGCAATGACCTGGTGGCAGCTACCACTCTTGCGGCAAGCGGATGCCATATGGTACTTTTCACAACCGGACGTGGAACGCCATTCGGTACTTTTGTCCCGACAATGAAGATTTCCACCAACTCGACTTTGGCTAAAAACAAACCGGGATGGATTGACTTCAACGCAGGTGTCATCATAGAAAACGAACCGATGGAGAAGACTTGCGAACGTTTCATTGATTACGTTATCAAAGTGGCAAGCGGCGAGTTCGTTAATAACGAAAAGAAAGGTTATCGTGAAATTGCTATCTTCAAGACAGGCGTAACTTTATAAATCGCTTCTTATTCCGTATTCTGATAAAAAGAAAATATTGTTAGAATTATAATACGAGTTGCTATCCCTCACTCAATGACAAATTGAACGGGATAGCAACTTTTTTTATATTAAACCATATCGTCACCCGTTCTTTTAAATGTGACACGAAGTGTCTTATGAAACGGAATGAAACGGGAAACAACAGCAATGACAATTGATACAACCAGCAGATAGCCCAGTATTTCTTTCAGTGCGAGCAATAGACTTTGCTGCTGCAAGGTGGTATATAAAGAATTGGTTGCCAGTTGTGCCGCCTCGGCACGCCCGTGCCCCTGCGCCAGTGCACTATTCAAAGACTGGCTGTATCGTGACGCTGCCAACGGGTCAGTAGTCGTTATAGTCTCCGACAAAGAATACATATGTTTTTGTTCCAACCGGTACAGTACATTGCTATAAAACGAAGTAGCCATAATAGGCGTCAGTACGGAACGGAAAATAATCAGAAAGAAAGCATTCGACAATAAGAATTTCGGATTTAAATCTTCTACGGCAAACAAGGCGAAAGCTATAATTAAAGTCAACATTCCCAAGCCGCGAAAGAATATAGGAAGGTACAACATCTCATAGGTGCTATTCGGAGAGATGCCGAAATACAGGATGCCGAAGAAAATCACAAAGCAACTCATTCCCCCCGCTATCAGAAAACGGAAACGCCAACGTTGCCAGCGAAACCACCAGAAACAGATAAACGCACCGACTATATATCCGGGAAGCAGATAGATATAAAGAGAATAGGTATGCGTAGTGTCCACTTTCAGAATCATAGTCAGATAGTTCGTCAATAAAGTGGTCGATGTACTGAAAAACATGACAAGCATCATATAGAGATAACCGACAATCGCTTTGGCCTGAAATAAGGGTGCAAGACTTACATAAGGCTTCTCCGAATGGCTCTGATACCAGATAAACAAGGCAATCAATATAGGGGCAATGATGATATACGCGCATATCTTACCGGACGCCATCCAGTCGAGCACTTTTCCATAATTGATAACATACATCAACATCAGCAGTCCGGTCGATATAACAAACATCTCACGAATATGCAAGTCGGACAAGGCAACGGCTTTAATAGGGCGGTTATGACGGAAACAGATGATAACAAATAAGATAGCTATCAAAATCAGTATCATCATAAAGTAATACATATATTTCCAGTTATAATGATAGGCCAACTGAGCAGTTACCAGCATCGATGCCTGTCCCCCACCGTACACCAACGGATAAAAATAAGAATAGAACTCGCTGCGTACATTCTTCCGGCTGAAAATCTTTTGGGCGTAACGGATAAACCACAGCATAAGAAACCCTTTCAGGAAGCCGACGGTAAAACTGCACACAATCAGAATATCGGCATTCTGTGTACGGGCGCAAACCCAACTCAGAAAGAATTGCAGTACCAGGTCAATCAACAATAGTGATTTCACGGAAAAGGCAGCCAGGACTTTAGGAATAATGGGATACGCGATAGCCATACCCGCCGAAGCGGCATAATATCCCATTGTTATGTCTTCCGAATTCGTACCGAGTGTATTCGAAACTTCGAGCATACTACCCGTATAGGAACCATTGAGCATAGTGACAGGAAGAATCACGACGAAGATACTGACAAGTCCGAGCCAATCGGGCACCCATTGGCGGACAGGTGCTTCCAACTCCTTCATCGTTATCATTTGCGCAGAGCTTCTGTTTCTGCCATCATGCCGGCTCTCAACTGTGCCATTTCTTCCGAAGAGATATCTTCCAGTTCAATCCGTACCGGTATCCGCTGTTGTACCTTTACAAAATTTCCGGCGGAGTTATCCGTAGGAACCAATGAATATTTGGAACCTGTCGCTTCGGAAATAGCGGTGACTTCTCCACGGAAAATCTTTCCGGGCACTGCGTCCACTTTTATACGTACTTGTTGACCGATATAGATATTGGCAATCTGTGTTTCTTTATAATTGGCGGTAATCCATTTGTCCTTATTGCGTACCAGATAAGAAATGGTCTGTCCGGTCTGCACATACTGACCGGGTTCCAAAGTCCGCCTGCCCATATATCCGTCATAGGGAGCCGTAAGAACCGTATAAGACAAATTCAGTTTAGCCAGGTCGAGGTCTGCTTCTTTACGCAAAATGGCGGCTTCCGCACTCGTTGTTTTCTTGCTTGTTTCCGTATATTGCGAGAGTACCGACTGTTTCTGAGCAACCAATGCCTGATAACGCGCCTTTGCCGCTTCATAGGCAGCTTTAGTTTGCTCAAACTGCTGCTCCGGGACGGACTCTTCTTTCAACAAACGTTCAAAACGATGATAATCCTGCTCCAGTTGCCAAAGTTTTGCTTCAGCTTCAGCAATATTGGCGTCCTGCACCGCAATATTCGTATGGGAAGTCTCAATACCCGAATGAAGCACTTCCTGCGAACCATGTGCATCCAGCAAAGCAGCTTCCGCTTCCTTCACCTTGATTTGATATTCACGGTTATCAAGCACCAGTAAAGTATCTCCCTGACGCACATATTGATGCTCTTTAAAACGTACATCTTTTATATAGCCCGAAACCCGCACATTCAAAGGCGCCACATATTGGTCTACAAAAGCGTCATTCGTCACCTCATAATTTACATAACGCCAAAAGTAAGTGGCAGTCCACCAAAGGCCGGAACCTGCCAGACAGATACATACCAAATTTAAAATAATATTGCGGGTTCTGAGCTTTTTCAGCCTCTTCTGTTTTTCTTTCAATCCATTTGCCATATCTGTTCTGTATATTAAAGACGACCACAAGCCTTCTGAAGTTGATAATAAGTATAAATCACACGAGTACGTGCAGTAACCAACTGCAACTCGACATTCAGGCGGACGGAATTTGCGTCAAGCAAATCAGTCAGGATAGCCAGTTGGTTCAGATAACGGTTCTGCATGATACGGTAATTTTCCTCCGCTTGCCGGACGGACAGTTTCAAAGCCTCTACCCTCTGCAATGCTTCCCGATGCCGCAAAAATGAGGAACGTACCTCCATGCGGATTCCCTGCATCTTCTGCTCTTCCTCGTTCTTCCGCAAGGACATCATCATTTTGCTCTCTTTTATTTTATGATTGTTCTTATACAATGAGGATAAAGGATAAGAAACCGATACGCCCACATTCCAGTTATTATTATACATATCCGCCAAGGTACGCGAGACAGGACGTGCCAATGTATTCGATGCATATAACGATATGCCGGGTAATGAGAAAGACTTGGTTGAACGGATTTCATTCCTCGCCAGTTCCGTTTGCGCACGAAGCAATTTCATCGCCGGGTCATTCGCATAAGCCTGAACGATATAATCATCATAAGATTGCAAGGCAACTGCTTGATAAAGCAGGGCAGTATCCGGCCGCAATAATACATTCTCGTCCTGTCCCAACAGAATATCAAGTTGCTGTGATACAAGCACAATGCTGTTTTCCGTTTCCTGCAAAGACAGGCGGTCGTTAGTCAATTGCATCTCACTTCGCAATACATCATTATTGGTAATCAGCCCTTCCTTTTTCATCCGCCGTATATCGTGCAACCGAAGTTCCGATTCTTCAATGTTTCGCATCAGTATCTCATGCTGCTTAAAGAGGCTAAAGAGATTCATATACTGATTCAGCAGTTTCAGTTTAATCTCCGCCCGGTCGGTCAAAGTCTGCAATTCGGCGACTTGCTTTTCAATATCCGCCTTATGGATAGCACTTCGGATTTTACCGCCCTGATAGAGAGGTTGCGCCAAATCAATCGCATAATTTTGTGACCAGTCCGGCGCGTCCGGGTAGAGAGGTGCGGACAGTCCCCGTTCCCAGACAACGGGTTGACCGACGAATCCGCCTTTCAGTCCAATCTGTAATTCCGGTAGTCGCGCAGTTCTTGCAGTCCGTGTCCGTTCCTGCGCCATAGATTCTTTCATTGCATCCGCCTGAAGTTGCAGGCTATATTGTACACCCCGTTCAAAGAGCTGGTCGACAGTAAGAAATAAAGAGTCTGTTTGTGCGTTTGTCAATTGGGGAAAAGTAAACAGGCCGAATAAAATTGCCGGATATAGTTTATACTTTTTCAAGGACATCGTAGACAGTATTTAATTCAGATAACATCGTTTCAATACTTTCAATACCGATAATGTGTTCTGCATATACATAAACCTGGTCTAAAACCGGACGAATCTGCTCTTTAAACTCTTCACCCTCCGGAGTCAGAAACACCAGTTTATTACGGCGGTCGTTCGGGTCTTCTTTCCGGCAGACGTATCCTTTCTTTTCCAGATTACTCATCAAGTTAGTCAGGCATGCTTTATCCTTCGCTATACGCTCCGCCAATATCTGCTGGCTGATGCCTTGTTCGTGCCATAAACAGCTCAATACTTGAAGCATCTCGAATGTAATACCTGCGTTGTTCTTCTTTAATGTCCGTTGCATAGACCGGCGAAAAGCCATACGTGTGCGGACAATCTGTAACATGAGTTCCCTGAACTCCGCTCCTTCTCTCATTCTAATAATCGTTTTTATCTTTTCGGGTACAAAGGTACGTATTCTTATCGAATTAGTCAAACATTTGACTAATTTCATCTATCCAACTTCTTTTTTGAACCTATTTATTGAAATAATCAGATAAAATCTTGTTCATCTTAAATGTTTTATTTTACTTTGCATCACAAAGTACTTTTCATATGAATAAAGATAAAGCATTAGAATCGGTAAATGAGATAAAAGAATTGATGGAAAAGTCCTCAAAGTTTATCTCTGTTAGCGGACTTGCCGCAATCTTGGCAGGCATTTACGCATTGGCTGGCGCGTACATCGCAACACTGGTTATCACACCGGAGACGCATTTAATCGTCACATTGGAATTAATGGCTATAATAGCCTTGTCGGTATTGGTAGCCGCAGCCATTACTGCCGGCATCCTGTCCTACTGCAAATCCAAGAAGACAGGACAGAAGTTTTTCAGCCGGCTCACTTATCGGGCATTATGGAATTTTTCTCTTCCGATGCTGGCAGGCGGCATTGTATGTATTTCTATCCTGATGCACGAGTATTATGATATTCTGGCATCTGTCATGCTTTTATTCTATGGACTGGCATTGGTCAATGCATCCAAGTTTACCTATTCCAGTGTGGCATGGCTGGGATATGCTTTCATTTGTCTGGGCGCTGTCGACTGTTTCTGGACGGGTCATTCACTTCTGTTCTGGACGATAGGTTTCGGCGGTTTCCATATCCTTTATGGTATATTGTTCTATTTACATTACGAAAGAAAGAAATCATAAATGATAGAATCATTCCAATATATTAATAAAGCATTCGAAAGCAAGGTACGACTGGGTATCATGGCTGTTCTGATGGTTAATGAGGAAGCTGATTTCAATTTTCTGAAAGAGCAGCTCGCATTGACCGACGGCAACCTTGCCAGCCATACCCGTGCCCTGGAAGAACTGGGATATATCGTATGTAACAAAAGTTTTGTCGGACGAAAGCCGCGAACTGCCTTTCAAGCGACTTCGCAAGGCAGGGAAGCTTTCAAATCTCATATTGAAGCTCTGGAGCAATTTTTAAAATCAAAATAATTCATTCATCTAAACACTATCAGCTTATGGACGGTTTCAATGAAAATTCAAACGAGCAACAGGCACAGCAACCTATGGGATGCCTACACCGTTTCTCCAAAACAATCAAGGTTGTCATCATCGGGGATTAATCCTTCTTCTGATGATTCCTATGTTCATGATTGAAAATCTTATTTCCGAACGGGGACGCACGCAGGAAGAAGCAATCAATGAGGTAAGCGAGAAATGGAGTCTCGCACAGACCGTTACCGGTCCTTATCTGAATATCCAATATCCGGTGGTTACAGAGAACAACGGAGAAAAGAAGGTGTCAATCAAAGACCTGATACTCTTCCCCGACGAACTTTTGATTAACGGGCAACTAAAGACCGAAATCCTGAAAAGAAGTCTCTACGAGGTCAATGTGTACCAATCGGAACTGACTCTGAAAGGTTCTTTCAGTTCGGAAGAACTGATAAAGAGCAGAATAGATATGGGGCAACTGCAATTCGACAGAGCTGCTATTTGTCTGAATCTGACCGACATGCGTGGTATCAGCGAACAGATTAGTATCACCCTCGGAGACTCCGTCTATGTATTTGAGCCGGGAATGGATAACAGAGGGATTGATAATACGGGCGTACACGCCATTGCGGATTTATCGGAACTGAAGAACAATAAGAAACTGCCTTATGAAGTAAAAATCAAACTGAAAGGCTCGCAATCCATCAACTTCATTCCACTGGGTAAAACAACCCGCGTCGACCTGAAAGCCAATTGGAACACACCGAGCTTTACAGGAAGCTATTTACCCAATAACCGGGATATTACCGAAAAGAATTTTCGGCACAATGGCAAGTCCTGAACTTGAACCGGAACTACTCACAAGTAATGATTGACTATACCAATTCCAATATCAAAGACATAGATAATTCCAGTTTCGGCGTCAACTTCAAGATTCCGGTAGAGCAGTATCAGCAATCCATGCGTTCAGCGAAGTATGCTATCCTGATTATCCTGTTGACATTCGGAGTTATCTTCTTCACTGAAATTATGAATAAAACCCGTATTCATGCTTTGCAGTATTTGTTAGTGGGATTGGCACTCTGTCTATTTTACAGCCTGCTCCTCTCCTTCTCCGAACACATAGGCTTCAACCCTGCCTATCTGTTATCTGCCGCACTGACTATTATACTGGTAGGCGGATATATGTTCGGCATCACCAAGAGAAAGAAACCGTCATTAATCATGTCCGGGTTATTGGGAGTGCTCTATCTTTATATATTTGTCCTTATCCAGTTAGAGACTTTTGCTCTGTTGGCAGGCAGCTTGGGATTATTTATTATCCTGGCAATGGTGATGTATTTCTCAAAGAAAATTGATTGGTTTAATGAATAATCAGCTTTTTAAAATAGAACTATGGATATAATGTATATAAAAGGAGATGCCACATCTCCTATTGCCCCCAATAATAAAGTTATCACTCACATCTGTAATGATATTGGCGGTTGGGGAAAAGGGTTTGTGTTAGCACTTTCTAAAAAATGGAAGATTGCGGAAGAAGCCTATCGCCAATGGTACAGGTCACAAGAAGGTTTCTCTTTGGGAGCCGTACAATTTGTCAAGGTAGCAGATGATATATATGTTGCTAATATGATAGGACAGCAGGGTATTTACAAAGATAGTAAAGGGCTTCCCCCTATCCGCTATGAAGCAGTCCGGCAATGTTTGAAAGAAGTTGCCCTATTTGCAACGAAACATGAAGCAAGTGTACATATGCCGCGCATCGGTTGCGGACTGGCTGGTGGCAAGTGGGAACTTATCGAAGAAATCATTAAAGAAGAACTCATAATCAAGGGAATTGCTGTAACCGTATATGATTTATAAACGAAACCAACGTTATCGCATGAACAACCCGCTTTTCTTCTGAAACACTTGACAAACGACTTTTTATTTTGTACCTTTGAAGAAATAAAAGTGATAAACAGCATGAGTAATATAAGAAAAATAGATACATAAATAACATTTCAACTGATATCTTTTAGTATCAGAAGAAATATGGTATAGGGCAATAGTCTAACGATTATTGCCCTATTTTGTTTATATTTTTACTTGAATCATTTAATCTATTTCCGAAAAACGCAAAAAATAGTTTTTAATAAACTTGGATACCGTTTATAATAAACTATCCAAAAGTTTATTATAAACAGAAATCAGGTTTATTAATAACGGAACATTCTGTTGTAAGAATAGAAGAACCTAATTCTGCTAAATAGGAGTGCATTGATAAGTACGCCCAGCTATATGGTAATATAAGCAAACACATTTTTCTTTTCCCCTAAATATACGGATAGTTCAAACCTGTTTTTTATGATAGTATCAAAAAGTTCTTTTCAGATATACCATATCCGTCAATAGCTTGCCTTCTTCATAAATCGGGTGGTCATAATTGTCGGTAAAGAAATTCTCTATACGATGGGAAATTGTGAAACCGCAATGTTCGTAGAAAGATATGGTAGAAAGCGCATCTCCCGTTCCCACCAGCATTTCAGTACATTTGTCCTGATAGTACTCGAATAGAAATTCAATTAAACGTTTCCCATATCCCTGACGTTGGAAAAAAGGAACAGTAGCAATATTCTTGATTTCATAAATACCTTCCCCTTCACGAGTTACTACACAAGCAGCTTTTAATCCATTGTCATACAGAACGAACATATCGCCACGTTCCAAATACCGGTCTATCATATCCTCTTGTTCATCAGCCAAGAGTAACAGTTCGAGGAATTCTTTCTTATCTGAAATTACTTTTTATTTCCATGTTAAATATTGAATGGTTCAGAAATCATTTGTCAGTCCGCTTTATTTTTGCGTCCAAACCCTTAAAATAGCTCCTTGCAAAGATATGAAAATTCATCTTGCAAACAATTTTTCTAAAATGAACTTTAAAAGCACATTCTTGTTAACTTGTCACCGCAAGGTATAATAACCAATAATAAACCTATAACTAAAAATTAAAATTATGTGCACTAGAGTCGTTTACGCAGGAACCAATAGTATGGTAGCCACCGGTCGTTCTATGGATTGGAAAACAGACATGCATAGTAATCTTTGGGTATTTCCCAGAGGAATGAAACGTAATGGAGAAACTGGAGAAAACTCATTGGAATGGACTTCAAATACGGCAGTGTAGTGACTTCTGCTTTCGAGATAGCCAGTACGGACGGGATGAATGAGAAGGGATTAGTCGCCAATCTGCTTTGGCTACCCGAAACCGAGTATCCGGTAAGAGATAAAAATAAACCGGGACTTGCCATTACAGCATGGGTGCAATATATGCTGGATAATTTTGCAACCGTGGAAGAAGCTGTTGCTTATATTAACGAAGACACCTTTCAGGTCGTTTCGGATATGATGCCGGACGGTTCCCGTTTGGCAACTTTACATTGTCTATTTCGGACGCTACAAGCGACTGTGCTATTTTTGAGTATGTAGGCGGAAAACTGACTGTATATCATAGCAAAGAATATAAAGTTATGACCAACTCCCCCACCTACGACAAACAGTTAGCCCTTAGCGAATACTGGAAATCAATAGGTGGATTGAGCTTTCTCCCCGGAACGAATCGTGCCGCCGATCGTTTTGCCAGAGCCAGCTTCTACATTAACGCAGTTCCTAAGACCGATGATGAAAGAATTGCCGTTGCCAGTGTCTTCAGTGTCGTACGCAATGCTTCCGTTCCTTATGGAATTTCAACTCCCGAAAGTCCCGAAATCTCCACCACACAATGGCGGACAGTTTCAGAAAGCAAAAACCTAAGATATTTTTCGAATCAAGTCTGACCCCTAATACCTTTTGGGTAAATCTTCGGGATATGGATTTATCGGAAGGAGCTCCGGTACTTAAATTATCTATTGCTAACGGAGAGACATATCATGGGAATACATCCAAGGAGTTTAAAACAGCAGTCCCTTTCAAATTTATGGGAGTAAAAGGATAACACTATTGATTGATTTTCCTATTATCTAAAATAGTATTCATATTCTCCAAAGCCCACCCAACTAAACCTTCAATATGAGGAATCAAAGTCCCTCCTACCTCCGTCAAGTTATATTCCACACGAGGAGGGACTTCCGCATATACTTTCCGTTCCACCAAGCCGTCAGCTTCAAGAGTGCGGAGAGTAACCGTCAGCATTCTCTGAGAAACATCTTCTATTGTTTTATGAATATCGCTGAAACGCATAGTGCCGTTTGCGTTCAAGGTAATAAGCACCAGCATCGACCACTTGTCTCCCAAGCGGCTGAGCACATCTCTTACGGGACAATTTCCTGTCGGGTGAAAGTTTTTCATCTTTTAACGTTTTGTATTTAGTTGAGTTACAACAATAGTTACTCCCATGTAACTTCCTTATTTATAGGTGCGTTCTTGCTTTTCTCCACAAAGGAAGATACATTTGCATCACAAAAGTAATAAACTTACTAATAATAACTATTGTTTCATTTTAAATAATTATGATTATGGCAAAGAAAGTAGCAGTTTTAGCAGTGAATCCGGTAAATGGTTGTGGATTATTCCAATATTTGGAAGCGTTTTTCGAAAATGGCATTCCGTATAAAGTATTTGCCGTATCGGACACGAAGGATATTAAAACAAATTCAGGAATCAGCCTGACAGTAGACGATGTGATTGCTAATTTGAAAGGCCACGAAGATGAATTCGATGCACTCGTTTTCTCTTGTGGCGATGCCGTACCTGTATTTCAACAGAATGCGGACAAACCTTATAATATAGATTTAATGGAAGTAATCAAAGCCTTCGGAGATAAGGGGAAAATAATGGTCGGACACTGTGCCGGTGCAATGATGTTTGACTTCGCAGGCGTAACGAAAGGTAAAAAAGTGGCAGTTCATCCATTAGCGAAACCGGCTATCCAAAACGGAACAGTTACTGATGAACAATCAGAGATAGACGGTAATTTCTTTACCACACAGGATGAGAATACGATTTGGACAATACTGCCTCAAGTTATTGAAGTATTGAAATAATGCCGGACAAAGTAAAAGCAAGGCAGAAAAATAAATAAGCATTTCACAAACTCTGCCTATGAGGAAGTACGTTCCTCAGTGTGCAACAGGTCGTTCCTTTTAAATGAACGGCCTGTTGATTTTAAAAGAAAACCCATAGATATATTTCACTAATATTCAAACACTTAAAATTCTATACTTCAGAAAAAAGAAGTGCATGGAAGCACTTTATACCGACAAGAAAGGGGAATGTAAATTCTGTCCTAAAAAATATTTAAAAGGCTTAAAGTAACTACTAAAACAGGCATTCCGGCAAAATTAATCATAGAAATAGTTTTTCAATCCGTTTTTTCACTACATTTGTACTGCTATAATAAAAACTATAAAATAAAGATCCCACAAACAAACATTTCTCATGGATATAAAAAAATGCCTATGGCTCTTTTTTCTATGCTTCTTGTCTACGCCATCCCTTTTAGCCCAAAGAAACTACATAGATATTCCGAATTACATCTTATGTATTAATTCTTATGCAGAATCTGCACCATGGAGTAGCCGCATGATTTCTACCATATCGGAATATGTCCAAAAGGACTCTCAACTGGCAATGTATGCGGAACATATGAACACACTGATGACGGACAACGATTCCATTTTGGAGGATTTCAGGAATATGATTTCTCAAAAATACTCACAGCCACGCCCCCGGTTATTGGTGTTATTGGGAAGTCCTGCATTCACACTGAGAGATGAATACAGAAAATTCTGGGGAGATATACCTATTGTTCTCTGTTCGGAAGAAGACTTTCAAGGACCACAGAAATCCTATTTTAAAAAACAGGCAATTGCACCGGCTGACCGTATTCCAATCGCTCAGTTCGCTGATCCGTATAATATGGTCTTCCTGTATTCCAATCTCTATCTTCGTGAAAATGTACAGCTAATCAATCACATAAATCCCAATCTCAAGAAATTTATATTTATCGGCGATGAACGGGAAATCAATTTAAGTAACAATCTGGATATAGAGGACGAATTAAAAACGTCCCATCCGCATATCGAGTATCAGTTTATAACACCCAAGAAAATGACGACCAATCAATTGCTCGACTCCTATATCGTATCGACAGCAAAACGACAGGCGTATTATTCGCATCCTGGTTTTATAAAACTACATTTGCCGGCAATTCGTCATTAGTAGCTAATGACCACAAACTTATCGTAACAACGACCGCACCTCTCTTTACGCTAAACATGACAGATATTACCGAAGAAAACGGGGGAATGATAGGTGGTTACACCTACAATCAAAAGAAATACAATCAGGAATTAGTCCACGCCATTTCATCCATTCTTCAGGGAAAACAAGCGAGGGAGCTTCCTTTCTACATACCGTCAGACGGTCGTCCTATTATCAATCATACAATATTACTCCGCAAAGGGTTCTCCCCTTCCATGTGTCCTTCGAACACACGCTTTCTACATAAGCCACTTTCATTTTGGGAACAAAACCAATACTTCATCATAGGCTCTTTATCTTTTATCTTTATACTTGCCTTGTTTTTCTTCTATCGTATCCACAGCCTGAATATCATAAAGAAAATGCAACAAAAGGAGATAGATGCCATGGCTAATTACAAAAACCTGATAAACAATATGCCTATCCTGTATATGCAGGAGGAACTGGTTACGGATGAAAAAGGCATGCCTGTCGAACTGATTTATCGAAAAGTCAATGCCCATTTCGAGAAGAACTTCCTTCCCCAAGAAAAAGTAATCGGAAAGAAGGCAAGTGAGATTTTCCCGGAGTCGATGCCGGAATTTCTGCATTTCATCAAGAAAGCGCTCGACGATAACAAGGCGGTAACTTTCCCCTATTACTTCAAGAAAATAGATATTTTCTATGACGTAATACTCAAAGGGACACAACATAGCAATATCATCGACATATTCTGCCTGGACAGTACGGAATTGCACAAAGCACAACAAAAGCTAAGTACCATCAACAATAAACTTTCCATGTCCCTCGAAGTGGCCAATATCGTGCCGTGGAAATGGGACTTGCAAAGCCACACGATTTTGTGCGACATCAACAAACCGATAGAACTTAGCACATTCGGGAGAGATATATCCGAGGAACAACTGGCAGTGCCCGACAATCAATATTTCTCCAAGATATTCAAAGAAGACCGCATGCGGGTAGAACAAGCCTACAAAGACTTGATAGAGGGGCGTTCGAATAAGGTGAAGGAAGAATACCGCATAGTCAACGTCCACAAGGGGCTTCACAGGATAGACTGGGTAGAAGCCCAGGCTGCTGTTGAAACCCGAGACGAAAAAGGAGATCCGTTGACTTTGGTAGGTTCTTCGCTGATTATAACCGAACGCAAGAAGATGGAACAGGAGTTGGTGAATGCCAAAACCGTGCGGAAGAATCAAATCGCCTGAAATCTGCTTTCCTGGCAAACATGAGTCATGAGATACGCACTCCTCTCAACGCCATCGTCGGTTTCTCAGGCATATTGCTTCTACCGAAGAGGAAGAGGAAAACAAGAATACGTGAGTATCATTGAAAGCAATAACACTTTGTTGCTGCAACTTATCAGCGATATCCTGGATTTATCCAAGATAGAGGCAGGGACACTGGATTTTAATTATTCCAATGTCGAGATTAATGATTTAATGAGCGATTTGGAAAGCAGTTGCCAGCTAAAGCTCAAGTCGAATAAGGTAAAACTGGAATTTATAGCTCCAGAAAAGCCTTGTTGCGCACATATAGAGAAAAACAGATTATCCCAGTTAATCATCAATCTCATAACAAATGCGATAAAGTTCACCGACCGGGGCAGCATCCGTTTCGGCTATAAACGGCAAAATGATGAATTATACTTTTATGTCACGGATACCGGTTGTGGTATCCCACAGGACAAACAGGACAGTATCTTCGGGCGTTTTGTCAAGCTGAACTCGTTTGCGCAAGGCACAGGGCTGGGACTTTCAATCTGCCGGACTCTCGTTGATAATATGGGTGGTAAAATCGGTGTGGAATCAGAGGTGGGAAACGGTTCCACGTTTTGGTTCACATTGCCCTACAAGCAGGCGGAGGCGGTAGTAAAAGCTCCGCAAAAAGAAATGCAAACCATCAGCATCGAGAAAGACAAACTGGTGATTCTGATTGCCGAAGACAACGAAAGCAATTACAAACTGTTCGAGTCAATTCTAAAATATGAATATCACCTGATACATGCCTGGGACGGGCTGGAAGCTGTCAATCTGTTTAAGGAGTACAATCCGCAAATCGTATTGATGGACATCAACATGCCGGTCATGGATGGATATGAAGCTACCAAGGAGATACGAAAATATTCGGCCAAGGTGCCGATTATAGCCATCACAGCCTTTGCTTTTGCTTCGGACGAACAACGGGTGATGGAAAGTGGATTTGACGGTTATATGCCCAAGCCTATCAATGCCCGCTTGTTGAAAGCACAACTTGTCGACATCATGCAGAAACGTATTATCCTGCTGTAAGGCAAGCAGTCGTCTAATAATTCAGCCACATTCTGAAAGAAGCCATTTTGTCTTTGCTGACGATGATTTTATCCTTGAAAGGCGGCAATACATGGACGACTGATTTCCCCAAGAAGTAAGATTCGATACGTTGGATGGCATCAATACAGACCAGCGTCTGACGGTTCGTGCGAAAGAACCGGTCGGGATCCAGTTGCTCACACAATCTGTCCAAAGCCAAATCAATAAGATATTCCCGGTTCTTGTGCGTCACGGCAAATGTCAATTTATTCTCTGAATAAAAATAAGCAATGTCACTGACTTGCAGAGTAAGCAGTTTCTCGCCACTGGAAATCAAAAAACGTGTGCGGTACTTTTTATGCGCAGCCGAAGAAGACTTCCTGCGCAACAGCAAGCTGCTGCAAGACTTCCATCATCCTGCTTTCAGATTTGAAATCATGGATATAGTTTTTGCTCAGTCCCTCAAAACGCCGGATAGCCTGCAACAGCCGTTCCTCATGAATCGGCTTCAAAACGATAATCGATGCTGTTCACCGTAAAAGCACGTACCGCATATTCATCATAAGCAGTGGTAAACACAATCATGCTTTCAGGACGGGCTTGTTCTATAAAAAGGAACGAATTACCGTCGGTCAACTGAATATCCAGAAAAAGGATGTCAGGATGGGGATGCCGGGCGAACCACTCCACTGCCTCTTCGATATTCCCCGGCAATAACTGTACTTCCCAATCGGGACGCAAAGCCGACAAAGTGTCACGAAGCAAACGGGCAGCCGGAATCTCATCCTCTATTATAGCAGCTTTTATCTTACTCATGGAGCAAAGGTATTTTGACTGTAAACTCTTGCAAATTATTCTCTATCACAATATCACGATTACACAGCAATTTATAGCGGGCGGAAAGATTCTTTAATCCTGTGCCGAAAGCGGTCGCACTCTTCTTAGCCTGTATCCGGTTTCTGACCACCAGTTCTTTCTCCTTTTCGAGATAAAAAAGTTCAATGGTCATCGGCTTTCCCATATGGATAACATTGTGTTTTATCACATTTTCCGCCAACAGTTGGATAGTGAGCGGTGGAATCTGAGAGTCCAGGCAGACTTCCGGCAGGCGGTTATCAATATGGATACAGTCTCCCAGCCGCACCCGGTGCAGGAAAATATAAGAATTCAGAAAATCCAGTTCTTCCCGCAAAGTTGTCAGCCGTTGATTCTGGCACTGAAGCGTATAGCGATACACGTCTGAAAGATGCTGGGTGAACAGTTCCGCATTGGCAGGGTTGTAACGGATTTCAGAAATCAATGTATTCAGGCTATTAAACAGGAAATGGGGATTCAACTGATTTTGCAATGCAGTATAACGTGCCGTATTGTTTTCTTTTTGCAGGGCGGTCGCTTCCCGTTGCAGTTTCAATGCATTCCGCATGGAACGATTGGCTAACAGCAATCCCAAAATGACCAGTTCCACCAGCCACACGGTAATCAGAATCCGCCATCCGCCATTGGGAAACACAAACGGACGGGCCGCTCCCGCCAGCAGTTTGGCTGTTATCAGCAAACCGTAGTTCAATAAGAAAAACATTCCCATTACGACCATATAGACGGATATTAATTTCCAACGACGGTGCAGGTTCAGCGCGTACTGATTATCCATCCATGTACTCAATCGCATCGTCGCATATCCCAATACATTAAATGCCAGTATGAAGAAAGTCAGTGTGCCGGCAGAATGAAATACATCGGCAACCTCGTCGGGAAAGGTAGCATAATTAATCAATAACAGAAAAGAGAATACTCCCAGTCCTGAAAATAACGCCACATATAATAAGGTATTCAACTTCATATTCATATCGCAACCGGTTCTTTCCATACAAAATTACTATTTTTTAGCGATAATCATAGCCATGGAGCGCTTTTATTAATTCCGAGTAATGTCCTTGTGCCGCCGCTTTCGCTTGCACATAGTTTACCTGGGAAGTCTGCCGGTAGGTCTGCGCATCAATCACTTCCACCACGGACACCTTTCCTTCATTGTAACGCTCCACTGCTTTCGCCTCGTTCTCTTCCGCTTTTGCCAACGAACTTTCACTCAAACGGACACGTTCGATGGCTTGTGACAATGCCTTGCGCGCTACACCCACTTCCAGTTCCACCTGGTCTACGACTTTGTTCAGATTATCTTCCGCCATTCCGATGCGTAAGGAAGAAGCACGTTTCTCGCTTTTCCGTTTTCCCCATTCAAAAATAGGAACGGATACTTTGGCGTAAACGGCATAGTTAGGGTCTAAGTCTTTCTTGAAATTATAGCCGGGAGACGAGTAACTGCCATCTACTCCTACATAGAATTGAGGTTTGAATTGCGAATCGTTCAACTTTTTAGAACTCTCGGCGATGCGGATATGGTCATAAGCCATCCGGATTTCAGGACGTGTCATTCCGGTGGAAAGCCACAGAGAATCGTTCATTGCCACCAACGGTATTTGGGAATCCAGCTCTGTCGTATTTTCCAATTGAACCCCAATCATAGAGTTCAATGCCATCCTGCCCGTTTCAAAATTGCTTTGCGCCTGAAGCAGTTGATATTCCGCTTCATTCAGTTTCACTTCCGCCATCAATAAGTCCTGCGGGTCTACAAGCCCCACTTCCACCCTTTCCTTAATTGTCTTTACGAGAGAGGCTATCGAATTACGGAAGTCTTCGGCAACGGACACAATCTCCTGTCGGGCTACGGCACTCCAGTATTGCATATCCGTCTGATAACAGACTGCATCATTCAGCACGTTCGCCTGGTTGCTTGCAAACGACTGCTGATGTTGCGCCATACGGATAGATTCCAGTACACGCCCGCCTGTATAGACCGGTTGCAGGATGGAAAGAGAAGTTCCATAATTCAAGTTCTTTCCTTCCACTGTCTTCGACAATCCCAGGGAAGGGACATCCAAGGTCAGTTCCAACGGATTGCCTGTGTACTGGAAGTTGGCGGCTCCCGAAAGTTTCGGTTTCAAATCCGCGCGTGCAGACTTTTCTATTTCTACGCTGGCGGCAATATTTTTTTCTGCCGCTTTCAGGTCGTGATTATAATCCAATGCCATCATCCGATATTTCTCCAATAAGGGCTTTGCTGCGCCATGGCGGGTAAAGCCAGAAAAGCGCAACAGTAAAACAACGGATAAAATATTCTTTTCTTCATTTTTACTTTCCTTTTACTTTATAGAACATAGAATACAGTGCAGGAGTGACAAACAGGGTCAGCCCCGTAGCAAACGTCAGTCCGAAGATAATGGTAGCGGCCATGCCGCCGAACGCTACATCAAACAACAGAGGAACCATACCGAAGATGGTAGTGGTAGCCGCCATCAATACCGGACGGGTTCGGGAAACCGTAGCCTCAACGATTGAAGTGTACAAGTCAATCCCGCTCCGGTGCTGCACGTTAATCTCATCAATCAGTACGATCACATTCTTGATTATCATTCCAAGCAACCCCAGCCAACCGGCTATCGGGAAGAAACCGAAATCAAAGCCTGTCAGCAACATGCCGACAGCGATGCCTATCAGCGAGAGAGGCAGGATGCAAATGATAATAACCGGTTCGCGGAAGTTGCCGAACAAAGCGACCAAAATAACAATCAATGCCAGAAATGCTAATGGAAAATATTTTGCGATAGCCTGCATTGCTTCTCCCTGGTCTTTATACTGTGCGTCCCAGAAGAAAGTATAACCTTCGGGAAGTTGCATATTCTCGATTTCCTGCCGGATTTCCCCATGTACTTCTGCCATCGTATATCCCGGTTTCACGCCACACATTGCAGCCATTGAAAGTTGGCGGTTATAAGTTCTCACCTGGGGAAACTCCCAGGTTGTCTCTATCCGTTCTGTTACTTGTGAAAGCGGAGCCGACCTTTCTCCGTTCCAGATAGAGAAATCGCCTAAAGAGCCGGTGTCGGTTATATCTACATTGCCCGATTTCAAAAGTACGGGTACTTTCTTTTCATCATCCCGGTAGATGCCAACGGGCAATCCGTCATTAATAGACTTCACTGATTCCATCATAGAAGCCTTGGTGATACCTAGCGCTCCGGCTTTCACCGGATCGTACACCGGGCGGATAACCATCGACATATTACCCCACTCATTACGGGCATCCGCAACTTTCGGATTACGCCGCATCACTTCTATCGCCTGTCCGACCAACGAATCGAGCACGGCAGGGTCCGGCCCCAGGAAGCGGGCTTCGATAACCGCTTCCGTCAACGGGCTCAGTTCGAACTTATTTACTTTAATCAGCGGTTCCGGGAACCTGATTGAAATCGAATCCTGCAAACGGGCATGCAACTCGCGGGAAAGTTTCGACGTCTTGCATTTTACCAGTATTTGTGCATAATTGGATTGAGGACCGAAAGATACATTAGACAGATAATAACGCGGAGGTGTCCTTCCGGCATACGTAGACACCATCTCCGTCTCCTCTTGTCCGCGAATAAAATCCGCCATCTCCATTGCCATCTTATCCGTCTCTTCTATCCGTGTCCCTTCGGGCAGCCACATATCCAGCGTGAAATATTGTTTGTCCAATGCGGGCACAAACACTTTCGGGATAAATTTAAAGCTCCAGGCAGCCAATACCAGCATCACGACCATGCATCCTACAGTGGCATACCGGTGATTAATCACCCACCCCAGAGCCGAACGGAACTTATCATAATACTTGCCTGCAAAAAGAGCAGCCTTAAGTTCGTCGGGTCTCGGCCGACGGACAAACTCCTGAATAAAGAAAGGAGTCTGCGTCAGCGCAAAGACCCAACTGAACATCAGCGAAACGCCGATAACTACAACTAAGGATGACAACAACTCGCCGGTAATGTGCGGCGAATAATATATAGGTAAAAAAGTTAAAATAGCAATGATTGTTGCCGCTAATAACGGTAATGCCGTCGCGGAACAAGCCCTCATGATAGCCACCCGCTTACGCATTCCCCGCTGCATATTGACCAATGCCGAATCGGAAACCACGATGGCATTATCCACCAACATTCCCATAGCAATGATAATAGCGGCAAGTGACATACGCTGCAAGGCTATTCCCTGTGTCAGCATGACTATCAATGTGGCAAAAATAGAAAAGACCAATCCGCTGCCAACCAGGATGCCGTTCTTGAATCCTATAAAGAAAAGCAGAATAGCAACCACCGTTACAACAGAAATAATCAGGTTTAAGATAAATCCCTGATTTGCCACGGCCGATTCATATCCCTGGTCGTAAATCGTCTGCAACTCAAACCCTTCGGGCATCGTCTCCGAGAATTGGTCTATCTTTACTTTAACAGCTTCCGCCATATCGACCACATTTCCGGTGGGAACGGTAGAGATGGCAATTCCGACCGCCGGTTTTCCGTCAATCCGCATCTTATTGGCGGGCGGTGTTTGATAGCTTTCTTTTATTTCGGCAATATCAGCCAGCCGGAAATGCTCCCCTGTACGAGATACGATGGTCAGATTCCGTATATCGTCCAAAGAATAGAAATTCCCGGTTGATTCGATACGTATTCTGTTCACTCCGGCATCAATACCACCGGCATCCACCACCCGGTTCTGCGCATCGAAGCACGGAAATATCCACCGTAGTAATACCGCTCCGCGCCATCACAGACGGGCTGAGGATAACATCAATCGTAGGAGACTGTACACCATAAATTTCTATCTTCGCTACGTCTTTCACTTTGAGCAACTCATTCTTGATAAGCTTTGCCTGCTCTTCAAGTTCCCGGTAAGAATGTCCTTCACCGGTCAACCCATAAAAGACGCCCAATACGTCACCAAAATCATCGTTTACTACTGACGGGCCTGCCCCGGCAGGAAGTTTCGTTTGCACATCATTGACTTTCCGGCGAAGCTTGTCCCATAGCTGCTGCATCTCGTCCGCACGGATTTCTTTCTTTACGTAAACCGTTATCTTAGAAAGCCCTGCGCGGTTTTCCGTCTTGAGGTAGTATAATTCCCCCAATGACTGTATAGACTCTTCCAATATATCTGTCACTTGCGACTGCACTTCGGAAGGAGAAGCTCCCGTATAAGGAGTCAGCACCAATGCCTGTTTGATTGTAAAGGGAGCATCTTCCAGCTTTCCCATTTTCACATAGGAAAGCAGTCCGCCACCCAATACGAGCAGTAACAGCAGAATAGTCACCGACTTTTTCTGCAAGAAATATTTAACGAATTTCATACTTTTCCACTTACTTTTGAGCAGTTACCGACTTTTCCTGTTTCTTATTCATGACTTCTACCGACGTTCCTTCCGACAGAAAACGCAGTTTGCTGACAGCCACCGTTTCTCCTGCCTGTAATCCGCCTCTCACTTCTACTTTTCCGTCTGACAACAGTTCGCCCAACACCACTTTTTTCCTTGAAACTTTTCCCGTTACATCATCTACCGTCCAGACATAATCTCCCTCACTAGGGCGGTGACTAAGAGCCGTTTGCGGCACAGTCACCATCGGAGCCGACGATGCAGACGGAAGTTCAAGCAGCATCTTCCCGGAAATACCTGCGCGCCATTCTCCCTGTTTGTTAGGCAGCAACGCAGTCAACAGAAAAGAAAGATTGTTCCGCGTAGTGCTTTTGGAGACTTCCACTACTTTTACCGGATATACGGCATCCGGATGAACATCAAAACGGACGCCTACTTCTTTTATTTTTTCCGCCTGAAATGCTATATCTTGCGTGATATACGCCTCTATCTTCAGTTGAGTGATATCAATAAAAGAGACGACAGGTTGAGTTGCTTTTACATCCTGGAACTTCTCGATATACACCTCTCCGACATATCCGTCGAAAGGAGCAACCAGCCGGGTATCATTCAGTTCATTCGTTGCCGTTTCAAAAGCAGTCTTAGCAGAAGTATAATCGGCACGTGCCTTTTCATAGGCGCTTGCCGACAAATTATCTTTCTCATACAGCACCTTAATCCTTTCAAACTCCGCTTTTGCCTGATTGTAGACAGCTTCCGCACGTTCTTTGCGAATACGGAAATCACGGGAGTCTATTTCAGCAATAATATCCCCGCGATGATAGAAATTTCCGGCATACACCTCGAAGCGGTCAATCGGGCCGCCTACCCTGAAAGAAAGTTCTGTTTCCTTGAATGGTTTTGATATAAACGAGAACTCACGTTCCGATGAGGGCATCAGGGTTTCCGCTTCCGCCACCTTCACCCGTACAGGTTCATCTGCCTTTTTCTCTCCCCCACAGGAAGCAAACAGGCAAAGGCAAAAAATACATACTGAGAATTTAGTCGTTGTCATTCTATTCTAAATAAGTTATGTTATCAACGGCGCGAAAATAGAGGAAAAGGGAAAGAGTATCCGTTTTTTAATTTCCGAGACGGAAAAAGAAGGAGATGAAACGGAAAAAGAGAAAATGAAATAAAACTAAAGAAAGTGTCCTGCCCACACAAAATATACCGTGAGGCAAGACACTTTCTTTTTTTAATATATTAATGTTTTTAAGAAAGAGGAGTCTCAGACAGATCCATTCTCTTTCAAGATATTCCTCAATTCTTTATCTGTCAAACTTTCGCGATCAGATTTGTCGTAAATGTAGTGTAAGCCTATTTCTTTTTCTTCATCAGAAAGAGTAACGATAAGAGTAATAATTCTTGCTCCTGCACTCTTTCCTTTCCCTTTGGAGGATATACTCATACGTACTTTATGCAGCCCATTTCCTAAATCTACACCTTTCTCCGGATTCTCTAACAATTCAGCAGAAAGAGCCAACAAATCCTGCTTCAACGACTTATATCGCTTAGACAGCTTCTTTACTTCTTTTTCAAAACAGCGATATACTTTAATCTTATAATTCATTGAGTAAATCTTCAAACGGACGGCCTTTTAATTTGCCTTCACGTGCCAACTTCATGTCTTTACAAACTTCTTTCAAATCAGCTATGATTTCGGCCTTTGTTTTATAAGGTTCGGCATCTTCAGCAACCACATTCGGCATCGCTTCACTTCCCTTTATATCATATTTGAGCACTTTCTTCAATTTTTCCAGCACCTGCATATTATCAGTATTCAATATTTCACGAATCAACTCATTTTGCATTGATTCCAATGATATAGTATTCATTATTACTCCTTTCCTCATTAAATGCACATTTATTAGCAAAGATAGTGCAAATCATCGATTCCTCAAATAATTATCATTCATTTTTATGACCTGATGATACTCATTCATAATTTGCGACTTCCTTTGAAAAACATTACTTTTGCACAATCGTTTAAAATAACAAAAAAACGATTACTATATATTCTATTTATGACTGAAGAAAAATACATAAAGACCGTACCGGAAGCTGGTGGGCACTAAGTCCGTTGCTCGTATTCTTATGCCTTTATCTCGTGACTTCTATCCTTGTCAACGACTTCTACAAGGTACCTATCACGGTTGCTTTCCTCGTTTCTTCCTGCTACGCCATCGCCATTACCAAGGGATTGAAACTGGACCAACGCATCTATCAGTTCTCCGTGGAGCTGCCAATAAGAATATTCTCCTGATGATATGGATATTTATCCTTGCCGGAGCCTTCGCGCAGAGCGCCAAGCAGATGGGAGCCATCGACGCGACCGTCAACCTGACGCTGCATATTCTCCCCGATAACCTGTTGCTGGCAGGAATATTTATCGCCGCCTGCTTCATCTCCCTGTCCATCGGGACCAGCGTAGGCACCATTGTCGCCCTCACCCCGTTGCTGTCGGACTGGCGGAAAAGACAGAGATAGCCCTTCCTTTTATGGTAGCTGTCGTGGTTGGCGGTTCTTTTTTCGGAGATAACCTGTCGTTTATTTCAGATACAACCATCGCCTCAACGAAAACACAGGAATGTGTGATGCGTGACAAATTCCGGGTAAACTCCATGATAGTGGTTCCGGCAGCCATCATCGTATTGGGCATTTACATCTTCCAGGGATTATCCATCACCGCACTCGTGCAGATACAGACTATCGAATGGATAAAGGTTATACCATATATAATAGTATTAGGAACAGCCGTTGCCGGCATGAATGTAATGCTCGTATTAATTATAGGTATATTGACGACCGGAATCATCGGCATCGCTACCGGAAGCTTCGGAGTCTTCGACTGGTTCGGAGCTATGGGAACCGGAATAACGGGAATGGGAGAACTCATCATCATCACCCTGTTGGCAGGCGGTATGCTGGAAACCATCCGCTATAACGGCGGCATTGACTTTATTATCCGGAAACTGACCCGCCACGTCAACGGCAAACGGGGCGCAGAATTGAGCATCGCCGCCCTGGTAAGTATCGCCAACCTGTGTACTGCCAACAACACCATCGCCATCATCACCACAGGACCGATAGCCAGGGATATTGCCCAAAAGTTCCATCTCGACCGAAGAAAGACCGCCAGTATCCTCGACACATTCTCCTGCCTGATACAAGGGATTATCCCTTATGGAGCGCAAATGCTGATTGCGGCAGGACTCGCCAATATCTCCCCTATCAGTATCATCGGCAATCTCTACTATCCTTTTACAATGGGAGCCTGCGCATTACTCGCTATCCTGTTCCGATATCCGAAACGATATTCGTAAAAAAGAGGCGAAATGTTTGTCAATCAAAAGAAAAGCCGTATCTTTGCGCCCGCTATTACGAGATAATAGCATAATTCAAATCAATCATTAAAAACAATTATTTAAAATGGCAACTAGAATCAGATTGCAGAGACACGGACGTAAAAGTTACGCGTTCTATTCAATTGTAATTGCAGACAGCAGAGCACCACGTGATGGTAAATTTATTGAGAAGATTGGTACTTACAACCCTAACACCAATCCTGCTACAGTAGATTTGAATTTCGACGCTGCATTGGCATGGGTACTGAAAGGTGCACAACCAAGCGACACTGTACGTAACATCCTTTCTCGTGAAGGAGTTTACATGAAGAAACATCTTCTGGGCGGTGTAGCAAAAGGCGCATTCGGAGAAGCAGAAGCAGAAGCTAAATTCGAAGCTTGGAAAAACAACAAACAGTCAGGTTTGGCTACTTTGAAGGCTAAACAAGACGAAGCTAAGAAAGCTGAAGCAAAAGCACGTCTGGAAGCAGAAAAGAAGATCAACGAAGTGAAAGCAAAAGCACTCGCTGAAAAAAAAGCTGCTGAAGCTGCTGAAAAAGCTGCTGCTGAAGCACCTGCAGAAGAAGCCGCAGCTCCGGCTGAAGAGGCTCCTGCAACAGAAGCTGCTGCTGAATAATTTTCGGCAGATTCCGAATAAGAAATCAGGAAAAAGCTATAAATCCTCTCCGGTTCGCCGGAGGGGATTTTTTTATTTCATTTTATGCTATAAAACATAATAAATAATTAGTCCTTTTTAGAATAAAATGCCTTTCTTTGCATCAGCATAGTTCAGCACAGTTATCTTTATAAAATTAATATGAAACGAACTGATAGAAAAGCAACATTCGGACAACAGTCGAGTAAGGTCACGCAATTAGCAGATACTCTTAGTCAGGCTATTTCCAGGAAAGAATTCCTTGAAGGAGATTCTTTGCCTTCTATCAATCAGTTGAGTGCACAATACGGAGTATCGCGTGATACGGTATTTAAAGCCTTCCTTGATTTACGCGAACGGGGATTGATTGACTCCACTCCCGGAAAAGGATACTATGTAACGAGTCAGGTAACAAACGTCTTACTGCTCCTCGACCAATACACTCCTTTTAAAGAAGCACTATACAACAGTTTCGTCAAGCATCTGCCTATTAATTATAAGGTAGACTTATTGTTTCATCAATACAACGAACGACTGTTCAATACCATCATCCGTGAATCCGTAGGAAAATACAATAAATATATAGTGATGAATTTCGATAACGAGAAATTCAGCACCGCCCTAAACAAGATTAATCCTGCCAGGTTACTGCTACTTGACTTCGGCAAATTCGAAAAAAAGAAGTATTTCTATATCTGTCAGGACTTTGACGAGTCATTCTATCAGGCATTATTGTCACTGAAAGAAAAAATGCACAAATACCGCCAAATCGTTTTCCTGTTCTCCAAAGGACTGAAACACCCGCAAAGCAGCAAAGAATATTTTATCCGTTTTGCGAAGAACAGGGATTCTCGTATGAAATACAGGAAGATATTGAAAACCTGGTGGTACGAAAAGAAACAGTCTATATTGCTATCAAGCAACAAGATGTAGTAAAGGTAGTGAAACAAGGAAGGCTGGAAGGACTGAAATGCGGAAAAGATTTCGGTCTGCTGGCATACAATGATATTCCTTCTTACGAAGTTATCGATGAAGGAATTACTTCATTGAGTATTGACTGGGAAATGATGGGGAACGAAGCGGCAAATTTCGTCCTCAACGATGCGCCTATACAGAAGTATCTTTCTACTGAAGTCAGGCTTCGAAAGTCACTCTAATTTTTTTTGCCACACTATCAGCACAGTTCAGCACAGGTATTAATTAACTATATAATAAAAAGAAACCATGAAAAAGTATCCGAAAATCGGGATTCGTCCCACCATCGACGGTCGCCAGGGTGGCGTTCGTGAAAGCCTTGAAGAAAAGACAATGAATCTGGCTAAAGCAGTAGCCGAATTAATCAGCAGCAATCTGAGAAACGGTGACGGAAGTCCTGTGGAATGTGTTATTGCCGACAGCACTATCGGTCGTGTTGCCGAAAGCGCAGCTTGTGCAGACAAGTTCGAAAGAGAAGGGGTAGGTTCTACTATCACTGTAACTTCCTGCTGGTGCTATGGTGCTGAAACAATGGATATGAACCCTCATTATCCGAAAGCAGTCTGGGGATTCAACGGAACAGAACGTCCGGGTGCTGTATATTTGGCAGCCGTATTGGCAGGACACGCACAAAAAGGTCTTCCTGCATTCGGCATCTACGGACATGACGTTCAGGATTTGGATGATAATACAATTCCGGAAGATGTTGCGGAAAAGATTCTTCGCTTTGCCCGCGCCGCACAGGCAGTAGCTACAATGAGAGGTAAATCTTACCTGTCTATGGGTAGCGTATCTATGGGTATCGCCGGTTCAATCGTTAACCCTGACTTCTTCCAGGAATATCTGGGTATGCGTAATGAATCCATCGACCTTACAGAAATCATCCGCCGTATGGACGAAGGCATCTACGACCATGAAGAATATGCGAAAGCAATGGCATGGACAGAAAAGAACTGCAAGGTAAACGAAGGAGACGACTTCAAGAACCGTCCCGAAAAACGCAAAACCCGTGAACAGAAAGACGCTGACTGGGAATTTATCGTAAAAATGACAATCATCATGCGCGACCTGATGACCGGTAACCCCAAACTGAAAGAGCTGGGATTCAAAGAAGAGGCTTTAGGACACAATGCCATCGCAGCCGGCTTCCAGGGGCAACGCCAATGGACAGACTTCTATCCGAACGGTGACTATCCCGAAGCCCTGCTTAATACCTCTTTCGACTGGAACGGTATCCGCGAAGCATTTGTCGTAGCTACCGAAAACGACGCTTGCAACGGTGTAGCCATGCTGTTCGGTCACTTACTGACCAACCGTGCTCAAATATTCTCTGATGTACGTACTTACTGGAGCCCTGAAGCCGTGAAACGTGTAACCGGCAAAGAATTGACCGGTCTGGCAGCAAACGGTATCATCCATCTTATCAATTCCGGTGCAACGACTCTCGACGGTTCCGGCCAGTCATTGGATGCAGAAGGCAATCCGGTAATGAAAGAACCGTGGAACCTGACTGACGCAGACGTAGAAAACTGTCTGAAAGCGACCACTTGGTATCCGGCAGACCGTGACTACTTCCGTGGAGGAGGTTTCTCGTCCAACTTCCTGTCAAAAGGCGGTATGCCCGTTACTATGATGCGTCTGAACCTGATTAAAGGCCTTGGCCCTGTCCTGCAAATCGCAGAAGGATGGACAGTTGAGATTGACCCTGAAATCCACCAGAAACTGAATATGCGTACAGACCCGACATGGCCTACTACCTGGTTTGTTCCCCGTCTGTGTGACAAACCTGCTTTCAAAGATGTATATTCAGTAATGAATAACTGGGGAGCTAATCACGGAGCTATCAGCTACGGACACATCGGTCAGGACTTAATCACTCTTGCTTCTATGCTTCGCATCCCGGTATGCATGCACAATGTAGAAGATAACGAAATATTCCGTCCGGCAGCATGGAATGCATTCGGCATGGATAAAGAGGGAGCAGATTACAGAGCTTGTACCACTTACGGTCCTATCTACAAATAAATAAAAAGTAGTCGCCCCATATCAATTAATAAATTAACTTTGCCGTATGTATAGGGACGGATTACCTCTGTCCCTACAAACGGCTTTAATAAATTACACTATGATTACTAACGAACATATCGAACAATTTATAGAACAAGCGCATCGTTACGGAGACGCTAAACTAATGCTTTGCAGCAGCGGAAACCTCTCTTGGCGAATCGGTGAGGAAGCACTTATTTCCGGCACAGGCTCCTGGGTTCCTACCCTCAGAAAAGAGAAAGTTTCTATTTGCAATATCGCAAGTGGAACACCTACTAACGGTGTAAAACCTTCAATGGAAAGTACTTTCCACCTGGGTATTCTCCGCGAACGCCCGGATGTCAATGTAGTACTTCATTTCCAGTCGGAGTATCTCCTGCATCTCCTGCATGACAAACAGCCCCCTCCCCTCACCTGAGACCGCCCCGGCACCGGAACTGGCCAAAGCAGTAGTGGAAGCCATGCTCGAACACAACTCTGTCTTACTGACCAACCACGGACAAGTGGTCTGCGGAAAAGACTTCGACCAAGTGTACGAACGCGCTACCTTCTTCGAAATGGCGTGCCGCATCATTGTTCAGTCCGGCGGTGATTATTCAGTATTGACACCGGCAGAAATTGAAGATTTGGAAATCTATGTATTAGGAAAGAAGACAAAATAATATCCGTACATACCATACCATGAAAGATACCAACAAAAACATATATTTAGCAGCAGACTTTGGAGGAGGAAGCGGTCGGGTTATCGCCGGCTTCCTTCTCCACGGTAAGCTGGAATTGGAAGAAATTCACCGCTTCTCCAACCGCCAGGTTAAACTGGGAAATCATGTTTACTGGGACTTCCCTGCCCTGTTTGAAGACATGAAAACCGGACTAAAATTAGCCGCACAAAAGGGATATACCGTCAAAGGAATTGGCATCGACACTTGGGGAGTGGATTTCGGATTGATTGACAAGAACGGAAATCTACTAGGTAACCCTATCTGTTATCGGGATGCAAGAACAGACGGAATGCCGGCAGAGGTTTTCAAAATCCTGGACGAACAGAAACATTATGCTGCCACCGGAATACAAGTCATGGCTATCAATACACTATTCCAACTGTATAGCATGAAACGGAACCGGGACCCGCAACTGGAAGTTGCCCGCCAACTTCTCTTCATGCCCGACCTTTTCAGTTATTACCTGACCGGAACAGCTAATAATGAATACTGCATCGCTTCCACTTCGGAACTGCTTGACGCAAAACGTCGGGACTGGTCGCAAGACACAATTCACGCACTGGAACTTCCCGAACATCTGTTTGGTGAAATCATCCAACCGGGCACTATCCGGGGAACGTTAAAAGAAGACATCGCACGGGAAACCGGACTAGGTGCAGTAGATGTGATTGCCGTAGGTTCACATGACACAGCCAGTGCTGTTGCAGCCGTTCCGGCAACAGAAGCTCCTATCGCCTTTTTAAGTTCCGGCACCTGGTCGCTCCTGGGCGTTGAAACGGATGAGCCTATACTGACAGAAGAAGCACGGAAAGCCGAATTCACTAATGAGGGGGGCGTAGGAGGTCGCATCCGGTTCCTGCAAAATATTACGGGACTGTGGATTCTACAACGCCTGATGAGTGAATGGAAAGCACGCGGAGAAGAACAAAGTTATGATGCAATCATCCCACAAGCCGCCGAAGTAGAGATTAATACAATCATCCCTGTCGATGATCCGGATTTATGAACCCGGAGAACATGGAGACTGCCCTTTGAATTATTGCAGAAACCACGCTCTCCCGATTCCCCAGAATAAAGCGGAAATTGTTAAATGCGTGCTCCAGTCATTAGCATCCAAATATCAGCAGGCGGTAGAAAAGCTCAACCGTTGTCTCCCCTCTCCGATTCGCCAGTTAAACATCATTGGAGGAGGTTCGCAGAATAAATTACTCAACCAACTTACAGCCGACGCACTCAATATCCCTGTTTATGCCGGTCCCGTAGAAGCCACAGCCATAGGCAATATCCTGACACAGGCAATGGCCAAGGGAGAAATCAGCAACCTGCAGGAGCTAAGGGAGATTGTAAGCCGAAGCTTTACACCACAAGTATATTACCCTAAAAAATAAAAGTATATGGAAACACCCAAAACCGGTTATCAAGTTCAATCTTACAACGTCCCCGTCAAAAGATATTGCCAGACTCTTGACTTACGCGATTCACCGGAATTGATTGCCGAATATCGTAAAAGACATAGTGAAGCGGAAGCATGGCCTGAAATCCTTGCAGGTATCCGGGAAGTAGGCATCCTCGAAATGGAAATCTATATTCTCGGCACGCGTTTGTTTATGATTGTCGAGACCCCTGTCGACTTCGACTGGGACACAGCAATGGCACGTCTGAACACACTTCCCCGTCAACAGGAATGGGAAGAATACATGGCTATCTTCCAACAAGCCGCTCCCGGAATGAGTTCCGCGGAAAAATGGAAACCAATGGAAAGAATGTTCCATCTATATAATACCTAATAAAATAAGCAGAAAGAACCATGAAACACATCAAACAGTCCATCCTATCCAAAGATGGCGTCAGTTACCTTATCCCTTTTATTCTCATTACCTCTTGTTTTGCGTTATGGGGATTTGCAAATGATATTACCAATCCGATGGTGAAAGCATTTTCTAAAATCTTCCGGATGAGTGCTACTGATGGAGCACTGGTACAAGTAGCCTTCTATGGCGGTTACTTTGCCATGGCTTTTCCGGCAGCAATGTTCATCCGTAAATATTCTTATAAAGCAGGCGTTCTGCTAGGTCTCGGTTTATACGCTTTCGGTGCGTTCCTATTCTTCCCCGCTAAAATGACAGGAGAATATTACCCGTTCCTGATTGCCTATTTCATCCTGACTTGCGGACTCTCATTTCTGGAAACAAGCTGTAACCCATACATCCTTTCCATGGGAACGGAAGAAACATCCACAAGACGTTTGAATCTTGCCCAGTCTTTCAACCCTATGGGTTCTCTGCTTGGAATGTATGTAGCCATGCAATTCATTCAAGCCAAATTACACCCGATGGGTACTGAAGACCGCGCCCTGCTCAATGAAAATGAATTTCAGGCCATCAAAGAAAGCGACCTTGCTGTTCTAATCGCCCCTTATCTTATCATCGGGCTGGTTATCGTAGCGATGCTGCTTCTGATACGCTTCGTAAAAATGCCGAAGAACGGGGATCAGAACCACAAAATAGATTTCTTCCCGACATTAAAACGTATTTTTACCCAAACACGTTATCGCGAAGGTGTGATTGCCCAATTCTTCTACGTAGGTGCACAAATCATGTGCTGGACATTTGTCATCCAATATGGTACCCGTCTGTTTATGTCACCGGAATTCGGTATGGATGAAAAGAGTGCGGAAGTACTCTCGCAGCAATACAACATCATCGCAATGGTTATTTTCTGTATCAGCCGTTTCATCTGTACCTTTATTCTGCGTTATCTGAATGCGGGTAAATTATTGATGATTCTGGCTATTTTCGGTGGAATTTTCACTTTAGGCACTATCTTTCTTCAGAATATCTACGGATTATATTGCCTGATAGCCGTTTCAGCCTGTATGTCTCTGATGTTCCCCACTATTTACGGCATTGCCTTGAAAGGTCTTGGAGATGATGCCAAATTCGGACAGCCGGTCTTATAATGGCTATCCTCGGTGGCTCTATCCTTCCTCCATTGCAGGCAAGCATCATCGACATGAAAGAAATCGGCTGGTTACCGGCAGTCAATGTGTCATTCATTCTCCCGTTCATCTGCTTTCTTGTAATCACCTGTTATGGCTACCGCACAGTGAAAAGGAACTGGTAGAAAACATACTTAAAAATAGTGACGCTATCCCATCGTGATACCGTCACTATCCCACTCGTATAGTGACGCCATCCGCAAGGGATAGCGTCACTATTTTTATTTACCTTTTTTCATAAACAATTTGCTTTTTCTTCGTATCTTAATTTTATTTGTCTACATTTGCTTTTGATTCCCAATAATTTATAAATTCAATGCCCACAAAACAAGACAACATATTACTAGCAAAACAATTCGGAATAATATTCGCTGAGTATTATTCAGTAGTAAAATATTTCGCCTTTATGTTGCTTAAATCCGAAGAAGATGCAGAAGACATTGCCCAAGATGTTTTCACAAAATTATGGACTCAACCCGAGATATGGACAAAAGTTCCCAATTTGAAACCTTATGTCTATACTCTTACCAAAAGTACGACTCTCAATTTTATCAAACATAAAAGAATAGAATCAGCCTATCAGGAAAAAGTAATAGAGAAAAGCTTAGTAGAAGAACTTTCCAAACAGAAGATCCTCTTAATGACATATACTACAAAGAAATTCAACTAATCATCAAACTAACCCTCAGCCGTCTTCCCGAACAGCGCAGAAAAGTTTTTGAAATGAGTAGATTTGAAACTATGAGCAATAATGAAATTGCCGAAAAGCTGAACATTTCAGTCCGGACGGTAGAACATCACATCTATCTAACCCTGCTTGAAATGAAAAATATCTTTTTTACTTTTTTTCGCACTTTTCTTTAAGTAGTCCGCCTTAGTTAATTGAAATATTAATGTAACAGCTCTAATTAATATCTCAAAATGAAGAACTATTTTCAAAAAATACTAGCCTTATTTACCGGGAATGACTACCCGGAAGCCACCCGACAGGAGTTCTACCAATGGTTGGTAGACGAAGAATATGTGTCCGAGAAAGACGAAGCATTGCAATATCTGTGGGAAAAAGGATACAAGCAAGGAAGCTCCCAATATACATCAATCATACGAACAATTAAGAAAGAATGCGGGTATTCCTTCCGTACGGGAAGAACGGAGAATCCGTCCGATCCACATTTGGCAGGCAGCCGCAGCCGTATTCTTTATAGTAGCTGCTTCTTCCGTCTATCTTTCTACCATAGGAAAAAAGACAGAGCCTAATTTATTACAACAATATATCCCGACAGCAGAAGTACGGACTCTCACCTTGCCCGACGGGACCAAAGTACAACTGAACTCACAAAGCACCCTTTTATATCCGCAGAAATTCACAGGCAAAGACCGTAGCGTATTTCTGATCGGTGAAGCCAATTTCAAAGTGAAGCCGGACAAGAAGCACCCGTTTATCGTCAAGTCGAATGATTTTCAGGTAACAGCACTCGGAACTGAATTTAATGTAGCTGCATACCCTGAGAATCCGATAGTAGCGGCAACCTTGATTTCGGGAAGTGTGCTCGTGGAATATGATGATTTAAAATCTCAAGTTATTTTAAATCCTAACGAACAGTTGGCCTATCATAAATACACCCGCCAGCACCATTTGGACACTCCGATATGAATGATGTCACAGCCTGGCAACGTGGCGAGCTGGTATTCAGAGAGATGAGTATAAAAGAGATTATAACCATATTAGAACGTAAATATCCATATACTTTCGAGTATCGCCTGAAGAATCTGAAGAAGATAAATACAGTTTCCGTTTTAAAGACCGGGCAACACTATCGGAAGTAATGGATGTGATAGTTAATGTAGTAGGTCAGATAGACTATAAAATAAAAGAGGACCGCTGTTACCTGATTCCTAAATAATCCAGAAATCAAAATCACAGTAAAACGAACAACAATACCAGTAACCTTTTTAACCCTTTACAGACATGCAAAAAAGTATCCGGAACAGAGCCCGAACTCTATCCCGGATATGAAATCAAAATTCTCAATATTAGAGTTTTACTCTTAATTACCGTGAAATAAATTAGTTAATAATCTAATACTAAGAAAATGCTACAAATTTATGAATTTATAGTAAACCAGTCTGCAAAGGGAAGAAGTTTTTTACTTTTTTTCTGTTTGTTATTGATGCAAGCACCCACCTTTGCGCAAAACAGTGCCAAGATTACTATTCAAAAGAAAAATATATCTGTAATAGAGGCACTTAAAGAAGTAGAAAGACAATCCGACTTCTCTGTCGGTTTCAACGATTCCCAATTAAAAAACAAGCCTGTTTTAAATCTTGACCTAAGAGCCGTAACATTAGAAAACGCCCTTGTACAAATACTCAAAGGCAGCGGATTCACCTATCAGTTCAAAGGAAAATACATCATGATTATTCCGGACAACAAGCCTAAAGAGACTCCTGTCAAAAAAGTGACGGGAAAGGTAGTTGACGAAAGCAATGAACCTTTAATTGGAGTAAATATCAAGGTAGAAGGAAGCTCTGAAGGAGCTATCACCGATATGGATGGCAATTTCACAATTACCGCTTCTCCGGGCAATACATTAAGTTTTACGTATGTAGGATACACGCCCCAAACTATGAGAATAACAGACAGGAACACCTATGAAGTAAAATTGCAAAGTGACACTAAGCAATTGAATGAAGTAGTAGTGACAGCCCTCGGTATCAAACGCGAACAAAAGGCGTTAAGTTATAATGTACAGCAAGTAAAATCGGACGAACTGACTCAAATCAAGGACGCAAACTTCGTTAATAGCCTGAACGGTAAAGTAGCGGGTGTCACGATCAATTCAAAGTTCATCCGGTGTAGGTGGCGCCAGTAAAGTAGTGATGCGCGGAACGAAGTCCATTGAGCAGAGCAGTAACGCGCTGTATGTTATCGACGGCATACCGATGTTCAATTTCGGTGGCGGTGGTGGCACGGAATTCGATTCAAAAGGTGCTACAGAAAGCATTGCCGACATCAATCCTGAAGACATCGAAAGCATTTCCGTGCTGACAGGCGCAGCAGCGGCCGCCCTCTACGGTAGCAACGCAGCCAATGGAGCTATTGTTGTCACCACCAAAAAGGGAAAAGTAGGAAAGCTACAGGCAAGCGTATCCACCGGCATCGACTGGATGAATCCATTCGTAATGCCCAAATTCCAGAATCGCTACGGAACAGGAAGCTATGGCAAAGCAAACGGTTCTACAACCCTCAGTTGGGGACCGAAGCTGAACAACGCGAGCCGTACGGGATACGAACCCACTGATTTTTTTGAGCAGGGCAGTGTACTCAATTCCGTCAGCTTGTCTGCCGGTTCGGAAAAGAACCAGACTTTCTTCTCAGCAGCAGCGACCAATTCCGACGGAATGGTTCCCAACAACAGGTATAACAGATATAATTTCACTTTCCGCAACACGACCAGTCTCCTCAACGACAAGATGAAGCTCGATGTCGGAGCTAGCTATATCATTCAGAACGACCGTAATATGGTCAATCAGGGTGTATATTCTAACCCGCTGGTATCGACTTACCTGTTCCCTCGAAGCGACGACTTCTCATTGGTGAAAGTCTTTGAACGCTGGAGCGATGCGCGCAAGATCAACTTACCATATTGGCCTCAGGGCGAAGGTAATCTCCGCATGCAGAACCCTTATTGGATTTCGTACCGTAATCTCCACGAGAATGACAAGAAGCGTTACATGATGTCCATCGGGCTAACTTACGATGTACTGGACTGGTTGAACCTGTCGGGACGTATTCGCATCGACAACTCCAACAACACGTACGAGCAGAAACTCTATGCCGGAACCATCGCCACGCTCACCGACGGTAATCAAGGATACTACACGATTGCCAAGAATGAAACCAGCCAAACGTATGCCGACTTCCTGGTGAACATCAACAAACGCATCAAAGACTTCACCCTTGTAGCCAATATCGGTACCAGTTTGAGCAACAATATCAGCAGTACCTTTAGTTACGGTGGACCGATACAAGAAAACGGAATCCCCAACTTATTCAACGTGTTCGACCTCGACAATGTGAAGAAGCGTGCCGTCCAAGAAGCATGGCAAGACGTGACGTATTCCATCTTCGCCAACGTAGAAGTAGGCTGGAAGAGCATGCTCTACCTCACCTTGACGGGACGTAACGACTGGGCTTCACAAATTCACGGCTACAGATCCTTCCTTCTTTTATCCGTCGGTAGGTCTGTCGGCAGTAATCACCGAAATGGTAAAATTGCCCCAATGGGTAGATTACCTGAAAGTGCGCGGTTCGTACAGTTCCGTAGGTTCTCCCTACCCCACGTTATCTGACTATACCGACTTTCCCATACGATGCTACCTCGCAACAATGGAAAGAGAAATCCATCTACCCTATCGGCACGCTCTATCCCGAACGTACCAACTCTTGGGAAGTGGGCGTAGACGCAACGCTGTTCCGCGACTTCAAAGTAAGCGCTTCCTTCTATTACGCCAATACACACAACCAGACATTCGACCCGCAGCTTTCGGTCTCTTCCGGTTACGAGAAGTTGTATGTGCAGACAGGCTCCGTGCGCAACGTGGGCGTGGAAGGTATGTTAGGCTACGGGCATACTTGGAGCGGTTTCAACTGGAACACCAGCTTCACCATTTCCAGCAACCAGAACACACTGACCGAATTGGTAAGAAACTATGTGCATCCCGAAACCGGAGAAATCATCAATAAAGACCGGCTTCCGCTGAAAACATCTGACGGACGCGGATTGGCACAAGCGGAATTCATTTTGAAAGAAGGTGGTTCGTTGGGCGATCTTTACACCCGTTCCGATGTGGTGCGCGACGACAAGGGAAAAGTCCAGATAGACGCCACCGGCAACGTCTCAAAGTGGGCAATCTGAACGACATCAAACTGGGAAGCGTATTCCCGAAAGCCAATCTGGCATGGAACAACTCCTTCTCTTACAAAGGTATCAACGTAGGATTCCTGATTTCCGCCCGCATCGGAGGTATTGTATATTCAGCTACACAAGCTGCCATGGACGAGTACGGAGTTTCCGAAAGAACTGCCGCCGCCCGCGATGCCGGTGGAGTACTCGTCAACGGACGCACCATAGTAGATGCACAAAAATGGTTTGAGGTCATTGCCGGTTCCAGCGGCTTGCCCCAATACTATACGTATAGCGCGACGAACGTCCGCCTTCAGGAAGCGCGCATCGGCTATACCATCCCCCGTCGCTGGATAGGCAATGTATGCGACATCAATGTATCGCTTGTAGGCCGCAATCTTTGGATGATATACAATAAAGCGCCGTTCGATCCCGAAAGCGTGGCCACTACCGGCAACTTCTACCAGGGTATCGACTACTTCATGATGCCTAGCAGCCGTAACATCGGGTTTAACATTAAGCTTAACTTCTAAAACGATGAATAGCATGAAATACATAAAACAGTTCAATCTGACAGTGATGTCACTCGTCACACTACTTATTGCAGGTAGTTGCATGGACAGTGATATCAACCGCAACCCTTTTGAAACCACTCAGGAAGAGATGGGGCGGGACAATTATAATGTAGGTTCCAAGCTCAAAACTCTTGAAGGACAGGTCATCCCTACACAGGAACATTTGTATCAATTCATGGAAGCCATGTGTGGTGGCGCTTATGGCGGATATTTCAGTGATACGCACACCGGATGGATTGAAAAATTCTCAACATACAATCCCAAGTCGGATTGGTTGGAAGGAGCCTTTTCCACCATCTTCACCAACACCTACCCCAACTATCGTAATCTGATGAAGCTGAGTGACGTGCCCGTTCCGCAAGCCATCGCCAAAGTACTGCGTGTGGCCATCATGCAACGCACTACTGACATGTTCGGTCCCATCCCTACAGCAAGATAGTGGTGGAGGGAGAAGCCGCCGCGTTGAGTTCTCCCTACGACTCGCAGGATGTTATCTACAAGCAGATGTTCAAGGAACTGGATGAGGCCGACCAAGCATTTGAGGACAACCTCACACTCGCCCCCGATGCCCTGAAGAAGCTTGACGACGTTTATTACGGAGACGTGGAGAAATGGCGCAAATACCTTCATTCTCTGCAACTCCGCATGGCAATGCGCCTCTGCTACGTGCCTGAGATGAAAGAAGAAGTGCAACGGATAGCCGAAGCGGCAGTGACGGCGGGCGTAATTACGGACAATGCCGACAACGCCCTGTTTCACGTAGCCGAAAACCGTTCTGCCCTCTGTTTCAATACTTGGAACGACTATCGGATTGGCGCCGACATCCTATGCTATATGAACGGCTATCAGGATTCCCGCCGCGAAAAGTACTTCACCATGGGCAAAGGCAACGGCAAAACAGACGGCACCGCCGGCAGCAAGGAGGGCTACTACGGCATCCGCATCGGCACACTGCCGACAGGCGTGACCGACGACCAACTGAAGAGCGTCTACTCCAACCGCCTCATGACCGCCACCGACCCTTACACCTGGATGACTGCCGCCGAAGTGGCATTCCTCCGTGCCGAAGGTGCGTTGCGGGGATGGGCAATGGGTGGAAAAGCCAAAGACCTCTACGAGCAAGGCATCGCCCTCTCCTTTGCCCAACACGGAGCATCGGGAGCTGAAGCTTATGCTGCCGACAACAGCATGGTGCCCGCAGCCTATGCCGACCCACTGGGCAAATACGACACCAGTGCCCCGTCCAACATCAAAATCGCGTGGAACACAGACACCAAAGCAGATCATTTCGAAGAGAATCTCGAACGTATCATCACGCAGAAGTGGATTGCCATCTACCCGCTGGGCATCGAAGCATGGAGCGAACGCCGCCGCACGGTTATCCCAAAATGCTGCCCATCGTCGACAATAAGAGCTCATATTCCGAACTTACCGACATCGGTATACGTCGCCTGCAATACCCTGGCAGTGAATACAGCCTCAACGGGGGACACGTAGAAGAAGCCGTAGATATGTTGGGGGGAGACAGAATAAACATCCGTCTCTGGTGGGATTGCAAACCGAACAATTAATTGAAAGTAAAACCTTGAAAAACAAAAAGATATGAAACACAGATATTTGAAATCCAATTTGATGGCTTGTCTCCTGACAGTCGCAATAGCCGGAGGATTCCTGTTTACGTCTTGCGAAGACTGGACAGACCCGGAAGAGGTGGACTACACCATTCAGGACCCAAGTAAGCAAAATCCCGAACTTTGGGCACGCTATACGGAATCACTGCGCGTCTACAAGCTCGAACGTCCGCACTACATCACCTACGCCAACTTCAACAACGGAGTTGAGCCTTCAAAGAACGAAGGCGAATATCTCCGTTCACTGCCCGATTCGCTGGACTTTGTCACGTTGGCAAACTCAGAGAACATCACTGCTTCCGACCGTGAGGACATTCCCGGACTACAAGAGAAAAGCACCCGCGTGCTTTACCACGTAGATTACGCCAAGAAGATGGCGGAACTCCCCGATGACGCTACTCTGGGCGCATGGCTGGACAAAGCGGTAGCCACTGTTGCAGAACTAAAAATGGATGGTTTCGCTTTCAGCGGACTGCCTCTTTACGGCGGAACGGATGACGAACAGGCTGCCCGCAAGGCATCTGCACGGCTGATTGTCTCTAAACTATCCGCTACCGGAAAAGCGCTCGTATTTGAAGGAGATCCTAGCTTTGTGGATGCCGCCGACATGGAGAAGCTGGACTACGTAGTGCTCAAGACTGCCGATATAGAGAGAGCTGTGGCTTTGAAACTGCTTGTGGCAAATACACTGGAAGCCCATCAAACGCTATTGAAAGCACAACTGATACTCGCCACCAAGATGAACGGCAAATTAGCGGACGAAGACGGGAAATGGCATAACGCCGTGCTCGAAATGCCCAATCGCGTAGTCGGCTTGGGTCCTTTGGGAGGAATGGCAATATACTCCATAGGTGAAGATTATTATCAACCTGAAAGGAATTACCATACTTGCCGGACGGCTATACAGACGATGAATCCGTCCATGTAAGACGAAAGTAAGAGGATGGTAATGATGAAATATTAGTTTGCCGGAAACCGAAACTAATGACAAAAAAACAATGTATAAATACTATAAATTCAATCTTATGAATAACTCATTCAAATACTTCGCTCTCTTCCTATTGCTGGTAGCAATGACGGGATGCACCGCAGACGATATCGTACAAGCTGGAGGCACACAGCCCGACGAAACGCCGATGAACAGCGTGGGAGGACAGTTGCATAGTGGAAAGACTTTCTCCAACATGATTACCGTCGGTATGTACCAAGACGACGGACCAGCTACCGAAGAAATAATTTATACGCTGACAAAACCTGCCACAACGCCCGTTACGATAAAAGCCGTTCCATCTCCGGAACTCGTAGCAAAATACAACAGTGACAACAGCACCGAAATGAAAGAATTTCCTATTGAGAATGTGACCTTTGAGAACGGCGGTTCACTCACTGTACCCACCGGAAAGAAAACATCCGAAAATATTAGTATCACCCTTTCGCCCGAAGGACTGGAAGCAGGGACTCTCTATCTATTGGCCATCACTTTGGAACAAGAATTAACAGGGATAGACGCGCAAGCCACAAAACAAGTGATTTATTACAGAATAGGCTTCATGGAAAAGATTACTACATGTAATCCTGATGGGCAGATCCGAGAAATTCCACCGCTGATGCCCGACCTCACTTCCGTGTTCTATGTGAATACAGAAACCTATCAACCTTTGATTGCTGCCGCATGGGCGGTACAGGTTGACTTTGGGGAACCTATCTTCAGTTTAGGAAATATTGTAAACCTGAAAAGAGCAACGATAGGCTACGATGTTGCCAGCCAGCGTGCTTCACTCGAACTAGGAAGCGACTTATCTTACGTGTTGGAACATAGAGACAAATATATTCGTCACTTGCAGGAGTATGAACGTGAAGTATGCCTTTGCATTGAAAATGGCGGTCAAGGCATAGGTTTCTGCAATATGAACGATAACCAAATAACAGACTTTGTCCGCCAAGTGAAAGCCGTGGTAGAACTTTACTATCTGGACGGCGTGAACCTCTGGGACGACGACAGCAAATACGGTAAGGCAGGAATGCCGGAACTGAATACCACTTCATATCCTCTGTTGATCAAGAAATTACGTGAAGCTTTACCCGGCAAACTGCTGACAGTGGTAGATAAAGGGGATGCTACAGAATATTTCTACGATGTCGACAAGTGTGGAGGCATCGAAGTAGGCAAGTGCATTGATTATGCATGGCATGGTTACTTTTCGCCAACAGAAGAATTACAAATCATCAACCCCAATTCTGATGGAAGTGCCCAAGCTTACAGCAAATATACTCGCAAACCTATTGCCGGGCTGAACGAAATATACTACGGAAATGTGAATGCACCTTGCTATAATGACAATAGTCGTGAACTTAAAGAACTAGCAGAGAAGACTATAGCTCAATGGAGAACTAAAGGGGGTAAAAAGAATAATATTATGGTTTACGGCAGTGACCTTATCGGTAGTGAATATGGCGGATATGAAACGGCAGTACAGGGTATGTTATCGCCTATTGCAAACTTTATGGACGACGGTAATGGCTGGGATTTCGATAATAACGATATCTCATGGGGAACTGTATTTTATTCAGGATATTGGCTAGACTGGACTTTAAACGCGGGTCCTGATGCTGACCACTACAAAAAAGATTGGTAAATGCGAATTAATCAGAGAGCCTGATTAGAACAAGAGAAATAGAATAAAAAACAACGATCAGTGACGGTAGGAAATGCGTTAAGTCTAATCATTAATACTAAGAAAGGAGCAGTTTTTTTCAAATATGTACGTATCGTCCAACCCAAAGCTGAAGTTTATTATAAATAATTAAAATAATTGTCATATGAAGAAGTTATTTTGCAGCCGTAGCAATTATGGCAGTGTTCGCTACAAGTTGTAGCAACAGTGATGACATGACGGTAACATCTCAAGATGCTCAAGGTACTAACGCAACTCGCAGTGTAGGTGTGAAAACCCCGAAGTTGACCACTTACATTGAAACGAACGACATTAATCCGTTGAATATGGGTGAATACACATTCACCGGTACGGATGAGCAAGTAGTGGATCATGTGATATTGTTCGCATCGAATATTCGCGGCACGGTTTCAACTGTAGAGTTGTATCACAATCCGAATCAGACTTACATTCTGAATAACAGAAATACATTGGTGAAGCCATTGCAGGACAAGGGAATCAAAGTATTACTTGGTTTGTTGGGTGACCATACAGGTGTTGGGTTTGCTAATCTGACAGAAAGTCAAATCACATCATTTGCAAACCAAGTTGCAGATTGTATTGAAGCTAATGGACTCGACGGTGTAGACTTTGATGATGAATACGCTGAATATGGTAAAATTTCAGGTACTCCCTCACCTAGCGGCACTAACTTCAGTGCATTGATTACAGCCTTACGTGCGCATCCAAAAATGGTCGGCAAGTTGATTACTGCTTTCTATTACGGCTATGCCTACAATTTCAATCAGACTGCTAAAGATGCTCTCGATTACATGTGGCCCAACTTCGGTGTAAGCGGTGCTCCTTCCGGATTTGCAAACAGCAAATGGGCAAAAATGTCAATACAATATACCCAAGGAACTCCTGGTGCAAGTCAAATCCAAGTTGCATCGAAATCCTATAGCGGTTATGGGGCTATCATGATGTTCAACGTACGCAATTATGACGCATCCGGAACAATGAATTATTTCGCACCTAATGTATGGGGCGGAAAGAAAGTTAGTTGGTCTGGTACTTCTTATCCAAAGAACTACTAGCAGATTTGCGTGAACCTATTTGACGTAAGTTTCTGCAAGACTTTACAAAAACAGGTCTTGCATTAAATGAAGCAAAAAAAAAACTGGGAGTGTCTGTCCAAAAGTACACTGCCATAAAGCTATACTTTCACTGGTAGCACTCCCGTTTTTTCATTTCGAAACCAAAGCCAACAGCTATGAACAAAGCTAATTCTCATAACAATGCTTCACCGTAAGAGAAAGTATCAACAACATACCGTCCACCCATCGGCAACACCCGACGGACGGACATTAACAAAACAGAAAATCCAACGAAGAAATTCGAAACGACATATATTTATCAATCCCGTAAAAAAAACAAAAATTCAAATGCCATGAAAACAACAAGAACCCTCCGAGGCATCCTAGCTAACGCCTCCCTCGCAAGCCTTGCAGCCGTCCTGCTAGTATCCGTAGCCGCCTGCGACAACAAAGACTACAGCAACGCCACTCCTTTCGACAACGTAGTCTAGCTCGACGTCGCCCAACAGAAGGACGTGGCAAACTTCACCTTCAACCGTCTCATTGAAACCGGACAACAAACAATCGCCGCCCAACTCTCGCAGCCAACGGGTAGCGATGTCAACGTCAGCTTCAAAGTAGCCCCCACCTTGGTAAGTTCCTACAACGCCCGCTTGGAAACAGACTACACCTTGCTCGACTCCAAATATTACACTCTCTCCACCGAACAAACCGTCATCCCGCAAGGTAAAACCACCTCTGCCCCCGTCAACATCGACTTCGCCGCCCTCACTGAACTAACCATCGACGCCGGCTACTTACTGCCCGTCACCATCAGTCAAGCGACAGGCGGAATCGGTATCCTCGACGGTTCGAAAACCATCTGCTATATCATCCGACGTTCCAGTGCCATCACTACTGCCGTAAGTCTGAAAGATAATTACTTCGAAGTAGTCGGATTCGACAAAGGCAGCTCTACTGCCAGCATCGTGAACGGTCTGAAGCAACTCACCTTTGAAGCCATCATCCGTGTGAACGACTTCAAATACGGTGCCGAAACGAAAGATATCTGTACTATCATGGGCATTGAGCAATACTGCCTGTTGCGCCTCGGTGATGCCGGATTCCCCTTGCAGCAATTACAATTCGCCGCCCAGGAAAACAAAATACCCAATGCCGACAACAGCAAATTGCTGCTCCCCAATGAATGGTATCACATAGCCGCAGTTTACGACACCGAAGCGCGCACCGCCTCCATCTACGTTGACGGACGTGAACAAAGCCACGCCGAAGACTACGGAAGTGGCGAAGCCATCAACCTCGGCCTGCAGGAACGCGGCAAACAGTTCATGTTCAAAATAGGTCACTCCTACGGCGAACCCGATGACATGAGCCGACAGCTCGATGGTGAAATCTGTGAAGTACGCATATGGAACACAGCCCGCACACAACAGGAAATCTACAAGAATATGTACAACGTAGAAGATCCCGAGAACGCTCCCGGTCTCTGCGCCTACTGGAAGTTTAACGAAGGCGAAGGCGACATAGCCAAAGATTACTCCGGTCACGGAAATGATGCAAAAGCCTACAACAAAGCAGTACTATGGCCTGCAGGTATCGAAGTGACACAGAAAAATAAAGAATAATCATCCTTCGGAAGCTACTAACTCTTCCAACGCTCATATGATTAACTGGTGGGAAAGTTTCGAGCCCAAAATAAGAGTAGTAGCAACCGAAGATTTTTCACCTTTAAACACTGCCACATTTTTGTTCTTATCTTAAGTATTATACGGGGAAGAACAAAAATGTGGCAGCGCTAATAATCAACATTTTAAGTCATTAGCCCCCCTATTTTCTATAAGTTTACAAAATCATCTATAGTCTTTTCACTTTTTATCAGAAGAAAACTGCATTTTTGATAGCACAACCTATCAGGTAATAAAACAACTACAAAATTACATTGGTGTATTCTCATGAACAGATTACTTATCCACTTGTTTGCTTTACAAACATAGATTATCTATCTTTGCAATTATTCAATTTCAAAAGAGACATATGCAGAAGCTTATAAATTCCATACATATCAGCAATTTCAAATCTATCAAGGATATTTCACTCAACGGGTGCAAAAGAGTTAATTTACTGATAGGAAAACCCAATGTCGGAAAAAGCAACATATTGGAAGCATTATCACTTTTCTGTCTGCCTTACCTGAAATATGGCAAAAAGAAAAGTATCCAACAGTTTATCCGGATAGAAAACGATGCTGAACTTTTTTTAATGGTAACATTGACCAAAGCATATCCGTAAAAGCAGATGATATGGAGGCTAAAGTTGATATAGACGCTAAAGGAGTCAACGTCACTTTATCTTATTCCGACAAAGAGATTATCACATTACCTTTCAGCAATCTATTGTTATCTACCAAGAAAAATATAGATGACTTTTCAACAGTCAATCCATTTAAAAGTTATTTCTATCCCACAATCTTTGAAAAAGATAAAGTTTCAATAAACTACCTTCTCCCACCTGATGGTAGTAACCTAATGACCGTGGTTACCCAACAGAATGAACTAAAGAAAGAACTGACTGAAATATTCAAAGAGTATGATCTGAAATATGTATTCGATACCAATAGCCAGGAAATAAAAATAATGAAAGAAAAAGGAAGCGGAGAAATTTTCTTAATCCCATTCCATTCTATTGCCGACACGCTGCAACGAATGATATTCTATAAAGCAGCCATTGAAAGCAATCAAAACTCTGTGTTGATTTTTGAGGAACCTGAAGCACATTCATACCCACCGTACATTTCAAAGATAACACAAGACATTATTAATTCAGAACAAAACCAATTCTTCATAACCACACACAGTCCGTATGTGGTAAACGACTTATTAGAGCAAGCAGAGAAAGATTTGGCAATTTACCTGACAGACTTCAAAGACGGGGAAACAATAGTTAAAAGGGCTACTTCGAGTGAATTGCAAGAAATGTATGAATATGGAGCTGACCTTTTCTTTAATACTGAAACATTCTTAAAATAATGGCTGAATTATATATTATTCCTGAATGTTTCATCGATACCAATTGCATTGAAACATTAGTCCCGACAACCAAAGGGTATAATCACCAAAAAGGCTGCAATACTGTTGTAAAAATAATGCAGGAAAAACTAAAAGATAATTTTGCCATAGGTATCATCGACAAGGATAAAAAACAAGTAAAATATGTAGATGACTTTGACGAAATAGCACATACAGAATCACTTTATCTGTACAAACATCCGTCAAAACCTCATTTTCTGATAATGATCTATCCCGCAATGGATAGTTTTATACTCAAATGTGCGTCTGAAACAAATGTAGCAATGGAAAATTTCGGCCTACCGTCTGATTTAAAATCATTTACCAAGCGAACCAAGCAAGTAACCAGTAAAGAAGATGCCGCTTTCAAAAAACTTTTCAATGCAATAAAGGCAGCTAAAGAAATTATTATCCTAAAAAACTGGATCAAGTATCTAAAACTAAAACAATATGAAGTTAATTGTGAAGAACTAAAGAAGATGGTTTCCGAATAACAGTTCAACTCTTATCAAGCGAAAAATAGTACAACCGAAGGTTTCGACCTTTAAACACTGCCACATTTTTATTCTTATCTTAAGTATTATACGGGGAAAAACAAAAATGTAGCATCGCTAATAATCAACATTTTGAACCATTAGAGGCCCCTTGTTTTCTATAAGTTTACAAAAATCATCTATAGTCTTTTCACTTTTTATCAGAAGAAAACTGCATTTTTATAGCACAACTTACCAAGTAATAAAACAACAATAGAGTTACACTTGTACATCCTAATGGAAAAATGGTACATCTCTTTTGCTATTTTGCAGGCTATCAAACGATATTCTACCAACAGAACGTAATTAAACCATACCTCTTATCGTATTTTTAATACCAAAACACGACTATTCAACATTCAAGACTAACAGTAGTATCTACTTATTAGAACTTATCATTATTTTTTACTTCGTAGAAACAGACCAATCATACCTTTTATAAAAACCTGACCTGCATTATCTGTTCAGTTTATATATATATGGGAAAATACAGAATGGTATTTATTGAGTTATTCCTCAATAATACCCAATACACAATACGCTCTCCAACGTATCAATTTTATACAGTAAACAAAGTGTTCAACAAATAGAACTGATTAATAATTGTTACTTAGAGGATATTCACCATTTCTCAAAAAATGATGTAAAATATTAGGATAGTGAATTTCCTCTTTTTTCTCAACGAAAGAAATGGGGCTATTTCATCTGAGTGACGTCACTAAAAAACAAATTAACATGAAATACTTAATACAAACGTCATCCCTCGTTTCCGGCGGCATAGCGGTACTCATTCTTTATCAACTCAACTTCACCTCAATACTCCTGGCAGGAGGAATCACAATCTATTGGATTATAGCCCACATTATTACGATACAGAAAGAGAAAAATCTTCTGAAAGAAAGCAGCCAATATTTCATAGACTCTTTTGAGAATATCCGTACGCCACTTACATTAATCCATACGCCACTAAAAACAGCTTATGATGACATATGCACCGAAAATATCAGACAAGAGTTATCATTAGCTATCCAAAACATAGCTTACCTCAATGTACATTTAACCAGATTAATGGATTTGAAGCAATTGTTCATAAATTCTGAAAAGCTGGATTCCTCAGAATACGAATTGGGGATATTCATTAAAAACAGAATTGATTCTTTACAGACACATGCTGCCAACAATCTGGTAGAACTGAATATAAAAACTGACTTCAGTTATACCAGCGTCTGGTTCGACCAAAGTAAAATATCACCGGTCATCGACAAATTCATAAAAAATGCCATAGACCATACCGATCAAAAAAAAACGATTACCCTGTTAATCACCTCAAATTCCAAAAGCTGGCAAATAAAAATAGCTGATTTCGAAAACAAGAAACTAGTCCAATGCTACAAATGCAAAAACTGGCAACTGCCTAAACGAAAAGAAGAACTCGAATACAATTTCGCGAAAAATATATTCTGCAAAAAGCTGATAAAATTATGCAATGGAAAGATTATGATTAATCACTCCAACCGCTCCATTACTCTGGTATTCCCTTCAAAAGATTCACCGGAAAGTGCCTCCAAACATGCTGCCATACAAATTGCGTCAAATCCGGTAGAAGAAAAAATAGATACCTTGTTCGGCAAGGACTCACAAAAGAGAAATTCCGCCAAACCGTTGGTCATTCTTGCTGACAGCAACAAAGAATTCAGATTATACCTGGAAGAACGTCTATCAAAGGATTTTATTGTAAAAGGCTTCGGAAACGGCACGGATGCTTTAGAATGTATAAAAGAGGAATACCCGGATTTAGTGATTTGCGACATCATGCTTCATGGAATGTATGGCAACGAACTATCATCGAGGCTAAAAACATCGAGAGAAACCTCTGTTATTCCAATCATTCTTTACGGTTCACGCATAGACATAGGACAACGCAGCAAAAGAGAAAGTTCCCTCGCCGACATATTCTTATGTATGCCTTTCCATATCGAAGATTTAAAAATTGAAATGAATGTCCTTATCAAAAACAACCGTTTCCTCAGAAAATCATTCCTGCAAAAAATATTCGGAAAGCAATTTCTGGAGGTTGAGGAAAAGGAAATCTTAGATGAGGGCAATTACGACCTCATCAATCAGGTTAAAGAATTTATTCTAAGAAATATAGATAAAGAAAATCTGACGATAGATGAAATCGCTTCTGAATTATATATGAGCAGAACCGCTTTCTTTAATAAATGGAAAGCACTGACAGGAGAAGCACCCAAATACCTGATTTACCGGATTCGCATGGAAAAAGCACGTGAGCTATTGGAAAGCGGGAAATACTCCGTCAGCGTTCTTCCGGAAATGATCGGGTTGAAGAGCCTTAAGAACTTCCGCCATAAATACAAAGAGTATTTTGGGATAACGCCGAGCGAGTCTATCACGAAAAAACAATAAAGCAAATACTGAGTTATATAGCCGAAGATCCCATTAACAGGGATCTTCATAACAATACTCATACAAAAAATTCTTTCTTTTTTTATTCTTTCATGCAGTATTCTATTAGCCGTAGCATTTACACTATGTACGTACACCTTAATTTTGAGAATTAATAATCTAATTTTTTAAACAGTATGAAAACTTTAACTAAAATGAAAAAAGTTTGTTGTTTTAATCGCTTTGTCTTGTTTGCAATGGCACTGAGCATAGTTTCTTCTTTTACAGCATGTAGCAGTGATGACGATGATTCAAACATTCCCGTATATTCCCTAAAAGATGTTGATGGTACTTATTCCGGCACAATGCTGACGGAATCCGAGCCTGTCAATTCACCGGAAAATGCAAAAGAGGGAGAGAAACCGGCAGGCGCCGAAGTTACCGCCGAAGTAAAAGACAATCAGATTATGATTAAGAAACTTCCGGTTGACGACCTGATTAAAAGCATTATTGATAACGATGAAGTGGCAGAAGACATCATTGCTAATCTTGGTGAAATCAACTACAATATCTCCTATACGCCGACTTTCGATGAAAATAAAAACAACATCTTACTTCAACTAAAACCTGAACCACTAAAAATATAGTTCATTGCACCGGTGCAAGCACAGGAAGAGGGTGAAGAACCTGCTAAAATTCTTATAACAGTAACGATTCAAGCAGAAAAGAACGGTGCTTACACTTATGAAGGCAAAAAACTTGCGTTCATTATCAAAGCAACAGAAGTAAAAATCGGAGAAGATAATTATCTCGGTTTCCCTATTACAACATTCACTTTCAGCATGGTCAAGAAGTAATATAAACCTTCGCTGGAAGAAAAAACTAAAATGGAGCATGTCTGCGCGCAAGGCATGCTCTTTTTCTATATATGTGAAATATAACCAACTGTACAAAATGACAACAACAGAAAACATTCGAAAAGAATTGCAGGATTTAGTAGATTCCAAGTATCAGAATTTCATTCTGCCCTAGTCCCCGAGTGGAAAATATCCTCGGCATACGTATCCCGCAGTTACGGACACTGGCTAAAGAAATCACAAAGAGAGAAGACTGGCGCATATTCGTGGAAGCAAACGATACCAAATATTATGAAGAAACAATGCTTCAGGGAATGATTATCGGACTGGCCAAAATGGAGCTGGACGAACGGATGAGATACGTAAGCATGTTCGTTCCACGTATCGACAACTGGGCGGTATGCGACATCTTTGCGGTGAACTGAAAACAGCCGTGAAGAAAGGAAAAGAAACAGTATGGCAGTTTATTCAGCCTTACCTCGCATCTCCCAAAGAGTTCGAAATCCGCTTCGGAATTGTGATGCTTTTCCATTATATAGATGAAGGACATATTGATGCATTGCTGGCATACGCAAACACTTTCAACCATGATGCCTATTATGCACGAATGGCTATGGCCTGGATGCTATCCATCTGCTTCATCAAATTCCCAGAAAAGACAATGGAATACTTGAAACAGAGCAAACTGGACAACTGGACTTACAATAAAGCATTACAGAAAACTATCGAGTCTCTCCGTGTAGACAAGGAAACAAAGGACGTACTCCGCAATATGAAACGGCGATAATGACACCATAAAAATAAGACTCGGCAAACATTCTGCTTACCGAGTCTTATTGCTAATATGTACCAAAAAACCAACGTTAATTCCTCTTTACCTTTTTTCTTCTGCTTCTTCGCCTTTGTTGTTTCCGGCGACTGTAACGTTGCCATCTTTTATATATCATCCAGCCGCTCATCAAAGCAACAACGACAAAGATGAGAATGGTGATACCTACTCTAAATTATCCCCTTAATACGTGACCAGATATCAAGAACTTCTTTCGTCTTATCACCGAAGTCACGAATCATAGCGCATCGTTCCACTACCTTGCGGTCGGGATATTGAATCTTGTCAATCTGTATGCTATCGGCACCCGATCCGAAGAAATAACTCAAATCAGCAAAATAGGTAAGTGTCGTGTCTATCTTCTCTTCCAGAATCTCCTGAGTAGCAATCGAACTTACATATCCGCAGAAATCCATATTTCTCAGAGCAATGTCCGGACGGCACATGAAGTTGATAAAGTAACTGGCTGCTTCCGGATTCCTCGCATATTTCGGAATCACCCAACCGTCATACCATATATTACTTCCTTCCTTCGGAACCTCGTAATCCAAGTCCACACCTACCGCATCGGCTTCTTCAATCGCCCATATAGCGTCACCGCTCCAGGTCATATTCAGCCAAGCCTTGTTCTTCGTCATCATCTCCTTACCGAAATCGGCTTCCCAGCCAGCTATATTCGGTTTCAGGGCTTTCAGGTATTTTTCCGCAAGTTCCATAGCCTGCGGAGAATAGTCGTTCATCAGTTCTTCCACCGTCACAGTCCCTCTTCCAGTTCCTTGGCATGCGCATAGATAATGGCCGTACCGTAAGCGTCACGGTAACTATCCTTCATCAGTATTTTGCCGGCATATTTCTTATCCCAAAGACAATCCCAGGATGCTGCGACCGAATCAGAAACATAAGCCCGGTTATAAAGGATTCCCGCAGTCCCCACATATAGCATACTGCATAACGGCTGGCTTCTTCACCCGGCTGGCTCAGTTTATTAATCTGCTCCCGTATGAACGGAGACACATTTCATATAGTTGGGAGAATGGGCAAAGTTCGTGTCGATAGGCAGAAGCAGGTGCTTCTTCAACATACGCTCAATAATGTATTCCGAAGGACAAACCACGTCGAAATCCTCATGACCTTTCAATCTTGGTCAACATTATCTCATTAATGTCGAATGTCTGATAAACGATGCGGATATTTTCACCAGTCTGTTCCTTATAATATGCCTGAAAATCCTCGAGAACACCTTCCCCGATATAATCCGCCCAGTTATAGATTTTGAGAACCCGTTCGCGAGGCTCGCCGGAATTATAACATCCCGTCAAACTCAGCAACAACAGGATAGCAGGAATTATTCTTTTCATAATTAATAATTTTACAATGTGCAAATATGCCAATACTGAAAACGTGCTGCCATGCAATTAGCATATCAGCGCATTGGCATATTGAATAACTATTTTTTCTTCGCTTTCCCTGCCCGGTAATTGATTACAATAAGCAACGCCAACACCACCACAAAATAATAGCGGAAAGCGGACGAAGCTCCGGTGTCAGACCACCTTTGCGGGCATCAGCATAAATATAAGTAGAAAGCGTCTCCAAGCCCTGGTTGCCGATGGTAAACACTGTTACGGCAAAATCATCAATAGACAGTGTCAACGCAAGCATAAAGCCACTAATCATTCCCGGACGAATCTCCGGCACAATGACTTTCCACAGGGCTTGCATGGGAGTCGCCCCAAATCGAGGGCAGCTTCATAAATATTCGGATTCATCTGCTTCAAGCGGGCAGAACGCTCAACACAACGTAAGGCGTACAGAAAGTGATATGTGCAAGCACTACGGTGGTATATCCTTGCGTGATTCCCAAAGAAACAAACAAAAGGAAAAGCGAAATACCGGTGATGATATCTCCGTTCAGAATAGGAATGCTATTCACAAAACTAATCGCTTTGCGCGAACGGGATTTCAGATTAAAGATGCCGATAGCAGCCACGCTACCCAGCAGGGTAGATGCCGTTGCAGCCAGCAAGGCGATAGTAATCGTATTAACCAATGCATTCATCAAAGAATGATGCGCCCGTGGTGAAAAGCGAAGTATAAAGTTTGGTAGAGAAACCGGTCCAGTTGCCCAGCACTTTCGCTTCGGTGAAGGAATAGATGACGATAATCACGATAGGAGAATAAAGCAGCAACAGCAATATCCACAAGTAAGCCTGCGCAAATATTTTCTTTACCATAGCCCCCCCCCTTCGTTAGAATTGTCCTTATCATCGGTACTGAACAAGGAAGTAGCCGCAATCAGCAACAGCATGATAAGTGAAAGCGCCGCTCCATAATTCCACATACTGTTATTGATATTTTCCTGAATCGTCGTACCGAAGAGTTTGATGTTGTTCATCGTCAGCAGCTCGGCAATGGCGAAAGTCGAGATAGTCGGCATGAACACCATCATGATACCACTCATCACCCCCGGCATGGAAAGCGGAAGAACCGCTTTCAGAAAGACTTGTACGGGATTGGCGCCCAAGTCCTGCGCTGCTTCGATATAACTATGATCCATCTTCTGCAACGTGTTATAGATAGGATAAATCATAAAGGGGATAAAGTTGTACACCATACCGAATATCAAAGCTCCTTCACCCAGCGGCACGCTGAAAAAGTCGAATAGGGCAACCGTAGCCAGGGTACGTACCAGGATATTCACCCACATCGGCAGGATGAACAGGACAACCATCGTTTTGGAACGGTTCAGCTTGCTGTTGCTCAGTATCCAGGCAGCAGGATAACCCAACAAAAGACAAACAAGAGTGGTGATGATAGCAATACCTATCGAATAGACAAAGGTATTGATCGCTTCAGGATGTTCGAAGAACTTCTGAAAATTGGCGAGAGTCAAATGACCGTTATCGTCGGTAAACGCATACACGACAATCAAGAACAACGGTATGACCACAAAGATCGCCGAAAAATAATGTAAGGGAGAGTCCAACTCTTACGTGATGACAAAAAGACTAAAAACCTCTTATTCACTTCCTTTCCTGTTAATCGGTTATTTTAATTACACGAATGGCATCCGGGGGGATGGTAATACCCACGCGGTCACCGTCGTCCCATACATCATTCGTATCTACAAACACATTCTCGTCCCAGTCGGAAAACACCGTCAGATGATAATGGTCACCCTTAAAGGATGAATTTCACCTCTCCCGTCAGCGTTCCGTCTTCTTCATTATCCTGAAGAATCACCTTGTCGAAGTCCACTTCCACTTTGACATTCGTGTCGGTTCTATACCCGCTACCGAAGCACACTCAAAGTTGCAACCGAGGAATTCCACATGAGTGGCATCCAGCAACTTTCCTTCAAAAGTATTGCAGATACGCTCTTTCTTCATGATATGAATATCGAAAGGCTTCACCAGCAGGCCGACTTCCGCCCCCACCTCAAAATGATGGTAATCCTGCACAAGGAATTCATAGCCGCCGCAAAGCACCGTCATTTCATAATGTACCCCCTTGAATATGGAAGTCTGCACCACTCCTGTCAACTGTGCCATGTCCGAAACGGGGAAGATATAAAGGTCTTCCGGCGGATAACCACATCTACCGGAACATTCTCACCGAATCCTTCGTCCACACATTCAAACTCCGTACCGCAGAAACGTACCAGCTTGTCATGAATCATCGTACCATTCAGAATGTTACTTTCTCCGATAAAGTCCGCAACAAACGAATTGATAGGCTCATTATAAATATCAATCGGCGTACCGATCTGCTGAATCTTTCCTTCACTCATCACGACAATCGTATCGCTCAGCGTAAGAGCCTCTTCCTGGTCGTGAGTGACGTAAACAAACGTAATTCCCAAAGATTTATGCATTTCCTTGAGTTCCATCTGCATATCCTTACGCATTTTCAGGTCGAGCGCTGCCAGCGGTTCATCAAGTAACAGCACTTCCGGCTCGTTGACAATGGCACGGCGATGGCAACACGCTGTTGCTGACCACCGGAAAGAGAATCGACATCGCGATATTCATAATCCGTCATGCCTACCATTTTCAAGGCGGCTTTCACTTCTCGATAGTCTGCTTCGGCGTCTTTTCAGTTTCAGGCCGAAAGCAATATTGTCGTAAACATTCAAATGCGGGAACAGGGCATATTTCTGGAATACCGTGTTCACCGGACGCTTATGGGGCGGAGTTTGTGTTATTTCCATCCCCGAAATTCGGATTTCGCCTTCCGAAGCTGTCTGAAAACCGGCAATGAGACGCAACAACGTGGTTTTCCCGCAACCGGAAGGGCCGAGTATCGTGACAAACTCGCCTTTTTTCACGTTCAGAGTCACATCATCCAATGCTGTTTTCTCGCCAAAATACTTCGAGACATGGCTCACCTCAATGATGGATTTATCTTCTTGCATATTCATACTAAAGTTTGGGTTGCAAAGGTACACATTTCTGTCGTTTTCACCTACGTGTTAATCTAATATAACAGTGTTTTTCGATGTCCGAGAGAAAAATAATCTATCTTTGCATAAATATTTATTCACTAATCTTACAAAAGCATGAAAAAATTAACTTATTTAGTTATTGCAACAGCAGCCCTGGGTATGGTGGCTTGTACCGGTGGAAACAAAGCCGGCTATGTTGTTACAGGTACAGTAGAGGGCGCAGCCGATGGTGACACCGTTTATCTCCAGGAAGCTATGTGTGGAAACCAAACTAGATACCATGTAATCTCCAAAGGAACTTTCCTTCAAAGGTACACAAGATTCCGTTGTCAGCCGTTATCACTTGTGAAGTAAACGGAACACCTTTGATGGTTGATTTATTCCTCGAAAACGGGAAAATCAATTCGTAATGACTCTGCCACCGGTACTGCAAACAACGATGCTTACCAGGAACTCAGAAGCAAAATCAATGACATCACAAGAAGCTGAATGCCATCTACGAATCAATGGGAGACTCCACTTTGAGCGACGAGCAAAAAGAAGCCAAGCAAAAAGAAGGTACCGAGTTGCAGGAACAGTACGAGAACGCAATCAAGGAAGCTGTACAGAAGAACATCACCAACCCGGTTGGCGTATTCTTGTTCAAACAGACTTCTACAATAACTCTACGCCGAAACAGGGCATGCAACAGGTTCCGGCTAACTTCCAGAACGATGAAACAATCGTAAGAATCAAAGATAACTGACTGAAACAAAAAAACTGCCGTAGGTACCAAGTTCATTGATTTCGAAATGGAAACACCGGATGGAAAAGCAGTGAAACTGATTCGATTGTAGGCAAAGGCAAGTTATTGGTTGACTTCGGCAAGCTGGTGGGGCCTTGCCGCCGCGAAATGCCTAACCTCGTAGAAGCTTACGCTAAATACAAAGGCAAAAACTTTGAAATCGTAGGCGTATCTCTCGATCAGGACGGTGCTGCCTGGAAAGAATCCATCAAGAAACTGAACATGACTTGGCCGCAAATGTCCGACCTGAAGTTCTGGCAAAGTGCAAATAACCTGCTATAAACATTCCCTCCAGTATTGATCGACGACGGTGAATTATTCGCATTCGTAATGGAGAAGAGCTGCAAGCTAAAATTGCAGAAGTTGTAAAATAAAAAAAGACTGTCATGCATTGAAACAGTCTCTTGATTGAAAAAAGTCAGCCCCTGCAATCTTTGAGAATGCAGGGGCTGATTTTATATATAAAGTAGCAGGGAGATTCACTCTCCCCTACTTTACCTTCAATTAGACAAACCAACGTACGTAGCAGAAGTCCTGACGATGTGGAAGTTCCGGGTTCTTCGGGAACATACGGTAAGACACCTTGAAGCTACCGGCATTCGACAAGCTATGCTTAACTTGGAATGTATACAAGTTACCCTCTTTCTTGATTACGTTGAACGGTTCTACCGAGTAAACGTGTTGCTTACCGTCAGCAGTCGTATAAGTCGTCACCAGTTCGAGTCCTATTGCATCATTCAAGCCTTTTTCATCAATCACGTAAGTGATAGTATATTCTTTTCCGCTTTCGATGTCGCCTTTCTTCAGTTCTTCTACTGTATCTGAAGATACGATTTCGATAGAATCCCATTTAGCAACCACTTCTTCTTTCCAAGCTGCAATTTCTTTTGCTTTCGCATTGTTATCAGCAGACAAAGCAGCGAAACGTTTAGCTTGCTTGCAATAGAACTTACTGAAGTAATCATCCAACTGGCGTTTCATTGTATAGTGAGGAGCAATCTGAGCGATAGAATTCTTCACTACCTTGATCCAGCCTTCAGAATATCCCTTCTTGTTGCGTGCATAATACAACGGCATAATTTCAGTTTCAAGAATGCTGTAAATAGTAGCAGCATCCAATTGATCCTGATGTTCCTGATTCTGGTAAGTACGTTTCTCAGTCAACGCCCAACCTGCACCTTCGCGGTAACCTTCCAGCCACCATCCGTCTAATACGGAGAAGTTGACAACACCGTTCATCAATGCCTTTTCGCCGGATGTACCGGATGCTTCCAACGGACGGGTCGGAGTATTCAACCAGATATCAACACCGGAAACCAGACGACGGGCCAACTGCATATCGTAGTTTTCGAGGAAGATAATCTTGCCCAGGAATTCGGGACGACGGGAAATCTCGATAATACGCTTAATCAAGCCCTGTCCTGCTCCATCGTGCGGGTGAGCTTTACCTGTAAACAGGAACTGTACCGGATAGTCAGGATTGTTCACAATCTTAGAAAGACGCTCCAAGTCGGTAAACAGCAAGTGTGCACGTTTGTAAGTAGCGAAACGACGGCCGAAACCAATCAGCAATGCATTCGGATTAATTTTATCCATCAGCGAAACGATACGTGAAGGATCGCCCTGGTTCTTCAACCAAGTATCGCGGAATGACTTGCGGATATAGTCAACCAACTTATTCTTCATCGTCATACGGGTCTTCCAGATCTCTTCATCGGGCACATTGTAGATAGCTTCCCAAATCTTAGGATTAGACTGGTCGAACCAGAAGTTTTCGTTGAAATATTTAAAGTACAGTTCTTTCCATTCCGTTGCGCTCCAAGTCGGGAAGTGAACACCGTTCGTCACATATCCTACATGGCTTTCTTCGGGGAAGTAACCTTTCCAGATAGAAGAGAACATCTCCTGAGAAACCTTTCCGTGCAGCCAGCTCACACCGTTCACTTCCTGGGAAGTATTGCAAGCAAAGACAGACATACAGAAACGTTCGCCCTTGTCACCCGGATTGTTACGTCCGAGATCCATCAAGTCGTCCCAAGTGATACCCATTCTGGCAGGATAACCACCCATATATTTACCGAACAAGCCTTCGTCAAAATAGTCGTGACCTGCGGGAACCGGCGTATGAACCGTATAAAGAGAAGAAGCGCGAACCAACTCGATAGCCTGATCGAAAGTCAATCCGGTAGCTACGTAATCACAGATACGCTGAACATTAATCAAAGCAGCATGTCCTTCATTACAATGATAAATATCTTTCTTGATACCCAATGCCTTCAGTGTCAGGATACCACCGATACCCAACAGGATTTCCTGTTTCAAACGGTTTTCCCAGTCGCCACCATAAAGCTGGTGAGTGATAGGACGGTCGAACTCACTGTTCATTTCATTATCCGTATCCAACAGATACAAAGAGACACGTCCTACATTAACACGCCATACGTTAGCATGAACATAATAATCCAGGTAAGGAACATCCACTACCAACGGCTTGCCTTCCGCATCCATTACGCGGTCGATAGGAAGCTGACCGAAGTTTTGCGCTTCGTAGTTAGCAATCTGCTGTCCGTCCATGGACAATGTTTGAGTAAAGTAACCGTAACGATACAAGAAACCTACCGCACACAAATCCACATTGCTGTCGGAAGCTTCTTTCAAGTAGTCACCGGCCAACACACCCAGACCACCGGAATATATTTTCAGGACGCTGCTCAAGCCATATTCCATACTGAAATAGGCAACGGACGGACGCTTTTCATCCGGCTTCACATCCAAGTAATCTCTGAATTTCGTATAAACTTCATTCATTCTTCTCAGAATCACCTTGTCTTTTGCCAGAGTTTCCAGCTTTTCATAGCTCATACGTTCCAACAGCAGCACCGGGTTCTGTCCACATTCTTTCCAAAGTTCCGGATCTAGATCTCTAAACAGTTCAGTCGCTTCAAAATTCCATGCCCACCAAATGTTGCGTGCGATTTCAGACAACTTCTCCAACTCTACCGGGATACGTGATTTTACAGTAACCTCTTTCCAGTTGGGAGTATTCACATTACTAACTTTAATTTTCATAATGTTTTTGTTTACTTATTGATGAATAAATTTTTCCTTTAACTCAGTTGACGCTTCATAGCATTGCGCAAAGCAATGTCGTAAGCCTCATAGTAATATTGTATAAAGTGTTTCCACAAAGCCTGTTCCGCCACTTCAGCGGCACGCTTGCGGATTTCCTTCACTTCTTTTTCCGTCTTATCGGCAAACAGCGTAATCGTATCCTTGATACCATCCGCTACTTCCGAATAGTTATAGTCCGAGCGATGCAGCACTTCCACCCCATCATTAATGCCATGCTGGTTTTTCAGGCTGTTCACCCAAAGTCCGAATCCCGCCAGATCGGTAGTGATTGTCGGCACATGGAATGCTACGCTTTCCAACGGGGTATATCCCCAAGGTTCATAATAAGAAGCATACACGCTCAAATCCTGTCCGAGCAATAAATCATAATACTCTTTATTCATGATACCGTCGCGACCGTCCAGATAACAAGGCACAAAAATAACCTTAACCTTATCTTCCGGACGATTTCCCATTCCCATATATTTCAGCATATCCAGTACCTGGTCATGTGTCATATTATGCAGCCAATGAGTAATGAACGGCACTTCAAGCGGAGTATCGAACTTTTTCTTGCTCTTCAGGCGTTCCTGCAAATCCTCGCGGGATCGCCTACCCAACCGGGAACATTGATAAATGCCAATACATTCTTATGCAGGTTCTTATCTCTGTTCAAGCGGTTCAACGATTCCAGGAATACATCAATTCCTTTGTTTTTGAACTCATATCGCCCGCTGGTTCCGATAATTAACGTATCGTCATCCAGATTTGTTCCCAGTAACTTATTCGCCACATTCAGCATCAAGGCACGCGCACGCTTACGCTTTCCGGTGAATGTACTTCCTTTCGGCACAAAATCATCCTCGAAACCGTTCATAAGGACTACATCCGCCGGTTTGTCCAGCAGTTCCTTACACTCGTTGTTGGTGATTTCGCTAACCGTAGTAAAGCAGTCCACATAGTGCGCGGTCTGTTTTTCAATCGAATGTTTCGATTGCATATTCAGTTCCTCGGCCATCTGGTCGCCATTGTAGGCAAAGAGATAGTCGTACAACGGTTTGTTGTTACCAGCGATAGAACGACCGATAGAAGTAGCATGGGTCGTAAAGATAGTAGCCACCTCGGGCACAGCTTCCTGTACATAAAGTGCTCCCATTCCCGTCATCCATTCATGCGCCTGATATACCACCTTGTCCGTTTCTGTCAGGTTGTAGTGATAGAAACTCTCCACTACTCTGCCCGCAGCATACGAAAACATAGAAGCTTCGTCGTAATCGCCATAAGCGTGCAACGAATCTACTTGATAACGATTCCACATTTCTGTGTATATATCGTTTTTTTTCTCGAAAAAAGGTTGGAAATCGACTAGAATGACTATGGGTTCACCGGGGATATTCCATCTTCCTATACGGACAGAAAGTTCGTCATTTTCAAGTGCGTGCTTTTTCCAGGCAGCACATAGATTATCCGACTCGATGAATAGAGGGTTCTCTTTTCCTTGCCACACATCAGGACCTATAAAAACTCTGTCACGGAACTTCTCCTGCAACGTATTTGCCCGTGTAGACAAGACAGTGTATATCCCTCCCACTTTATTACATACTTCCCAGCTGGACTCGAAGATATAATCGGGGGTTAATAAATCTTTTACCATATAATATATTAAAACTCTTTTTAGTATGCGAGTGCAAAAGTACACATTATTCTTTGAAAAATAATACTTTATGCGAAAAATATGAGTTAAGAAGAAGAAAGAAACGTTGTCATACAAAGAAAAAAGAAGATCCCCTTGCACATGCAAAGCAGCATGCACAAGGGGATTGAAAGTCTTTTATAGGAAATATTCCTGCTAAAATTATGCAACGAGTGCACTACCGATCAAGAAGGTTGCAGCCAAAGCAACGATTGCATAAAGCTCGGGGAATACGGCAAGAATCAAAGTATTACTAAATACATTGTGTCCCTGTCCGATAGCTGCGATACCGTTTGCACAAACCTGTCCCTGACGGATAGCAGAGAATAAGGCAACCAGTCCCAAAGCAATACCTGCACCAAGAACTGCAGATGCCTGAATCGCTGTAATTTCAGGAGTCAAAATACCAAAGATAGTCTGAAACATGAAGTAGCCGGCAAAACCGTAAAGACCTTGCGTACCCGGAAGAGCAGTCAATACAAGGAAGTTACCGAATGCACTATCATTCTTCTTCAAGCTCCGATAGCAGCGTTACCTGCAATAGTTACTCGTAAGCACTACCGATGCCTGACAAACCAACCATAACCGCGATGCCAATGTAGGCGATAAACAAATTCATTTCCATAATCTTATTCTATTTTTATTGTTTAATTCTTAAAATATTAATTCTCGATTTCTAATTTTTAATTTTCAGTTTTAGTTTCTGAACGGCTTGTTCCTTGCCACGCCTTCGTATCCGGAGTTCTTGAAGAACTCAACGAATGTCAGACGCATGGGTGAACCATTGCACCGAGCACATTCATAAAGATATTGATTGCATGACCGATAACGAAAATCAGCACCATCACGATAGGCCTGCTATTACATTATCCGACTCATACCTACTGCCAGACTGATTGAATCCTGCCAGGAATACCTCCGGAGAGTCCGAGGAACGAACGTAGACAAAACATCTCCGCAAACCGGTAACCATGTTGTATGAATCCCACAAACCGAGTCCGATATTCATAAATATGTTCTTTCCCGGACTAAAAGGAATATCATAGCACCGGAGATACACAGAACAACCTTATATGCCGTACCTCCTATCCACAACACGCTCGGCAACATCTCCGAAGAAGAGAATAAAAACGAAACGGCTGTTGAAACCAGCAGGATAATCCATCCAATCGTTGCTACTGCATATTTGAAACCAAACTGAATCGTCTGATTCACAGCTTTCAGTACCATACCGAACAGAATCTGAATAACACCCAAAATCAACGACAACTGGAACATATCATTGTTGTCCATCAGGACAGCATGTTTCAGACGCTGAACAATAGGCCAGTCCAAATCATAGATATTCGCTCCGAAGAATAAAATTCGCCGCAGAACCGCAGAAGAAAGTTGAAACAGCCAAGACCTGTATCAGCGAAATAATCGACTTCGCTGACGGAGTTACCTTGCCAGTAAGCGATAAGCCAGAATGGGGCGAACGGAGTCAAGTCCAGTTCATTATACTTCGGAAGCATATACAGTTGCAAATCGGCTCGAACCAGGCAAAGAATCCCCTTATTATTCAGTCGGATAGGCACATCATCACCCGGCATCGGATCTGTAATCTCATAATATACATGCGTCATTCAGATAAGCCTCTATCTCCACTTTGCTGTAAGCAGGGCCCATCCTTCAATCAGCATCAGTTTGTCACCGGCAGTCTGTTCGGAACTCAATACGACTTTAGAAAATTCAATCTGACTCTGCAATTCTTTATAGCTGCCTCAAAGAAGGAATATCCGTCTCGGAAAGTGCGACGAGCTTCTTTTCATTCTCTTCAATCGCCTGTTCGGTCGTATCATAAAGCGCTTCAAGACGCGACAGAGAGTATGCGGGCAGTTTCGCCTGCTCCTACATCCAAGTCCACCTCTTGTCCGGCTTTCGTTACGGTCACGAAAAATACTTTGGAAGAAACGGTTTACAATCATTGCATTGTACTCCGTTTCCACTCTTCTTTGTAGTTTCCTTCCGAACAGCTATAGAAACCGATCACATAACCGGCATCTTTCAGTTTCTGAATACCGTCCGGTTCAAAGTTACCCCAAGCTTCCAGCGCTTCTTTCTCGCATAGCTTTGTAACTGCTGGGACAACTTTCCGTGTTCCGTCTGCAGGGCGTCCACCTCGTCCAGTACTTGCATACCGCGGGCAGCCGTTCCACCTTCCGCAGCAATCACAGCATTCTTTTCATGCTTCTGATTCTGAAGCAACTTCAAAGTAGCCGCAAGCGGTTGGACAAGCGAATATTCTCTTGCAGCTCCGTGTTATCGGCAGCGCCTTGCTGCTTCTCCACAATGTGAACCACACCAAGTTCGCGCAGGCTGTTCAGGAATTCCTTCGTACTCCTTGTGATAAACCAGGAATGTGAGTTTCTTCATTTTGTAATCATGCTACCTCCTTCCTTTTTCTTGATGGGACTTCATGATCTTTTGCGAAGACTTCGACAGGTTTTCTTCATCTTCCATAAATCGCTTTATCTTTCGCAATGCATCCTGATAGCCCGGTATCTGCACCTTCTCAAAAAGATTTACTTTCTGAGTGGTCTTTTTCCTTGCATGTTCTAACAAATTCAGCTTGGCGAGCATAAATTCACGTTCAATTGCCGTATGAAGCTCCTCCAAAAGGTGGATACCGTCGGCATACCACTTGGGAGCGTTAAACATACTGTACGGACGTATCTCGAATTCTACATTTTCGAGCAACGGCACACGTACACCTGCAATTTTCTTCACGCCAAGATGAACATCATTTACCTTTATTAATGAAGCGTCAAACTCATTCCAAAGGGCGAACATGGCTTCATAGGCTTGAATCTGTTGTTCGAGCCTATCCTCCAATCAGCCGCTTCCGTTTTGCAGCGTTTCACTTCCCATGAGAGCGCTTTCCTTATTCTTAATGATAAGCGTACGCACCTGCACTTTCAGTTGCTTTTCAAGCTGCTGAAGAGGTTTTGTTATATTGAAACTTTATAGCCACGTTGTTAATTACTAATTATAAATTATTAATTACAAGTTTATTATTATTCGCCTTTTGGCCAGTATTGATCTACCAGTTCTTTCTTGATATTCACTTCTTCCGGACGGAAGTATCTGCCAAACAAGCCCCAGGCTACATCCAACATTTCAGTAGTATCCAGATTGACGTCGATAGCCAACAACTGATTCGAATAATCCTTCGCGAAAGCCAACGTACGTTCGTCGTAGTTCGTCAGGTCGAAACCGTTTTCCATCTTCGTCTTGGCGTTAGCGGCATCGGCATACAGACGTACGGCAGCATTCATCACCTGCGGATGGTCTTTACGTGTCTTCTTACCGGTAACCAACTGTTTCAGACGGGACAACGAACGGAACGGGTCGACAATAACCTTACCGATATCGCTGTCACGACGCAGGAACAGCTGACCTTCAGTGATATAACCCGTATTATCAGGCACAGCGTGCGTAATATCACCACCGGACAAAGTAGTCACCGCAATAATCGTAATCGAACCGCCTGAAGGGAACACCGCTTTTCATAAATCTTCCAAATCCGATAAAGAGAACCCGGCATAGAGTCCTTGGAAGGAATCTGATCCATACGGTTGGACACGATTGCCAACGCATCGGCGTAGCTGGTCATATCCGTCAACAGTACCAGAACTTTCTCGTTGTTGTTTACTGCAAAATATTAGGCGGCAGTCAGTGCCATGTCCGGAATCAACAGACGTTCTACCGGCGGATTCTCGGTCGTGTTCATGAAGCTCACGATACGGTCGAGCGCACCTGCATTGGAGAATACATTCTTAAAGTACAGGTAGTCGTCATTCGTCATACCCATACCGCCCAAGATAATCTTATCGGTTTCGGCACGCAGGCCACGTTTGCCATTACCTGGTTGAAAGGCTGGTCGGGGTCGGCAAAGAACGGGATCTTCTGACCGGATACCAGCGTATTGTTCAAGTCGATACCGGCAATACCCGTTGCAATCAGTTCCGACGGTTGTTTACGTCGAACCGGATTCACGGAAGGTCCGCCGATTTCCACTTCCTGTCCCTCAATCTCCGCCGCCGTCAATCGGTCACCGAAAGCGTTGAAGAAACGTCCTGCCAACTGCTCGCTTACTTTCAATGTAGGCGATTTGCCAAGGAACACCACCTCGGCATTGGTAGGAATACCCTCCGTACCTTCAAATACCTGCAAAGTGACATCGTCACCGGCAATCTTAACCACCTGTGCCAGTTTACCGTTCACAGTGGCAAGCTCGTCATACCCCTACTCGTCGCAACGAACAAGTAGCCTTGGTAATCTGAGTAATCTTGGTATATATCTTTTGCTTTGTTGCCATCTATATTTACTATTTAATAGTTAAAATTTGATTTGATACTTCTTCGGCAATTCCTTCCAGTTGTGTTGGAATCCTTCATACTGCTCTGATTTAAACTTCGAGTAGTTCATCTGCTTGCAGATATTAATCATCTTCTTGAAATAATCCATTACTTCGTTGAAGTTATCAAACCGAATTCCGTATGGCAGATGTCAATCACCATATTCAGAATATCTTCCTGGCGTTCCATCGGAGTTACCGCGTCGATTTCGTCGAAAGCATCCTGTTGCAGGATAACGAAGTCAATCAATTCCGACTTCCAGAAAGTAACATGATATTCCACCGGTACACCGTCGTCACCGAGGATATTAATCTGTTCGGCGATTTCCTTACCGCGTTGGAGACGGGTCTTGAGTTCATTTACCTTGCCAATCCATTCACCGTTGATATGGTTCTTGATATATTCTTCAAATTCCGGATATTCGATATATTTGGAATAAGAATCAATCGGGTTCACAGCCGGATAGCGTTTCTTATCGGCACGATCCTGTTCCAAGGCATAGAAACAACGGGCCACCTTCTTCGTATTCTCAGTTACCGGTTCTTTCAAGTTACCACCGGCAGGAGATACCGTACCGATGAATGTAATGGAACCAGTTTCACCATTGCCGAGTTTCACATATCCCGCACGGCCGTAGAAGTTGGAGATGATAGCCGAAATATCCATCGGGAATGCATCCGGTCCGGGCAACTCTTCCATACGGTTGGACATCTCACGCAAAGCCTGCGCCCAACGGGAAGTAGAGTCCGCCATCAACAGAACCTTCAATCCCATTGAACGGTAATATTCCGCCAGTGACATCGCTGTATATACAGATGCTTCACGGGCAGCTACCGGCATGTTGGAAGTATTGGCGATGATGATGGTACGCTCCATCAGCTTACGCCCTGTGTGCGGGTCAACCAATTCGGGGAACTCCGTAAAGATTTCCACAACCTCATTCGCACGTTCACCGCAAGCGGCGATAATAACGATATCCGCTTCCGCCTGTTTGGAGATAGCGTGCTGAAGCACCGTCTTACCTGTACCGAAGGGGCCGGGGATAAAGCCTGTACCACCTTCCACAATCGGGTTCAACGTATCGATTACACGCACGTACACCGGTTTCCAGCAATTTGAAAGGACGCGGCTTTTCTTTGTAATTCGTCATAGCCCGTTTCACCGGCCATTTCTGAATCATCGTTACCGGGATGTCATTTCCTTCTTCATCTGTCAGGATAGCAATGGTATCTTCTATCTTATAGTCTCCTTCGGGCATAATGGTCTTAACGGTAGCCGTTCCGTTCATAGTAAACGGAGCCATAATTTTCAAGCGGCTGGAAGTTTTCGTCCACCTGTCCCAGCCATGCGGAAGCCTGCACTTTGTCACCGACACTTACCAATGGAACAAAATGCCATATACGTTCTTTATCCAACGGATATGTATATTGTCCTCTTTTCAGGAAAACACCGTCCATCTTGTCAAGGTCGTTTTGCAGACCATCGTAGTTCTTCGATAACATACCCGGACCCAAGGTCACCTCGAGCATGTGTCCTGTAAATTCGGCTTCGGCACCCACCTTCAGTCCACGGGTGCTTTCAAACACCTGGACATATACATGTGAACCTACAACCTTAATCACCTCCGCCATCAACTTATCGCCACCGGTAGAGATATAACAAATCTCATTCTGAGCTACCGGTCCGTCAACGACGAGGGTCACCATGTTGGCAATAACGCCACTAACAGTTCCTTTTGTTGCCATATATTTTTAATAATTTATTATCTGAATTCTGCAGGGATCTGCACTTCATTCTTCAGCGATTCAATGATGCTTCGGAACAATTGATTTCCTCTCTTTCCTTATCCAATGAAATCCAACGCTCAATCATTTCCAATTTCAACAAGAAAGCGAAAATGCGTTCAATGGTAAAATAATCGAAGAAGATGGCATCTTCCATCCAATTCCACCGCAAAGCGTCGAGTTTTTTCTCACGCTCCACCAGTTCCGTGATCTCACTGATCTTCACCAACGATTCAAAAACATCCACCTCGCCGGACAATCCGAAGTCGCGGGCGCTGGACGTACGCAAGGCTTCATACCCGTGTTTCCTACGACATTGGAAGCAATATCCCATTTGAATTTACGGCTCGTAAACGCGACAAGGATATTATTAATGTTGAGATTGAATTCAAACCAGGCAGAAACGAACTTATTTCCGCATTTCATGGCGTACTCATAATATAATGCAGCCAGATGGTCTTCCTGCAAACCGTTTTCAGCCGGTGTATTCAAATAATCGATGATAAATGTAGAAAGATAAGCCGGAAATTCTTTGGGACTGATTTCTCCGCCTTCTCTTAGAATAGAAATGTATTCGGTGAGTTCCGCAGAGTAGTTTCCGTTTGTCTATTTCCGCCTCTTTGTCTTTGAGGAGTTTCAGCACGTTGGCATTATCAAACTTCAGATAAAACAAGTCAACTTCTGGTCCGAAGCAGACAATCCATTGTAGATTTCAGTTTTAAAATCGGCTACTGTATAGCTCAGTTTGCTGTCTTCCAGCGCACCTTCTTCTCCGAAGTTCTGCACCTTTATAGGAACTGTCCGCATAGAAACGGTGAACAAAGTCTTTGATACCGTTTACTTGCTGTATAGTCACTCCCTTTATCTTTCGCATGGGCTGCGAAATACTTTTTCAGTGATTCGGCGTCGGCCGTAGAGATGACAATAGGTTCATCTACACTCCATTTGGAAGCCAGCGCAACGATAAACGCATTCAGATAATCTTTATCCTGTGCGAAATCTTTCACAGAAGTAGTTACTAACTTGTCAGTTACCATAGTAGCGACCTCAGATTTGAGTGCATTTACAGCCTGACCGGCAAACAGTTTTAATTCTGATTTTGTATTTTCCACCAATTCGTCAGCAGATTTACGAGAGGAAGTTTACAATTGATTCTGCTTCTTTCGAGCATCCTCAATGATTTTTTTGCTTCTTCCTGAGCATTCGCGATAAGTCTCTTTGCGCTTCTTCGTTTCCTTTTTCCACGCCTTCACGATAAATCTTATCGGTCAACTCTTGAATTTTGTTTTCCATATCAACAGGAGTTATTTAGTATTATTACTATATTAATTGTTACCTTTCTTAGATTCTCGCCAAATTTACAAAAATCAATTTGATAAAAAAGAGAAAAAATAAAAAAAAAAATAACTAGCCACACTTTTTCTGATTTATCAGGCGAGAAAGCAAATATAAGGAATCTAAAAGACATCTGAAAACGGGTAAATACCGAAAACGACAAATGGGATACCAAAGCGGATATATTAAAGATTAAATAACAAAAAATGGTTATTCGGATAGGAAAGTTTTCAAACTGAGCCAGGAAAAGCAGAAGGAGAAGCGCACAAACTCAGAGATGTATGTTATTTTGAAAGTTATAGAGAAGTGCAAAGTATAAAAACAGAAACCCTTGACTCTTAATGAATCAAGGGGCTTCTTAAAAACGGCGGCTACCTACTCCCCACTGTTACGCAGTACCATCGGCGTGACGAGGCTTAACTTCTCTGTTCGGAATGGGGAAGAGGTGGAACCCTCGTGCTATAACCACCTGAATAAGGTTATGACATGATGAAAAGTAAAATTAGCAACAGCTGTATACAACCGGTACAGGTCTGAAAGAAAGTGAACGGGCAATTAGTAATGCTCGGCTATGATGTTACCACCTTTACACCTGCATCCTATCAACGTCATCGTCTTTGACGACCCTAAGAAATCTAATCTTGTGGCTGGCTTCGTACTTAGATGCTTTCAGCACTTATCCAATCCCGACTTAGATACCAGCGATGCACCGGCGGCACAACTGGTAAACCAGCGGTCAGTCCAACACGGTCCTTCGTACTAGTGTCAGAGCCACGCAAATTTCATACGCCCACGATAGATAGAGACCGAACTGTCTCACGACGTTCTGAACCCAGCTCGCGTGCCACTTTAATGGGCGAACAGCCCAACCCTTGGGACCTTCTCCAGCCCCAGGATGTGACGAGCCGACATCGAGGGTGCCAAACCCTCCGTCGATATGAGCTCTTGGGAGGGATCAGCCTGTTATCCCCGGAGTACCTTTTATCCTTTGAGCGATGTCCCTTCCATGCGGAAACACCGGATCACTATGCTCTAGTTTCCTACCTGACTTGTCATGTCTCCCAGTCAAGCGCCCTTATGCCATTACACTCTACGGACGGTTACCAATCGTCCTGAGGGCACCTTTAGAAGCCTCCGTTACACTTTTGAGGCGACCACCCCAGTCAAACTACCACCAAACAGTGTCCTCCTTTAACGAGTTAGAACTCAAATAATCAAAGGGCCGTATTTCAACAGCGACTCCACAAATACTGGCGTACCTGCTTCGAAGTCTCCGGCCTATCCTACACATCAATTACCCAAATTCAATGTTAAGCTATAGTAAAGGTTCACGGGTCTTTTCGTCCCATCGCGGGTAATCGGCATCTTCACCGATACTACAATTTCACTGAGCTCACGGTTGAGACAGTGTCCAGATCATTACACCATTCGTGCAGGTCGGAACTTACCCGACAAGGAATTTCGCTACCTTAGGACCGTTATAGTTACGGCCGCCGTTTACTGGGGCTTCAATTCAATGCTTCTCTTGCGATGACATCTCCTCTTAACCTTCCAGCACCGGGCAGGTGTCAGGCTGTATACGTAATCTTTCAATTTGGCACAGCCCTGTGTTTTTGTTAAACAGTTGCCTGGACCTATTCTCTGCGCCCAACTCTCGTTGGGACCCTTTATCGAAGCAGGGTCAATTTGCCTAGTTCCTTAACCGTGAATCACTCAAGCGCCTTAGTATATTCAACCCGACTACGTGTGTCCGTTTGCGGTACGGGTACCTTAAAGATTAAGTTTAGCGGATTTTCTTGGAAGTATGTTTACACGCACTATTGGATTATTCCGAAGAATTCCATACTATCAGGTTCGACTCTTATCGGATTTGCCTGCATAATCAACATCTACACCCTTCAACGGATTCCGTCAGTCCGTCGGCGCGCTGTCTGCTCCCCTCCACGTCCACTTTTAAGGTACAGGAATATTAACCTGTTCTGCCATCGGCCTCACCGTTCTGGCCTTGAGGACCCGACTAACCCTGATCCGATTAGCGTTGATCAGGAAACCTTAGTCTTTCGGCGAGGGGTTTCCCCCCTTTATCGTTACTTATACCTACATTTGCTTTTCCACACGCTCCAGCAAAGCTCACGCTTCACCTTCGACGCAGAGTGGAATGCTCCCCTACCGATCATTACTGATCCCATACCTTCGGTAAATTGCTTAATGCCCGATTATTATCCACGCCAAACTCCTCGACTAGTGAGCTGTTACGCACTCTTTAAATGAATGGCTGCTTCCAAGCCAACATCCTAGCTGTCTTAGCAATCTGACTTCGTTAGTTCAACTTAGCAATTATTTCGGGACCTTAGCTGATGGTCCGGATTCTTCTCCTTTAGGACATGGACCTTAGCACCCATGCCCTCACTGGGATCGAACTACTGCGCATCTGGAGTTTATCAAGACTTGATAGGCGGTGAAGCCCTCGCATCTTATCAGTCGCTCTACCTCACAGTAGTAATTCCCAAGGCTGCACCTAAATGCATTTCGGGAACGAGCTATCTCCAAGTTTGATTAGCCTTTCACCCCCACCCTCAGTTCATCCGGAAGCTTTTCAACGCTTATCGGTTCGGTCCTCCAGTTAGTGTTACCTAACCTTCAACCTGACCAAGGGTAGATCACTTGGTTTCGCGTCTACCTTCCGACTAATCGCCCTGTTCAGACTCGCTTTCGCTTCGGCTACAGATCTTTGAAATGCTTAACCTTGCCGGAAAAGTAACTCGTAGGTTCATTATGCAAAACGCCGTCACTTTTACAGCTCCGACCGCTTGTAGGCGCATGGTTTCAGGGACTATTTCACTCTTCTATTCGAAGTGCTTTCACCTTTCCTTCACAGTACTGGTTCGCTATCGGTCTCGGAGTATTTAGCCTTACCGGATGGTCCTGGCAGATTCACGCAAGATTCCTCGTGTCCCGCGCTACTCTAGGATACCACTACGCTTCGTTTAGCTTCGAATACCGGACTATCACCGTCTATGGTTTCATTTTCCAAAGAATTCTTCTTCACTAAATTCTTGCGACATCGTGGTCCTACAACCCCATTAGCTATATGCCGTAACATTGGTTTGTGCTATTCCCCGTTCGCTCTCCACTAGGGGAATCATTATTATTTTCTTTCCTACAGGTACTAAGATGTTTCAGTTCCCTGCGTTAGCTTCGGCGTAAGATGTCATTCCTTCAGAAACGGGTTGTCCCATCGGAAATCTTCGGATCAAAGGTTATTTGCACCTACCCAGCTTATCGCAGCTTATCACGTCCTTCATCGCCTCCGAGAGCCAAGGCATCCGCCATGCGCCCTTGCTTACTTCTTTCAAACGTTTTATTCCAAACTTGGCAAATGCCTGGGCAATGTTGATGAGGAAAACACGTACGGTTTGATTGATATATACTTTTAGCTCTTACTAAAATTTTACTTTGTACATCATGTCAAAGATCGCTTTTCAGAGAGAGTGGAGAATAACGGATCTCGAACCGTTGACCCTCTGCAAGGCAGATGCTCTAGCCAGCTGAGCTAATCCCTGCAGAGTTTCTCTCAAGGGAGTAGTCCCAGGTGAAGCTGGAACCCTGCCGACCCTTACATTATCAGTGTAGCGCCTCTAACCAACTGAGCTTATAGGACTAGTCTAAACCTTTATTCCACTGATGTTAGGTTCGGCTTTTCTCTCAAGTCTCATTCTATAACGTCTAGATGGGTTGATCTATATTCTATAAATAAACAAGTACCAGTGTAAGTACAAAAACAGAACCTG
>SCPN01001489.1_pt1 | contig 74567 bp, 91 predicted proteins | sample 6106831 | NCBI WGS metagenome assembly SCPN01 (sample SAMN10720447, study PRJNA508395) | human gut metagenome | isolation source: Participant 1, 0 month
TTTCGCATCACTATTTCGGCGGTTATCCGCTGATTCCGCTTTTCTTCTTTGTTTTCGGAGTATTCGCGGTTAATATGACCAGCTGCCGTCACCGGATGCCGGGACGAATGTTGCAGATTTATCTGCTGATGCGTGTGATGAGAATGCTGGTCTCCATGATTGTGATGCTGGTTTATTGCGTTGCAGTACGTGAGGAAGCCAGGGCGTTTTTGTTGACGTTTATAGCCAACTATCTGATATATTTGATTTATGATTCCTGGTTCTTCTTCACTTTTGAGGCGAATCGGAAACTGAAAAAGAAAAGTAACAATGAAAAGATTGCGTAACATACTGACTGTAATTCTGCTGGCACTGGGCATGTTGCTACCCGCCACGGTGCGGGCCGAGAATACGGTGGACGTGAAGGAGATTGTCTTCGGGCATATCGGCGATTCTTACGAATGGCACATCACGACGTGGGGCGAAACTCACGTTACGATTCCTTTGCCGGTAATAGTGCATAGCTCTACCACCGGATGGCATGCCTTTCTATCCTCACGTCTGGAGGAGAACGGTGGAAGTTATGAAGGCTTTTCCATCGCTCCCGCAGGAAGCAAGTACGAAGGCAAGCTGGTGGAGTATGATGCCACCGGAAACGAAATACGCCCGTTGGACATCTCCATCACGAAGGTGACACTGGCTTTGCTCATCAACAGCGCATTGCTGCTTCTCATCATTTTGAGTGTGGCGCACTGGTATCGCAAGCACCCGCAGGGAAGTGCCGCTCCCGGTGGTTTCATCGGGTTTATGGAGATGTTTATCATGATGGTGAACGATGATATTATAAAGAGCTGTGTCGGTCCGAAGTACCGTAAATTCGCACCTTACTTGCTGACGGCCTTCTTCTTTATTTTCATCAACAACATTATGGGGCTGATTCCTTTCTTTCCCGGAGGGGCCAACGTGACGGGAAATATAGCCATTACGATGGTATTGGCCATCTGTACTTTCTTGGCCGTGAATATCTTTGGAACCAAGACTTATTGGAAAGATATCTTTTGGCCGGATGTGCCCTGGTGGCTGAAGGTACCGGTCCCCATGATGCCGTTTATCGAGTTCTTCGGTATTTTCACCAAACCGTTTGCTTTGATGATACGTCTTTTTGCCAATATGCTGGCAGGGCACATGGCAATGCTGGTGCTTACCTGCCTGATATTCATCTCGGCCAGTATGGGACCTGCTTTGAATGGAACGCTGACCGTGGCATCGGTGTTGTTCAATATCTTTATGAATGCACTTGAGTTGTTGGTTGCCTTTATCCAGGCATATGTGTTCACCATGCTGTCAGCCGTGTTCATCGGTCTGGCGCAGGAAGAGCATAAGGAGAAGGCGGTGAAGTGATACGATTATTGGGAATATAAATATTAATAAAAATAACCATTTAAAAACTGAAAGTTATGTTACTATCTGTATTATTGCAAGCTGCTGCGGCAGGTGTGGGAGTTAGTAAACTGGGTGCAGCCATTGGTGCTGGTTTGGCTGTTATTGGTGCTGGTGTAGGTATCGGTAAAATCGGCGGTTCTGCTATGGAGGCCATTGCCCGCCAGCCGGAAGCATCCGGAGATATCCGTATGAACATGATTATTGCCGCTGCCTTGATTGAAGGTGTTGCTTTGTTGGCAGTAGTTGTGTGTTTATTGGTATTCTTTTTATAATGTACAATCTACCATTTACCATTTACAATTTGTCCGTGCAGCATCAACGCGCAGCCAAATTGTAAATCGTAAATTGTCAAATAGTAAATAAAATTATGTCATTGTTATTACCCGATAGTGGTCTGCTGTTCTGGATGCTCCTTTCATTCGGTGTGGTGTTTGTGGTGCTTGCCAAGTACGGTTTTCCCGTTATCACCAAGATGGTGGAAGGTCGCAAGACCTACATCGACCAGTCTTTGGAAGTGGCACGCGAAGCAAATGCCCAGCTCTCCAAACTGAAAGAGGAGAGTGAAGCGTTGATTGCTGCTGCCAACAAAGAACAAGGACGTATTCTGCGGGAGGCGATGCATGAGCGTGACAAGATTATCGTCGAAGCACGCAAGCAGGCGGAAGCCGCCGCGCAGAAGGAGCTGGACGAAGTTAAAAAGCAGATACAGCAAGAGAAGGAAGAGGCCATCCGCGATATTCGCCGCCAGGTGGCAGTCTTGTCCGTAGATATAGCCGAGAAAATTATCCGCAAGAATCTGGACGAGAAACATGAGCAGATGGAGATGATAGACCGGATGCTGGATGAAGTGCTGGCCGCAAGTAAAAACAATTAATTCTCAAAGAAATGGATATAGGAATCGTTTCGATGCGTTATGCGAAAGCATTGATGGAATATGCCAAGAGCATGGGGGCAGAAGATACTCTGTACAAGGAGTTTTGTATGCTCGACCGTAGCTTCAGGAAACATCCGGATTTGCGCATGGCATTGGAAAACCCCATCCTGACGATACGTGAGAAGTTAACACTTATCTGTACCGCTGCTGTGGGGGATGCTCCTGCGGGCCGTGAGTTTGCGCGTTTCATGACCCTGGTGTTGAAGAACCGGCGGGAAAACTTTCTCCAGTACATCTGCCTGAGTTTTCTGGATTTGTACCGGAAAGACAAGCATATCGGTGTAGGAAAGCTGATAACAGCCGTTCCCGTCAGCCAGGAAGTGCGGGAGCGCATCCATGACAGTGCTTCCTCCTGCTGCATGCCAGCATGGAGCTGCAGACTGAAGTGGATCTCTCCATTGAAGGTGGTTTTATCTTCGACATCAACGACTTCCGTCTGGATGCCAGTATTGCTACGCAGCTTAAGAAAGTGAAACAGCAGTTCATTGATAGGAATAGAAGAATCGTGTGATTTACGATTTGACAATTTACAATTTACTTATTTAATAGTCTTGTGATGCGTAAGTTGTAGAGGTCAAACAGTATATGATTCGGGTTCTTTCAAATAGTAAATAGTAAATTGTAAAATAGTAAATACTAAGATGTTGTCTGAAAATATAAAAGTAAGCGAAGTCTCCGATATTCTCCGCAAGCAACTGGAAGGGATTGACACCCGCGTACAGTTGGACGAGATTGGCACGGTACTGCAAGTCAGTGACGGTGTAGCCCGTATCTATGGGTTGCGCAATGCCGAAGCCAACGAGTTGTTGGAGTTCGACAACGGCATCAAGGCCATTGTGATGAACCTCGAAGAGGATAATGTGGGTGCTGTGTTGCTTGGCCCTACGGATAAAATCAAGGAAGGCTTCATTGTAAAGCGTACCAAGCGTATTGCTTCCATCATGGTGGGAGAGGGTATGCTGGGCCGTGTAATAGACCCTCTGGGTGCGCCGCTCGATGGCAAAGGACTGATAGGCGGAGAACTTTATGAAATGCCGCTGGAACGCAAGGCGCCGGGAGTTATCTTCCGTCAGCCGGTGAATCAGCCGCTACAGACCGGTCTGAAGGCTGTGGATGCCATGATACCTATTGGCCGCGGACAGCGTGAACTGATTATCGGTGACCGCCAGACCGGTAAGACGGCCATTGCCATCGATACCATCATCAACCAGCGTGCCAATTTTGAAGCTGGTGATCCGGTGTATTGTATTTATGTAGCCATTGGTCAGAAAGGTTCTACCGTTGCCTCTATCGTGAATACCCTGCACCAGTACGGTGCGATGGACTATACCATTGTGGTGGCTGCTACGGCGGGCGACCCGGCTGCATTGCAGTATTACGCTCCCTTTGCAGGGGCTGCCATCGGAGAGTATTTCCGTGATACCGGCCGTCATGCGCTGGTGGTCTATGACGACTTGTCCAAGCAGGCGGTGGCCTATCGTGAAGTGTCTCTGATTCTGCGCCGTCCATCAGGACGTGAGGCCTATCCGGGTGATATCTTCTATCTGCACTCCCGTTTGTTGGAACGTGCGGCGAAGATTATCAGCCAGGAGGAAGTGGCACGCGAGATGAACGACCTGCCGGACAGTCTGAAAGGCAAGGTGAAAGGTGGCGGTTCGCTGACTGCATTGCCCATTATCGAAACTCAGGCAGGAGACGTGTCTGCCTATATCCCAACGAATGTGATTTCAATCACTGACGGGCAGATATTCCTTGATACGAACCTCTTCAACCAGGGTAACCGTCCGGCCATTGACGTGGGTATCTCTGTGAGCCGTGTGGGTGGTAATGCCCAAGTCAAGGCTATGAAGAAGGTGGCAGGTACATTAAAGATTGACCAGGCACAGTACCGGGAGCTGGAAGCGTTTACCAAGTTCAGTGGCGATATGGACCCCGTGACGGCATTGACCATCGACAAGGGACAGAAGAATACACGCCTGCTGGTACAGCCCCAATACAGCCCGATGCCGGTAGAAAAGCAGATTGCCATTCTTTATTGCGGCACGCACGGCTTGTTGAGGAATGTTCCTTTGGACAAGGTCAGCGAGTTTGAACGCAACTTCCTTGAGTCTCTTGAGATGAACTATCGCATGGAGGTACTCGACGTTTTAAAGACGGGTGCCATCAATGACGATGTCTGCAAGAAGATTGAGGAGACGGCAGAGGCGGTTGCAAGGCAATTCATGTGATTTACGATTGGACGATTTACGATTTACGATTGGAGTTACTCTATATGGTAAGTTGTAAATCGGACGCAGGCAGAAGTTACCTCAATCGTAAATCGTAAATAATTAAATCGTAAATAGATATATGTCTTCACTGAAAGAGGTAAAAAATAGAATAAGCTCCGTCAAGAGTACACGCCAGATAACATCGGCTATGAAGATGGTGGCATCTGCCAAACTGCATAAGGCGCAGGGGCGGATTGAGAATATGCTGCCTTATCAACGGAAGCTGAATGAGATTCTGACGAACTTTCTGCGTACGGATGCTTCCTTCGAGTCGCCCTATACCGAGAAAAGACCCGTGACGAGGGTAGCGGTCGTGGCGTTTTCGTCCAATAGTTCCTTGTGCGGTGCATTCAACTCGAATGTGGCGAAGATGCTGGAACGGACTTTGGAAAGTTACCAGTCGCTGGGCAAGGAGAATATTCTGATATATCCCGTTGGGAGAAAGGTGGAGGAAGCCGTCAAGAAAATGGGATATGTGCCGCAAGGCAGCTATCAGTTGATGGCAGACAAGCCTTCGTACGTTGAAGCGTATGAGCTGGCGGAGAAGCTGATGCATGAGTTTGTGGAAAAGCAGATTGACCATGTGGAGCTGATTTACCACCACTTCAAATCGATGGGTTCGCAGGTGTTGCTCCGCGAAATTATCTGCCCATTGACCTGACGCAAGTGGCGCAGGAGGCGGCAGAAGATGTACCGGAAGATGCCCGCAGTTTCAATAATGATTACATTGTGGAACCTTCCGTCGGCGAGTTGATAGCGGAACTTCTGCCAAAAGTGTTGAGTCAGAAGATATTTACCGTGCTTCTCGATTCCAATACTTCGGAGCATGCTGCCCGTATGCTTGCCATGCAGACGGCGACAGACAATGCCAATGAGCTGATTCAGGATTTGACGAAACAGTATAACAAGAGCCGTCAGCAGGCCATTACGAATGAGCTGCTCGATATTATCGGCGGTAGCTTGAAATAGCCCGGATTGCCCCGTAAAGGGCTTTCTCAGGATGGGTACAAATAAATGGAATAATAGGACAAGGATAACGAAATAACCGTTATCTTTGTCCTATTATCATATATGTCTACTGATGAAATCCGTATCATTCTGAGAGAGAGCGGATTGGTTGAATAATAAACATATCCATGGAGAATAATCCTGAAATAGCGCTTGCATGGCAATTCATTGAAAACACAGGCACTCATCTTTTTTTGACCGGCAAGGCAGGTACCGGTAAGACAACTTTCCTGCGAAGACTGAAGGCGGAGAGTCCGAAACGGATGATTGTACTTGCACCGACGGGAATTGCCGCTATCAATGCAGGCGGTGTCACCATCCACTCCTTTTTCCAAGTACCTTTTGCTCCTTATGTGCCCGAAAGCTCATTCAGCGCAGATGGCAAGGCAACCTACCGTTTTCGTTACGGGAAAGAGAAAATCAACATTATACGCAGCATAGATTTATTGGTCATCGATGAAATCAGTATGGTCCGTGCCGACTTGCTCGATTCGGTGGATGCCGTCTTGAGGCGGTTCCGCGACCGGAACAAACCCTTTGGCGGCGTGCAACTGCTGATGATTGGCGACTTACAGCAGCTGTCTCCCGTAGTGAAAGACGATGAGTGGCAGATGCTGCGCAAATACTATGACACGCCCTATTTTTTCTCCAGCCAGGCTTTGAAGCAGACGGAATACTGCACTATAGAACTAAAGAAAGTCTATCGGCAGAACGATGGGACTTTTCTTGAATTACTGAACCGCATTCGCGAAAACCGTTGTGACGGGCAAGTGTTGGAAGCCTTGAACCGCCGGTATATTCCCAATTTCGTACCAGATAAAGAAGAAGGATACATCCGCCTGGTGACCCACAATTATCAGGCCCAACGGATTAATGACCATGAGCTGGAACAACTTCCGGGACGCTCGTATGCCTTTCGTGCCAAGATTGACGGAAAGTTTCCCGAATATTCCTATCCACGGATGAAGTACTGGAACTGAAACGCGGTGCCCAGGTAATGTTTGTGAAGAACGACACCTCCGGTGAGCACCGTTACTACAATGGCATGATTGGAGGTGACAGCCGTATCGGCAGATGGAATTGAAGTGCGCAGCAAGGGAAGCGATGCTACCTTCTTACTTCAGGAGGAAGAGTGGACGAATGCCAAGTATGTGCTCGATGAGGAAACCAAGGAGATTACAGAAGATATTGAAGGAACATTCCGGCAGTATCCGTTGAAACTGGCTTGGCAATTACCATCCACAAAAGCCAGGGACTGACGTTTGAACGTGCCGTGATTGATGCCAGCGCCTCCTTTGCGCATGGGCAGGCGTATGTGGCTTTGAGCCGCTGCAAGACATTGGAGAGTGGTGCTCAGTGCCCCGCTTTCTGCAAGAGCCATAATCAATGACAATGCAGTGGAAACCTTCACGATGGAGGCACGGAGAAACGAGCCGGACGAGAAACGCTTCCGTTCCTTGCAGCAGGCCTATTTCCTGGAACTGCTGTCGGGCCTGTTCGATTTCCAGCCTATGGAGCAGGCTTTGCGGCGGTATGTGCGGTTGATAGACGAGCACTTGTACAAACTCTTTCCCAAGCAACTCGCAGCCTGCAAGGAGGAAGTGGAACGTTTTCACGACAAGGTGACGAAAGTGGCCCAGAAGTTCAGTATCCAGTATACCCGCCTGATTGATACTGCGCAGGACTATGCAGCCGACCCGGCTTTGCAGGGGCGCATACACTCTGCCGCCACTTATTTTCAAGAGCAGTTGCAACCGCTGGATGCGGTGATGGCGAGTACGGTAACTTCTGATAATAAAGAGTTGAAGAAGAAGCTCCGGGATGCCATGGAGGAGCTGGAGGAAGTGTTTGACATGAAGACTGATTTGCTGGATTATGTGCTGGAGAATGGTTTCCATATGGCAGGATACTTGAAGCAGAAAGCACTGCTTTCCATTGATGATTCGGCTTCGCAGAAGGGTAAAGGCAAAGGGAGAAGTGCTTCTGCCAAAGAAGGGCAGGGAAGCAGTAAGCAGGCTGATAAAGAGAAACGTCCGCGTGAGCGGAAACGCGATGCTGCGGCTGTTGAAGTACCCACGGATGTGCTGCATCCGGAACTTTACAACCGCTTGGTAGCATGGCGCAATGCAGAAGCTTCCGCATTAGGGCTGCCCGTATACACCGTCATTCAGCAGAAGGCAATTCTGGGCATCAGCAATCTGCTTCCTTCGGATAAGGCCATGCTTGTACGCATTCCGTATTTCGGAAAGAAAGGGGTGGAGAAATATGGAGATGTGATTCTGGAGATGGTACGTGTGTATCGCAAAGAGAAAGGACTGGCAGAGCCGGAGTTGCTGTAGTCGAATCTGCTGCCATCCGCACCTGCATTATTTACCATCCGAACATCAGCTTTATCCCTTCCTCCAGCGTATACGGCCGATACCCCAGTTCCCGGCGTGCCTTTTCTATACTCAGCCCGCTGAAACGGGGACGTGGTGTCTTTTCGTTCATCTCCTCCGTAGTGACGGGACGGATGAGCGAGCGATTCAGCCCCAATACGTCCGCTACCCGATAAGCGATGTCTGCAATGGTCAGGCACTCGCTGCCACAGAGGTGGTAGATGCCGTTTTGCGGGTGATTTATCAGCTTCTCCACTCCTTGCGACACGTCTCCCACGAAGGTGGGCGTACGCCATTGGTCGGATACGACGAACACTTCCTCATTGTTCCTTAATCTGTTTGCCACCAGTTGGAGCACATTGCCATGCTGTCCGGGCAGGGCAGCACCGTACACCACCACTACACGGACGATGGCATAATCCCTGCAAACGGCAGCGATACGTTTCTCACCTTCCAGTTTGGTGTAGCCGTAATAATTAACGGGGCGGGAATATCCTCCTCCGTATAGGGCCGGTCCGTAACACCACCGAAAACGAAGTCGGTGGAAAGATGGATAAAACGGCTGCCTCCCGTCTCACAGCATTCTGCCAGGTGCTCTACGGCAGTGATGTTGACGGCATCCGCTTCTGCATGGTGCGTTTCGCAATAATCGGGGACGGAGAGGGCGGAGGTATTGATTACAACATCCGGCTGTACTTCCTGGAAAAGCTTTTCCACCGCCTGGCGGTCGCATATATCCGTACGGATAAAGCGATAGTCGCCCGAACGGGGACAGATGTCGTCGTGCAGGGAACAGCCCGTTGTCTGGTAAGACTGATTACGGGATAAATCGTCCAGGATGCGCCTGCCGGTAAAACCGTTGGCGCCTATCACCAATATTTTCCTTTTCATAATTACGTTTATAAATGCGCGATTGAAGACAGACAAAAGAAGCATGCTGGGGCTGCCAGAGTCACATTGTCACTTCGGCCCCTTTCAATATGGATAGTTCCTTCCCTGCTGCACTTCAATGCGTATACCGAAGGCTCCGTTGGCAGACTTCAGCTCGAACGCCCCTTTGAAATTGTTCTTTTCCCAAGGCAGTGCGGAAGGGTTGGGCACTTTCCAGCCGTCCTTGTCATATTCGCCGTACGTATGGATGCGCATGCCGTTCTTCAAAGTGAAACTTCCCATTTGCAGGTTGTCGGTAGAGCCCCAGAAGCCCGTCAGTCCGAAGGGATTCGAACTGAAATACCGGGAGTTGCTGAGTGAGAATATGTTCGAAAGACCTTGTGAATAAGTCACGTTCGGGTTCAACCGGAAGATGCGGCTATAGTCTTTGCTGGCATCCGGTATCTCCAAAGTGAATTTGGGAAGAGTGGGGGCGGACAGATTCATCAGCCCCATATCCAGCAGGAAGCCGTCGTAATTCTTCACGTCCGGCAGAAGCTCCTTTTCAGACGGAGACATGCTTTCGGGAGACGCTTCGCCATGTACTGCAGTACGTACCGTATCGGCAGGCATCCCGTTCTGTGCGCTGACGGATGACATGCCTGCAAGTAAAATGATGATGCAGAAGAAGATTCGTTTCATAGTTCTTTGTTCACAATTTCAGTTGCTGTCTGCCGCATAGGGGCGGACTGAACAAAGATACTCGTTTCCCTCTATTTCTGGAAATATCTTTGTATTATTTCTATTTCTTTATACGAATGGTAGGGGCGAAGATGGGCGAATTTACCCATTTCATTTTAGTGGGGTCGTATCTTCGTTCCATCCCTCCGTTGAGGTCGAGCCAGTCCGTCACTTTCAGTTCCAGTACCATGCCATAACCGCTTTGCGGATACATCGGGTTCATATATCCATGAAAGGAGTTACTTCTCCCGTAGCCCGAATACTGGCCGAAGGCATGTAGACGCATGTAGGGATTGATGCGGTAGGATACGGAGGCATTGTAGCCTATGTCCCATTGAGTACCTCGGGGGGCATCCCTTTTGGCATACTGGGCACCGGTAATGGATGAAGGTTGGGAGATGGAATAGTGGGCGGCATACACTCCGCCGCTCAGTTCCCAATGTCCGTCGGGACTGTAATAAGTAATTCCTGCGCCAGCCTGCATGATGGAGCCCATTGCAGGATAGGTGTTATGGCTGCCGTACATCGTCAGTACGACTTCCGGCGAGAGCAGGAAATCGGCGAAACGCTGGAAGTCCCATTCAAAGATGTTCTTCTGAAAGTGTATCTTCTTCATGTCCGTCCAGGGCAGGGGCTCCACATAGTCGGAGGGAGGGAGATGGAGATTTATCTCTTCCTGCTGTTCGCCCTGCAGACTTTGTTGGGGCTGGCTTTCATCAAGGCCCGTACGCTTGTTCTCTTTTGGAGAAAAGGGAATCTGCTCTTTCTTTACGGGAGGCCGGTTCTTTATTGTGTCTTCCGGAATCTCGCTCTGTGCATAGGCGCAGAGTGAGGAACAGATAAAAGTAATGAATAATAACTTTCTCATAAATAGTAGTTTAGTTTTAGTTTAGTTCACTATTAGTTTATATCCTATTCCCCGCACATTGACGATACGGATGCGCTCGTCTCCGGCCAGTTTATGCCGCAGTTTGGTGATGAACACATGCAGGCTGCGGGAGTTGAAGAAGCTGTCGTCTTCCCCAGAGGTCGAGCAATACATTCTGGGTGTTGACCACCTGGTTACGGTTCTCGCAAAGACGTTTCAGTATCTCGGACTCGCGGTGGGAGAGTTCCACTTCCGTATCCGCGTTAGGTGAAGTCGGGGTGCTGCCTGCAAAAGCAAGTCGTTGAGTGACGGAATTGAAACGGTAGTCACCGATTTCAAAAACGGTAGTTTCTTTGGGCTTTTCCTCTGTAAAGGAGAAAGCTTTGCCTACCAGAGCCTTTATGCGGATAATGAGTTCCTGCATTCCGAAAGGCTTTTTCAGGTAGTCGTTGGCACCCAGCTCAAACCCTTCCACCACATCGTTGATGGCGGAGCGGGCGGTAAGGAACAGTGCCGGGGTCTGTTTGTCGGTCTGCCGGATGCGGCGCACCATTTCAAAGCCGTCCATGCGGGGCATCATCACGTCTGCCACCAGCACGTCGGGGCGGAGGTCGAAGAACTTGCGCAATCCCTCTTCACCGTCTGCTGCGGTGTGGATGATGAAGTTCTGCCCTTCCAATGTGTCCTTGATAATCATGGCGAGGGTCTGTTCGTCCTCAACCAGAAGTACGGTTATCTTTTCCATAATTGTCGCTTTTGTTACAAGTAATGTAAAGCTCCTTAACAAGTAATGTAAAGTACCCTAACAAATAATGTTATCATATCCTTATCGTAAAGGTACTTCCTTTTCCCAACTCACTCTTTACCGATATGCTGCCACCATGCTTCTCTATCATGGTCTTCACATAGAACAATCCCAGCCCATAGCCTTTCACATCGTGCAGATTACCCGTGGGTACGCGGTAGAATTTGTCGAAGATGTGCTTCTGCTTCTCGGGAGCAATACCGATACCGTGGTCGCTGACGGAGATTTCAGTCTGTTCATTCTGCCCTTCGACGGTTACCTTGCGGCAATGGATGGCCACTTCGGCCTCTCCGTGCGAATATTTGATGGCGTTGTCTATCAGGTTGCTGATGATGTTGCTGAAATGCGTGCGGTCGGCAAGTACGCTCAAATCTTCCGGTTCGATGTCCACCGATATGTGGACGGAGCTTTCCGCTTTCAGCTTGTGTTGTTCGATGAGCGTTTCCAGAATATCACGTATTGCAAACTCCTCCGAGTGCAGGCGGAAAGTCCTGCGGCGTTCCATACTCATGGAAAGTATCTGTTCAACCAGTCCACTGAGGCGCTGAAGCTGTTCCTGGCAGATACGCAGGTATTTGTCGCTGGGCCTTTTCCTCCGCTTTTGAAGCATCACAAAGCGGATTGTCACGGCTCGACGACGTTCCCGTGTAAGAGGCGTTTACATATTTTCCCGGCACCAGCCGTACGTCCGTGCGCCCCATTTCACGTGCCCAAGCCCCGTGAAATGTTGTAAACACATAGTCGGACGGTTCTAAATCAAGCTGCAGGCTCATCAGGCGGTTTAACTTTACCACATCCCCGCTCTCATTGATGAGTTTTGCGCTCCTTGTGATCACATCACAGTCCTCATAGACATAATAATGGAGTTCTAATATGACTCCGCTGTTTTTATCGCGCAGTGTCACACCAAGCCACTCCACCTCACCGGACTCATCATACGATCCCGGAAGTGTCTCAAATTCTTCCTTTCCGGTTCCCTGTTCAAATTTTTCAAACAGGAAATCAGACGTTTCGCTTCCATCGGAAAGTGTCAGTTCCACAAAAGGCTCCCTGATATCGCCTTTCCCGAAAGAGGACATCTCAAGACATGTGTCCTCTAAGGAAAACTGCAGATGTTCACTGTCATAAATATTGGTATTGCCCGGCGCAAATGCATGCTGTTCCATCAATCCGTCTATGGCTGGATGAATTTTTCTTCCATAATATAAGTGCTCCAAATGTCCGGTTTCCATGACACGGAACAGATAAGAAGTATGTCTGGTATGCAGGGAAAATAACTGGTTTCGACTGTGATCATGCTTTTTCATCTCCTTAATCTCTTTGCGATTTCTTCCACTTTCTGCTCACTTAAAATATATTTTTGCGGAAATAAAATACCGCAACAAGCAGTCCTGCGCGATCAGGAATACTGTCATGGTCAGGCGCAGTCCTGCGACCGAACTTCCGCTGCTGCCGCCACTGCTGCTCCGTCCGTATTCTGGCTTAAATTGCAGACGGTCAGGCAGATCGATGCCACAAGCGCAGCCACCGGAAGCAAGTTTTAAACGAAAGTCTGCATGGAAAAGATCACGCTCATCCTTTGTGATTCTTCCACTCTCCGTAATCGACGTATTCGCAAGGAATACCGTTGTGAGAACGGATAACATTCCATTTGCTGAAAGATAAAAATGCAGGAACAAACAGCAGATACAGGTTTGACATATTGACAAACATTAAAATCAGAAGAACCGCATATCCTAAAATCGCCATCACAAAACTGGTATAAAACACCTGGATCGTTCCCAGAAATTTGCGCAGGATCGGGAAAAACAGCATCATGGCAAGAATCTGCATTGCTCCACCAAACGTATTAAATAAGGTATAGGCATTGTACCAGCTATCACCGCCAAAGTCATACTTGAAAAAGTAAATAACGAGATTGGATGTAATGTAAATTGAGCAGTTGATCAAAACGATTGTCACAACGACCGTCATCGCCTGATCGTTCTGTAACAGGGAACGGAACATCTGTCCAACCGAAGGTGCCTCCACATCCACGGTAGATTTTTCTTTGATATTTAAACAGGTGATTAAAATAAATACAAAAAACAGAATTGCAACCACCAGCGCAAACCATTTTGAAACCGACTCGCTCATTTCCCTGCCAACATATAGACACATTTCATTTGTGATGATCGTCACGATCGCAGAACCGACTCCGTCGCAGGAGCGCGCGAGTGTGGAAAGTCCTTCTCTCTCTTTTCCGCCCTCCGTAAAAGCCGGGATCATCGACCAGTATGGGATATCCATCATGGTATAGGTAACACCCCACAAAATGTAAGTCACTGCCGCATATGCCACCAGTCCGTTTCCATCGAGTTTGGCGGTGCCGCAAACATCAGATACAAAATCACTGCATTTGTCAGTGTCGATAAACAGCCACGGGCGGAATTTGCCCATTTTGTGCGCGTCTTTGCAACACACCCATGATCGGATCGTTAAATGCATCAAACACACGCGCCGCCATCAAAATGATTCCCATTGCGATCGCGCTGACTCCTAAAATATCCTGATAATAATATAAAACATAACTTGCCGAAAACATATAAACCATATCTTTTCCGACCGCCCCAAGTCCGTATGAGACTTTCTCTTTTCCTGTTAATTTCATAAATCCTCCTTGTTTTCCGAAGGAAAATGCGAGCCCTCTGGCGAGCAGAGGATTTTCCTCCCTTGTTTTTCGGAGAAAAATGCGAGCCCTCTGGCGAGCAGAGGATTTTCCTCCCTTGTTTTTCGGAGAAAAATGCGAGCCCTCTGACGAGCAGAGGATTTTCCTCCCTTGTTTTCCGAAGGAAAATGCGAGTCCTCTGGCGAGCAGAGGATTTTTTCCTTCCTAAAATTTTTTCTGCTTCATCGAAAATGCAAGTTCCACGACCTTATACGCCCCGTCGTAGATTCCGGCTTCTTTATTTTTTACAATGTTGTCGCACATATCGCAGAGCAGTGTTTTTTCTTCCAGAAACAGTTTCATCATCTGAAGCGTGTGCGGGATATCCCTGCACTCTAATGTGCCATCACCGATCTCCGCGGAATGGATTGCTCCCCACTGCTCGTGTCCTCCAACACGTCTGATAAATAGTTTCGGCACCGGATAAAATGAAAGTTCACTCGGCTTTGTGACGAGCACATCGCAGCTTCGCATCAGAAGATTCGTGCAGTATACCGCTTCAAAAATATTTTCATGCCAGAAGCCGTGGATTCCGATGACATCTTTGTTAAGCGCATCCTCCGCAAATTTTTTCGTATCCTCCCAGTCGTTAAAATGTTCTTTCGCATAATGTCCCATCTCCGGGATTTCCTTTAAAAGTTCCTCCCAGACATTGCGGTAATCACCGACATTGACATAAAGCGCCGCTTTCTTTTCTTTGATCTGTGGCAGCAAAAAACGGATGATCTCTGCAAAAATTTCTTTCTGTGCACCGGCACCGCCGATCGTCAGGAGAAAACGCATCGTTTTTCCCTCCTCTTTTCTCTGTTTTCTCGCTGCGCAGTCCGTCTCGATATTGCTGACAAGCTCATGGTCGATATAATGTCCGGTATAAAAAAGAGCATCTTCCGGCATCGGATTCAACACATCATTCCCCTGCATTCCGTTTAAAATGCGGTACCCCTGGTATGCATAGTGCGTCTGCACCGTGTGAATGCTGCCTTCCGCTAAATGAAGCGCCATCTGCCAGTTGTCCGGGATCGCATTGACCACATATTTCATTCCGGCGTGAAGCGCAGCCTGCGCCGGCCACACATGCGTTGCGACGACCGGGATATCCTTTGGGATATTCGCATACACCGGAGCCATCAATTCTGCATTTTTCTGATCTGCTGCATTGTAGGTCAGTTTGCGGAATCCCTCATAGTTCATCGGCTCCCACACCAGACGGTTAAAGAGTCTGCTCTTCTGTGACAGACGGGAACCCATGGAGTAAAGATCATTCTGCGCACCGATCACTTTGGTACAGGTGGTCTGTCCGTAGGAATTTAAATCCATCCAGTACGGTTCATACCCCAGCGCATGTGCTGCGGATGCGATCGCCATGGAGATGCGGTAATGACCAAATCCCATACGGATATTTCCGACGATGATTCCTTTCTCCGTATGAAAGTCCGCAGCTCCTTCTTCTCCCACGCGGATATCAGAGACACCAAGTTCCGGCCCGATATACGGGTTTGCCTTGATCGAAGTTGGATAATTTTTTGTGCTGTCATCCCCGAATTTACGGATAAATTTCTGCTTTGACCGGACTGCTTTTTTATAGGCACCCGGTGCAATGTCGTTTCCAAAAATCTGTTTTGATCGTTCTGTCATCTTACACTTCATCCTTCCTTATTTTGTGTTTATTAAAATTCTTTTCAAAATTTCTTTTCACATTGTAAAACACAGTGACTGTTTATTTTCTGTCATTTTTCACTTCAAACAGTATTCTCTGCTCTTCCATCTGTGCCGCTTTTATCTTTAAAATCCCGACGCCTTCTTCCCCGGTCGTTCTGACATAAGTGCCGCCCATGCCTCCCTGCAGGGAAATGATTTTGGGTCCAATAATGGCAATCGGTCCCTCCGCAGATAATACAACCGGCTCCTGGTAAAAGTTAACGATATTATCGTTCTGATCCAGGGCACGGATACGGATTTCCGCAGCTTCATAAGTATGTCGTTCTGTCAGGTTTTGATGGTCCGGTTCCGCGGATAAATGCATGGAAGTGACCGGCTCTTTTCTGACCACTTTTACCACTTTTCCATTCTTTACTGCCTCAAACCGGTAGCTTGTCGAAGTACCTCCCCAGTCACCGATATAACGGTTGTACAAAGCCACTGCATCCGTCGGCTTCATGTGATACATGAGTATAAGCTTCACTGCCGCCAAATACACGCCTTTCGGAAGATCGGAAAGTCCATACCGCGCCGCCGCATTCAGGATATACTTCACTTTCCTTGCCTGCTCCGGTTTAAAATCTTCCTCTTTTTCAATGGCATCCCCGATAAAGTCATCCACTGCGATTGGTCCGTGTGAAAGATTTTTATACGGCGAATCTGATGCGGTATACTCCTTTAAAAACCGGTCATTTTTGTACATCCGTACACTGTCCGCATTGGTAAAAATCCAGATCGTTCCGCGGTTACAGCCCGGATGTTCCCCGATATCCATGGACGAACTGATTTCAAGTACCGGCTCCTTTTCCTGCTGACACGTGTAGACCGCAGCCGCAAGTTTCGGATTTCGGAACATGTCCATCACACCGTGATAACAGATACGGTCGCCGCTGCCAAAATCCTTATGTGTATTGTAGTCAAACATGCACCAGCCAAAACTTCCTGCAATATCCGCCTCCCCGGCAACCGCATCCAGCACACTTGCATGGCGCATCGCATGCCACACACGGTGTTCTTCCCAGTCATAGCTTTTCGTCGGATACATATGTCCGTTATATTCGCTGATAAGATACGGTTTGCTGTTATCAGACGTAACAGCACTTTTTTTCTCACATCCGTGGTTTGTCCCATTGTGGCTGAAATCATTGTAGGTATAGACATCCTCTAAAAGGCTGCTCTTTTTATGTGCCCGGACACCCCCAGTCTGTCTTGTTGGATCCAGTTCATGTGCCACGCGGTTTGTTTCCCGGTAAAATGCGTCATCATCCCCGGACTCGTTGATCCGCACACCCCACAGAATCACAGACGGATGATTCCGATACTGCTCTACCATGTCTTTTACGTTTTCGACCGCCTGTTTTTTCCAGATTTCATCCCCGATGTGCTGCCAGCCCGGTATTTCCGTAAAGACCAGAAGTCCCAGTTCATCACACCGCTCCACAAAATGCCGGCTCTGCGGATAATGGGACGTCCTCACCGCATTTACGCCCAGTTCATTTTTCAAAATGTCTGCATCCCGTTTCTGCATGGATTCCGGCATTGCATAGCCGACATATGGATAACTCTGATGGCGGTTCAATCCTCGCAGCTTTACTTTTTTGCCATTTAAATAGAAGCCGTCCTGCAAAAAAACTGCAGTCCGGAATCCAAACAGCGTAATATTTTCATCCAGCACATTTCCATTTTGCAAAAGTTCTGTTTTGACTTCATAGAGCACCGGTGTTTCCAGATCCCAGAGTTTTATGTCCGATATCGGAAAGCTGCGTCTTTACTGCTGCCGGGCTCTCGCCAAGCAGTCTGTAGTTTTCCGTGCCGCGCTCTCTGATGCTTTGCCGGATAAACAGATCTTTCAGACGGTTGGTTTTTCCGCTGCTAAAAACATTTATTTCAGAGATCAGCTTAGTATCTGCTATCTGCTCTCCGTTTTTTTGTATTTTACTTTTTTCGATATCGCTGTGTAGAAAAATATCTGCTAAATAATTTTCATTTTTAACATCCACATAAACTTCACGGTAAATTCCGCCGTAAGTCATATAATCAATCACATACCCGAACGGTGGGATGTTTAAGTTCTCCCTGCTATCCACCCGCACTGTAAGCACATTTTCTGCCCCGATCCGCAGTTTTTTGCTGATATCGATGGAAAATGCCGTGTAGCCACAGTGATGCTCCCCGATCCTTTCCCCGTTCAATAACACCTGTGCTTCATGCGCGATGCCTTCAAACGTCACGATCACGGTCTGATCTTTCCATTCTTCCGGTGCAAAAAAATGTTTTCTATAGCAGCACACCATCTGGTAACTGCTCTCATCAAAATAATGAAACGGTGTCTCCTTGCAAGTGTGCGGCAGTCTGACATCCTCCCATGCGTCATCCTGATAAGCCGTCTCTCTCATTTGATTTTCGTATGTTTCCTTAAATTTCCACCCGTCATTCCAGTAAATGCGTTTTTGCATCATCCTCACTTCCCTTCCGCAACGATTCCCTGCACTAAGATCGTGACTACTTCATCCAGACCATCCTGATAGGATATCCCGTTAGAGATCAGGATATCTCTCTGGAAAAATTGCTCTAATGCCGCCTCCAGCATCATTTTTACGATTGGGATCTTAACCGGCCGGATCACGCCCTCTTTCATTCCCTGCTCTAATAAGGAAATCGTTGTCTCCCAGCCGGTTTCTAACCGTTCCTCCACATGTTTGTAGATGTTCGGATACTTTTCCCGCAACAGATAGAGCTGTCTGAAATCAACTTCCCGGTAACTCTCCGGCAAAACACCTAAAACCGCCCGGATTTTTTCAAGTGTGGATAATTTTTCATTCTCTAACACCTGTCTTTCGCTCTCTTTGATTGAATCGAACAGATAATCTACCATCGCTAAGAAAAGTGATTCCTTATCACGGAACACGGTATAAATCGTTTTCTTACTCATGCCAAGGATTCCAGCCAGATCATCCATGGTAAATTTTAACCCTTTCTGGTTAAATGCCTTTAAGGTTCCCTCTAAAATACTCTCCCTTAATTCCATCATGTTCTCCGTTTCTTCTTTATTACATGGAAACTATTTTTATTATTTGAGTTTCCTATATTGTATCATCTTGTTTTCGTACCCGCAAGAAACTAATTTACCAAAAATAGTTTCCATTTTTTATCTATTTCTTCCAAAACCCAGAGAATCGTGTGCATTTTATTTTTGCAAATAAGGTGGGATGTGAGTATAATAGGCAGTGAATTGCAATGAAGGAGAAATTAGTGTGAAAAATAAGCTCGATAGCTTATTTTTCGCACGGCTATTTGTTTCTGAGCAAAAACAAATAGCTTCTATGACAAGGCATAAAAAACATGACAGACGAGAATTTGAGATTCTCGTCGCCTCTTCGCAACAAGTTGCTCAGAAATGAGGATTACTATGGAAAATGATCATATCAAACATATATTAGAACAGTTAGAATCGGGGCAGCTTACTGCTTCCGATGCTTATGACCAGTTAAAGCTGGCACCTTTTGAGGATCTTGGATATGCCAAGGTGGATCATCACCGTGAAGTCAGACAGGGTGCGCCGGAGGTGATCTACGGTGCATCTAAGACAAAAGAACAGATGGGGGGCATTATAAACAGCCTGCTCTCCCACTGCAAAGAAAATATCCTGATCACAAGACTTTCGACAGAATCCGCGGCGTACCTGTCCGAACGTTTTGATCTTTTTTACGATGAGCTGTCAAAAATCGGCATCGTAAACCGCACCGAGCATTATTCCGCTGACGGCACGATCGTTGTCGCCACCGGAGGGACAAGCGATATCCCGGTTGCAGAGGAGGCTGCGCTGACTGCAGAGGTACTCGGCAATCATGTCATCCGTCTCTACGATGTCGGCGTTGCCGGGCTCCACCGTCTGCTCTCAAATATGGAACTTTTATCAAAGGCAAATGCGATCATTGCAGTCGCCGGGATGGAAGGCGCGCTTGCGAGCGTCATCGGCGGCCTGACCGACTGTCCTGTCATCGGCGTCCCGACGAGCGTTGGTTACGGCGCAAGTTTTGGTGGTATCTCAGCACTTTTATCGATGCTTAATTCCTGCGCCAGCGGTGTTTCCGTCGTAAACATCGACAACGGTTTTGGTGCAGGTTACCTTGCCAGCATGATCAATCATCAGGCAGCCCCTAAAACAGATGACAGACCATCATCCTGCCATAAAAACACGGACAAACTGTAAATCTTCATATTAAAAAATATCAAATTCAGTACCAGGGAGGATTATTTATGAAAACACTTTATATAGAATGTAATATGGGTGTTGCCGGCGATATGTTAATGGGCGCCCTCTATGAACTCTGTGATCAGAAAGAAAAATTTTTATCGGACATGAATCAGGCTTTTGCACCTTACGGTGTGACACTTTCTGTGGAACCGGCAGTAAAATGCGGGATCAGCGGCACACACATGAGGGTAGCTGTACACGGTAAGGAAGAACATTCCCATGATGTTCTGCCTGAGCACATTCATGAAGATGGGCACATGACAATCCATGCACAGGAAGAATCCCCTACACACGATCATGGTACACAATGCTGCCATGAACACGTTCATGATGAAGATACACTCATGCATTCACATGAACACACTCATGATGAAGATACACTCATACATTCACATGAGCACACTCATGATGAAGATACACTCATGCATTCACATGGACACTCTCATGACGAGGATACACTCATGCATGTTCACGATCATATTCATGACGAAAATGAGCACACACATACACACGACAACAACTCGCACCATGAACACCACCACACGCATGCCCACACCAGTTACACCCAGATCTTAGAACAGATCCACACACTTCCATTCCCATCATCGGTAAAAGACTCCGTAGCCGCAGTCTACCGTCTGATCGGGGAAGCAGAATCAAAAGTGCACCACTCCACCTTAGACCAGATCCATTTCCACGAAGTCGGATCGATTGACGCGCTTGTGGATGTGACCGGATGTGCCTATCTGTTATCACTGCTTGAACCGGAAACCATTCTCTGCTCTCCGGTTCATGTCGGAAATGGCTTTGTACACTGTGCCCACGGCACACTCCCGGTTCCGGCACCTGCCACCGCAGAACTTTTAAAAGGGATTCCTTTTTACAGTAGAAATATTCAGGGCGAACTCTGTACGCCAACGGGGGCTGCTGTTTTAAAACATTTTGTGACCTCTTTCGAAGCCATGCCGCCTATGAATGTAGCAGAGATCGGCTATGGTATGGGAACAAAGGATTTTGCTGCCGCCAACTGTGTGCGTGTTTTCCTCGGCGAATCTTCTCCCGGTTCCAACACAGCTCCATCCTTTGATGACTCCGTGCTGTCCATCTCCTGCAATCTCGATGATATGACAGGCGAAGCGGTCGGATTTGCAACTGAACTGCTCTTACAGGCGGGCGCTTTGGACGTATACACAATACCGATTCAGATGAAAAAGAACCGTCCGGGTATTCTTTTAACCTGTATCTGTGAGCCAAAAGACCGTGAACGTCTGACTTCCCTTTTCTTTTACACACACGCGGTGTGCGCTATCAGATGTTTGACCGCGCCAAACTTACCTCTGAAATCGAAACCTGCCATTCCGCATACGGCGATATACGGATCAAAAAGCAGCGGGTACGATGTCGAAAAAGAGAAAGCAGAGTTTGAAGATTTAAAAGCCATTTCTGCCGGCCATAACTATGAGGTGTCACTCGACCAGATCCGGGATACGATCGTGAGATAATTTTAAACAGATGACAGGGCGAAAATCCGATTTTTTCAGACATTTTCGCCCTCTTTCTTCCTCATTTCAGCGTTTCCACAGGCATTTTGGGGGAATCTTCTTCATTTCTGCTGTTTTTCGCCCTGACTTTTTGATTTCCGTGGGCTATTGAAATGAATTCCATCACTTTTCGCCCATTCTCTTTTATATCTGATAAATTTCTATTATAAATCGGGCGAACCACTTTTATTTTCCTCATATTTCACCCATTTTTTATCTTCACCCCCAATCCAGCTAATACAATACTTTGACATCTCATCCGTGACCTCATACACCAGAAGAAACATGGTTTCCGTGCCACGGGAACGGGATCTGTAACTGCTCTGCTGCCAGTGGGGAAAGCTTCATAGGTGTGCTCAACAAAAAATCTTATACACAAAATAGCTGCGTATAAACTTCGTAACCATCTAAAATTTCTTCTTTTTCAGACAATTCATGCAGATAAAGACTCACCATATTTTCCAATACACTTTCTTTTCCAGCGTCAATTATTTCATCTTTAATCTCCTGCAAACACATATGAATCTCCCATTTTTCATTTTCTACAATATATATTCCATCTGTCTCTCTTTGGTTTTTAATCCCATTTTTTCATAAAATTTTTCCGCGGAGGTATTTCCTGCCCAGACATTTAATGTCACTTCATAACAGCCTAACCGTTTCGCTTCGCCCTTTACATATTCAAACAGGCTCTCACCTACATGCTGTCCTCTGGTTTTTGCATCGACGCACAGATCATCGATAAAAAGCGATGTAAACGGCACCATATTATTGGAGAATGGCTGCTGTTTCAACTGGCAGAAAGCATATCCTAAGCATACGTCATTCTCATCTGCAGCTACATAAACAGGCTTTGTATCATCTTTTAACATTTCTTTCAGTTCATCCTCTGTGTACTTTGTCGTCCCCGGAATAAAAATATCCGGTCTTATATCTGCATGGATTTGAAGCACCTGCTCTAATAATTCAATCAGTCTTGGGATATCTTTTTCGTTTGCTCTTCGAATATTCATTTCACTTGCCTCCATATTTTTTCATTATATCTGTAGTTTTAGTTTCGGGAATTTATTTTGATCCCCGCTTCCATTTATACATTTTCAGACACTGCGGATGCTCAAAATACTCCTGATCAAAGATCCATGCAATGTCAGTTTCCGATAATTCTTCTGCCTTAAATCTCCGATATTTGCTGTTCAGCTATACACTTCCCACTATCTGGGCGTGTTCGGGACTTGCACCCGTTAGAGTGCGCCCATGGCGCGCAAACTAAAAAAGGCTCCGCCAACAATAGCAGAGCCTCCGACATTTTCTTTAAAAACCCACGGTATCCAGCCGGATCGTGGTAAATGATAATCCAAAATTTTTGATTTCTATCTTACTCTTCTAAACTTTCCTTCATTCTGCCAAGCATTCCTGATTTTTTCAACGGCAGTGTAATAATAATGGCAATGATCGTTCCGCCACAGGTGCTGATCAGAAACGGAACAACAAATGTGAATAACGCCGCTGCTTTATTACCCATGACAAGATATGCCACCGGATAAGAGAGCATTCCACCAATGATTCCGGTTCCAACTACTTCGCCAATATAGGCAAATGGAAGTTTTTTCCCATACTTATAGAGAAGTCCGCCAAGCAATGCACCACACATGCTTCCCGGGAATGCCAGAGGGCTTCCCAGTCCTAACAGATTACGGATCAGCGCCGCAATAAATGCCTGTGCCAGTGCCCACCACGGTCCTACGGTAACTGCGCATAAAATATTTACCAGATGCTGTACCGGTGCACATTTTGAACCGAATACCGGGAAGGAAAATAAACTTCCCACCACCGCTACTGCTGCTAAGATTGCTGTAACTGTCAATTTCTTTAAATTAAATTTTTTCATTTTGTCCTCTTTTCCCAGAATCTGCCACATACCACATTCTAAAAAAAGAATGATAAGACTGCAACAGTTCCTATTTTGATTTTACTGCCCCTGCAGCTTTTTCCACAATCAGGCAGAGAATGACTGTGACCACCATATCCGGCAGCGTATTTCCAACCGGCGTATCCACCTGCATCAATATGCGGTAAATCACAAATCCGGCAAGCCATACGATCAGATTACGCCACTGAAATGCAGATTTTCCGGCATCTGCTTTCTTTAAAATGAAGTAATCTGCGATCTGCACTGCGATCATCGGAGCAAAAACAGAACCGATCAGATATAAAAAGTTTGTAATGTTATCCATCGGATAAACGATTGCTGCGACAGTTCCAATCACAGTAACAACAATTGCCGCCCATTTTTCCTGAATCTTTGAGGAAATGGAAACACTAGAAACTCCTGCGGAATAGGCATCCAGGAAGGTTGTTGTAACCGTGGAAAATACAATAATGAGAAGTCCGACAACGCCGAAACCGGTTTTTAACATAATCTGCGCAATGTCATATTCACCGGTAAAAATAGCCGCTCCCATACCGATCATGTACATAAAAATGCTGACCAGACTGTAGACAATCACACTTGCGAGTGTTGCTGCAAACGGTTTTTCTGCTTCTCTTGTATAATCACTGATCAGCGGCAGCCAGGAAAGCGGCATTGCCACCGCAAGCTCTACGGCAGCTCCGAATGTCAAACTTCCGTCATCCACGATCGGCGTCATGCTGCCGCTGCCAAAGAAGATCACTTTAAAAAGTACCAGTGATAAAATAAAAAGTGCTGTCATGGCAACCGTATTTAATTTGCCAAGATTGGTCAGTCCAATGAAAATCCACACAATGATCAAAGCACCAATGATGACTGCCCACACCCAGTTTCCGGTATGTAAAACGCCGTCTGCCGCAAGTGCGCCATCATAGATCATGATCGCAGTCCATCCAACAAGCTGTAATACATTTAATACGGCAAAAAGAAGGCTTCCCTTCTCGCCAAAGCTCATTTTTACAGTTTCCATGGCACTTTTGCGCTCTTTCGCTCCGATCATTCCTGCCGCAAACATCATAAGTCCGCCGATCAGATGACCGAGCAGAATCGCTGCCATTGCTTTTCCAAAGCCAAGCGGTGCAAAGTATGTACCTGTCAGTATTTCGGCTAAAGATACGCCCGCACCAAACCAGATTAATCCGTTTGAAAAAACGGAAGTTCTCTTTTCATTCATCCTTCGTACTCTCCTTCGATCGCAAATGCATGGTTCATAGGTCCGCTTCCTTTTCCAAGGTCAAGCATGGCGGCAAGTGCGCCGGAAATATAATTTTTCGCATACCTGACGGAAGTTTCTAAATCCCTTCTTTTTGCAAGATTCGATGCGATTGCGGAAGAAAGCGTGCAGCCTGTTCCATGGGTATTTGGATTGTCAATTCTCTTTCCATGAAACCACACCGGCTCTTTTCCTTTCTGGAAAAGAAGGTCGTTGGCATCATTTAACTGATGTCCACCCTTCAATAAAACCGCACAGCCTAAAGTGTTACAAATGACTTCTGCTGCTTTTTCCATATCTGCTTCTGTTTTGATCTCCATTTCGGAAAGCACTTCTGCTTCCGGGATATTCGGAGTAATAACAGTTGCAAGAGGCAATAATTTACTTTTCAATGTGCTGATGGCGTCCCCGCTGATCAGTCTTGCCCCGCTGGTTGCCACCATGACAGGATCCACCACAATATTTTTTGCATGATACTCTGTCAGTTTTTCCGCAATTGTCTCGATCAATTCACTCGACGAGACCATTCCGGTTTTGATCGCATCCGGATGAATATCCGTAAAAATACTATCCAGCTGCTCTGCCAAAAATTTCGGAGTTACCTCCATAATATCTGTTACGCCGGTCGTATTCTGGGCAGTCAGAGCCGTGATCGCACTCATCGCGTATACGCGGTTTGCGGTCATTGTCTTAATATCTGCCTGGATGCCGGCGCCTCCACTAGAATCACTTCCAGCGATTGTTAATGCTGTGTACATAAAATTATCTTTCCTTTCCATATTGCATTAATTTTGTATAGCGACCTAAGGTGGTGCCCCCAATCTGCCGCTGTAATATATCATTTATCTTCATGCAGCCTTATCGGCGCAATCGACCAAAAACAAAAAGTGCAGGAACCCAACCAAAGATTCCTGCACAAAAACCACTTGTGATTCATTATCTCCCTACGTTGGCATTATCCAAATCAGGTTCCGGGTTAAAGCGTCCGCTTACTCTCAGCCCGCCTGTGCGAGCACCCCATTTTTTGTTTTCGACATCACTTTTGTGATGATCTGTTTTTTTTATAACAGCTTTATTATACACGCCTGTTCTCAAAATGCAAGTTTTTTATCCTGTGACATATAAAGTTCCGTAAAATACGGATCTGATTTCATCAGTTCCACAAAAGTCCCCTGGCAGAATCACGAACCAGGCAGGAAAGATTCTCCTTTTCCAGTGCCATCATGATCTCATCGTCCGGGACATTTCTGTCAAATAAAATATTTTCTCTGATCGTCCCATCAAAAATCTGAAAATCCTGGGATAAATAAACAATTATTTTCTGAAAATAATCTGCCTTATAGTTCAATAGAAAAGAATGAAATACCCCATGCACGAGACAGCCAGATGTAACTAATAAGTTATGATCGATCACAGTGGTAATATTACATCAAAAACCGTTCCTCCAGACGGATTTGATCTGACTGCAATACTGCCATCATGCACTCTCACGATTTCACGGACAAGCGCAAGTCCAAGTCCTACACCGCCAAGTTCCCGGCTTCTGGATTTATCCACACGAAAGAATGGTTCAAACACGCGTTCCCTGAGTTCCTCAGGGATTCCGTTTCCCGTATCCTCCACGGACAGATAAACATGTTTTTCCTTCCGGTATGCAGTTACTGTAACCTGTCCGCCCGAATGATTATATTTTATGGCATTCTCAACAAGATTGTATACCAGCCTGTAAATAAGAATGTCACTTCCAACCATCGTTATATTTTTACATTTTCCAGTAAGTTTTATGTTTTTTTCCTGTGCAAGGGGATCCAGATCTGCTAACACTTCATCAACAAGCGCGTCAACCATAATTTCATCATCCCGTCCCACAGTCTGGAGTTCACTCATATCAAGGAGCGTTTTTACCATTTTACTGAGTCTTCCATTCTGCTCGGTAACCATCTTTATTGTCTGCAATGTGTCAGCATCATTATCCGGATGCCGTGTAGAATTATAAAGATCAAGCTGTACCTGCATCAAAGATAATGGTGTCCGCAGTTCATGTGCTGCATTTGCGGTAAATTGCCTCTGTATCTCAAATGCGTCCGAGAGACGTTCAAGCATCTTATTATACGAAACGCTAAGCTGGTTCAATTCTTTAACTTTATTTTCTTCTATTCGTGAAGCTGCCAGATTTTGCGCCTGTACTTCTTCAATTTTATCAGAAAATTCACGGATTGGTCTGAGTGCATGCCCACTTATAAAATATGTAACTACCCCGCCAATAAATGCCAATATGGCTGATATCAGCAGACTGTTTTTTTTGTAATCTTCCTTATTATTATATGCCTGGATAGAAAAATCATTGGCAAACTCATCCCACTTATCATCTGGAATGCTGATATATATTTCATCCGTATCCTCCCCGTTATCCTCTCCCTGGGCATCCACAGTCTCCTGCAGGGAATCGATATAATACACGCCATTTTTATAGACAAACATCGTCAGACATCCACATATAACTGCAATATATACTGTAATGATACAGGTAAGCCTCCACTGCAGTGACATTCTTTTCATCGTTCAGACTCCTCCCGTATTTTATATCCCTCTCCCACCTTGTTTAAAATCGGATCATATCCAAGTTCAGCCTTAAGCTTTTTCCTAAGCGAAGACATGTGTACTCTGATGGCACCACTAAAGCTATCCACGGATGCATCCCAGACATGTTCCATCAATTCCTCCTGACTTACCGGTCTTCCAGGATTCAGAAGTAAATATTCCAAAATGCCATTTTCTTTTCTTGTCAGGGAAATCATTTTCCCTTTTGCATATGCCTCACGTCTTACCGTATCGAACTTTATCCCACCACTTTCCAGACACACATCTTTCTGCACAAATTTTCTTCTTGTCAGACTTCTGATACGCGCCTCAAGTTCCTGCAGATGAAATGGTTTTTCCATATAGTCATTTGCCCCTGCATCCAGTCCTTCAACCTTATCCGCAATCTGCCCTCTTGCAGATAATATAAGAACCTTCGTCTCCTCATTTCTCTGTCTGAGTTCCTTTAAGATCTCCATTCCATCCATACCGGGCAGATTCAGATCCAGAACAATCAGATCATAATTCTCCGTCAGGACACTTTCAAAAGCCTCTTCCCCATCATAACAGGTATCCACCTCGTACCCTGCATCATACAGCCGTTTTGCAACCATGTCACACATTTGTTTCTCATCTTCAACTATCAATAATCTCAAAATTCATTCACCCGCTTCTTAACACAAATTTTACAACAGCTATTGTATAATACTAACATCAGCTGGTCAATAAATACAACAAATGAAAGGAGTAAAATATCTTGAAGTGCAAAAAAATCTATCAGTCGATCCTGCTCATCTCAGGTATCACCATGATAAGTTACGGTGCGGTCAGAGGAGAAGCAGCTGTCGTGCTCGGTAAAGCAATAAAATTATGTCTGGAGTGTGTCGGAATTGGATAAAAAAAAGAATTTTCTATCAAAAAAAATAGCTGTACTACGCGGATGGATACAGGCAGCTGCCACACTGCTCACGAATATCCATATTCCTAATTTATGGAAAGGAAAAATATATCAGGGCAGCGTAAAAAACGTATGTGTACCAGGATTAAATTGTTACTCCTGTCCGGCGGCAACAGGAGCATGCCCAATTGGCGCTTTTCAGGCGGTTGTTGGTTCATCAGGATTTAAATTTTCATACTACATAACCGGATTTTTTATTTTACTCGGTGTAACACTCGGAAGATTTATATGTGGTTTTCTGTGTCCGTTTGGATGGTTTCAGGATTTACTTCATAAAATACCCGGGAAAAAATTTTCTACAGCCCGGCTCAAACCGCTGCGCTATTTAAAATACATCATCCTGATCATTTTTGTTATACTTCTTCCGATGCTGGTAACGAACTCTATCGGAATGGGAGATCCTTTCTTCTGTAAATATATTTGTCCTCAGGGTGTCCTGGAAGGAGCTATCCCTCTCGCACTTGGAAATGCCGCTATACGTTCTGCACTGGGAAAACTTTTTTCTTTTAAATGCCTTATTTTAATCACAGTAATTGTGTTAAGTATTTTGTTTTACAGACCATTCTGTAAATGGATCTGTCCTCTAGGAGCAATCTACTCATTATTTAATAAGGTCAGCTTTCTTTCTATTAAAATTGAGAACAGCAGATGCATCGGATGCGGGCAATGCCAAAAGGCATGTAAAATGGATGTGGATGTGTGTAAAACTCCAGATCATCCGGAATGCATACGATGCGGAGCCTGTATAAAAGCCTGTCCTAAAGATGCGATCCACTACCAGTTTATGGGGAAATCATGTAAAAAAAAGAACAACAGTAACCAGCAGTCATAAACCAGTAACTATCAATCTTATTACAATTTAAAAAAGGAGCAATTATCCATGAAAACAAAAATTACATTTATTTCAGTTGTCACACTCAGCATCGCACTGCTGCTTACATCCTGCAGCGGAAAAGGAACTGTAAGCACCACAGAACCACAGAATACCACGGCTGAAGACAGCACGGCATCTGCGGACAATTCCAACACAAAGCTGGATGATTTATATCAGCAGGAGAACCGGATCTTTGCAGAGCATAAAGATATATGGGACAAATTATTTGGTCTGATGAATAAAAACACTGCAGATTCAAACGGAAATTATGCTGATTATCTGGCTGATACCGCTGAATCAAACAAAGATTCTTTTACTGATGACGAATTCAAAACACTTACTGATGATATTGAAACCATACGAAAAATCGAAGAACAGATCGCAGAAATTGAAAAAGAAACTACAGAATCCGATAAAAATGGGCAGAATACTAATTCTGAAGATGCATCACCATTCAAAAATTTCTCAGGTCAGGATTTCGATGGTAATTCTGTTGACGAAAGTCTTTTTTCCGAAAATGCAGTAACTGTCATCAATTTCTGGTTTACCGGCTGCAAGCCTTGTGTTGCTGAGTTATCCAAACTGAATGAATTAAATGATGCAGTCAGGGCAATGGGAGGAGAAGTAGTCGGCATCAACACAGAAACCTTCGATGGAAATGAATCGGCTATCAAAGAAGCTGCCTCTGTTCTTGAAAGCCAAGGTGCTAAATACCGCAATCTTTCTATTGATTCATCTTCAGATGCAGGCAAATATGCCTCCAATATCATGGCATTTCCTACCACAATACTCGTCGACAGAAATGGTAACATCGTGGGTGATCCGATGCTCGGTGGAATCGATAATCAGGATAACTATGATACTCTGATGAAACAGATCCAATCTGTAATCGATGCAGACAGCTCAAATAAATAACCCTTTTATGATACTCTTTTGTACATAACCGGCAATCATACCCAACGGTTCTATTTTCATTCACTCCCGGACTTTCAGATACCTGCCGGGAGGTATCTGAAAGTCTCTCCCATTACCGGTATAGCTTTCTTTTTATCTGAATTCTCCTTATGCTTTCTTAAGTCGCTCTCTTTAACGTTCCAATATAATCTCCATTATGATAAACAAATGGTCCGGGTTCTCCCTCTTCTCCAAAATATTCCGGTCTTAAGGACAAGATATCGAGCAGTTCATCAATCGTCTGCACCTTAGTTGCCTGATATGGCTGTTCAAATGCAATCTTTTCTACAAACAAATAATAATCACTATACTTTATCAGGATACCAGTATGACCTACAAAAACAGCATCCGTATATGGATCATATATTACGATACTAAGAAGCGATATTCTGTCATTATCTATTTGAAATCCATATTCTTTCCAGCTGTCGCAAAATGCAGATTCCGGATGTCTGTCATCCGTAACACTCTTTTCACCATAAAGTGTGGTAAACATATCTTTGTTCTCTTTTATGATTTCATACCTGTCCACATTATCTATCGCTTCTGTGTCAAACATCAGATAGGTTCCCTCATAATGATCTTCCGTTAATTCCGAGCGGATCACCCCATCTAACAGGAGAAAAGCTGTCATTCTACAGTCCGCATCTGAATAATCATGATTCTGTTCCCAGCCATCCATACATTTACCGATATCCGCTTTCATTTTCCCAGGATCTGACCATGTATCTTCCAGCTTTGCATTTTTTCCTGCGGAATCTGCAAAATCAACCGCCCATTCCCGAAATATGTCTACATGCGCAGCTCCCGCAGAGTCAAGTTCTTTACAGATCTCAGTAATCGTATTGTTCCCTCCCATATATGTTGCACCAGGTATCTTTTGTTTCTGCACTGTTTCTGTGCAGGCTGCCAGCATCATAAATGCAGACACAATCATAGCAATAACAGACAGCTTCATGGCTGTTTTGGTTTGTTTTTTCAACAGATATTACCTCTTCTCCCCTAAATGATCATGACGTAAAAATCGTTCCTGTCAATTCTTTTCATCCTCGATCGTGAGTGTTCCGGGTCTTACATTCAAATAGATACTGCCCTTGTCCACTTTATACATATCAAGCAGCATTACCCAGAGACGGTGTATTGCGTCAAGTAATACATTCGATACCTCTATGCTATATGGCAGCAGTGCATGAATATCAAAAAAACGCATGCCAAGTGGTGGTAAAAATACCATATTGCTTGATTTTACTTTCTGCTCTCCTATGCTTCTGTTTGCAGTTTTTAACATTTCATAAGTGATCAGACAAAAATCTTTTCCTTTATATCTACAATAGTAAGAAACATAGCACTCATCAATCGTCCAGTCTAATCCATCCTCATGCTCAACGGGTTTTTCTTCTGCCGGATTTGCCTCGGTAGTCATAACCTCTACACTCCAGCGGATTCTTCCTTCTTTTGTCTCTCCCATCATCTCCTGGATCTCACGAAAAATTTCTTCCTGTTTTTTCACATTAATCTCCATTTCTAAGCAGCTAATGATATTATTTTTTTCATAAAAGCTATATATTTTGTCCGGAAACAAATAGCCGTACTAATCCCTCACATAAATATCCGAAAGGTTCTCAAGGATCGCTCCTGCGACATCCGGTTTGTTCATCGTATAAATATGCACATGATTGACACCGTTTGCGATCAGATCGATGATCTGGTCTGTCGCGTAGGCGATACCTGCCTGTTTCATGGCAGCCGGGTCACTTCCAAAACGGTCAACGATTGCAAGGAAACGGCGCGGTACCAAACTTCCGGATAGGGCAATGCTCCGTTTTACCTGGTTTGCGTTGGTGATCGGCATAATTCCTGCTACGACAGGAACATCGATTCCATGTTTTAGTGCTTTGTACATAAAGTTATAAAGAATATTATTGTCAAAGAACATCTGTGTTGTGAGGAACTCACATCCGGCATCCACTTTTTCTTTCAGATGGATCAGATCTTCCTCTAATGTCTGTGACTCAGGATGTCCTTCCGGATAGCAGGCTCCGCCGATACAGAAATCTCCCTGTGATTTGATATCATAGATCAGCTCACTTGCATGTTTATACTGATTTGGCAGCGGGAAATCCGCATTCTGCGGGATATCTCCGCGCAGTGCAAGTACATTTTCAATCTGCTTTTCTTTTAACTCCTGAATCACAGAGGCAACTTTCTCCTTAGTCGAAGATGCACAGGTGAGATGTGCCAGTGCCGGAATATGATTCACATTTCTCACTTCATTTGCAAGTTCTACCGTATAATCAGAAGTTCCGCCGGTTGCACCATAAGTAACACTCATATATGCCGGTTTCAATGCTGCCATATCTCCGACAATCTTTTTGTAGTTGTCTAACTGTGCACCCTGTTTCGGCGGGAACAATTCACAGGAAATCGTTACATTCTCTGTATTTAATAATTCTGTAAGTCTCATAAATCCCTCTTTCTGCTAAAAGCTTCGTAATTTATCGGAACCGTCATCCACGGTATTCTCGATCTTTCGTATCACAACATAATAGGAATAATTCTCATTGACAGCCACTTCCACGCGGTCACCGACCTTATGTCCAAGCAATGCCTTTCCAAGCGGTGACTCATTGCTGATCAGATTCTTTAAAGAATTACCGCGGACGGTGGTCACAAGTTTATAAACTTCTTCCTCATCGTCCTCCTCAAAATAAACCGTCACCGTATTATTCATACCAACTTCATCCTCCGCAGAATCCGTTGAAATCACTTTTGCTGTTTTGATCATTCTCTCTAAATAGCGGATACGGCTCTCATTCTGGTTCTTATCTTTCTTTGCCGCATGGTACTCGAAATTCTCACTTAAGTCTCCCTGCGCTCTTGCCTCCTTCACTGCCTCTAAGGCCTCTTTGCGCACCACAAGTTTCCGGTATTCAATCTCCTCTTCCATCTTTTTTATATCCTGTTCGGTCAATTCGTCGTACATGAATCTTCCTCCTTACTTGTCATTTCAGCGATTATTATAAATTCTTTCCAGTTTTCCGTCAAATAAATTTCTGTGTAAACATCTCTTTACTGATCCATTGAATCTCGCATTTTGTACATTTTTTGGCACATACTGACAATATATATCCACTTGCGGGATCATAGCTTTGCAGATACCATTCTCCCGTCTGCCCCGCTTTTAAAAATTTAACCTGATCCTGCAGTACACAAAACGATGCAAGATCCAATGCCATCCCTTTTCCAACCGCTTTGATATAACTTTCTTTTCTTGTCCATAACTCTGTAAAATAACAGTCTGCTTTTTTCATTTTTTCCTTTTGTAATGCCAGATATTCCTCCGGACAGAAAAAACGTTCTGCCACTTTCATCTGTCCTTTCCGGATCTGTTCCACATCAATTCCAACTTCTTTATCTGAAAAAACACCTGCCACATATCTTCCCGAATGTGACAGGTTAAAATGTATACCGGTTTTTCCATTTAATACCGGTTTTCCTTTCTCTCCGAATCTAAGATACATCTGCTGCATTTTCCCTGGTAACAGACTGATTCCATATTCCCTCAGGGCATACTCTAACAATAATCCTGCTGCTAAAGATCTGCACCGGTCTTCTTTTTTTTTCAATTGCATTATTTTATTTTTCCGGTCTTCCGTGATAAAAGGCAGCATCTGTGCAAATATCTTTTCATCCCCAAATGGAACAATATCCGTCATATAAATCTTCACGCGTCTTATTCTCCCTCGATCCGGATAATGCTTCTAAGATGTTCTCTTTCCCTGGACAATTCCTCATATACCGGCATCAGTCCATCATTTATTCCGGCACGAAGCGGCTCTACAATTTTTTCGACCGTATCAAACATCGGTGTGATTCCCATATTGGCAAAGACACCTTTTAAAGTATGTGCACAGTCAAACGCCTTTTTTCTCTCATCTTCTGCAAGTGCCTCTTTTAATCCATCAAAAGCCTCGTCCTCTGCCACCATCGGAAGGCAGCTTTTATATAATTCCTCATCTCCTAAAAAACGCTCTAAAGCTCCATCTAAATCGCATCCCCATGCTCTTAATTTTTCCAATACCTCACACATTTTTCTATCATTCCTCCGATTGTTCTTTTTCCTGTTCCATCTCCCTGTCTTTCGTTTTTCCGGATAATAACAGCCTGTATTTTTCTAATTCCCATTCCAGTTGTTTTGGTTCTGTCACATTTAAGAAAACACCATATATGATATGTTTATTTCCTACAATTCCTACATCATACAGCTTTAATGATATAAAAATTTCTTCTCCTGCTTCATTCTTCCTGGAAAATTCACATTGTGTTTCACGTCCTTTATCTGCTGTATAAAAAAAGGCATCCAGAATACGCTTATGATATCGTTTTGGAATTCCCTGAAAAATATCTTTTTTCTGACTGATATCCTGATATCCAAACACCTCATAATACGCATTATTTACGCGTATTATCTCAATCTGTTCTTTGCCGTACTCATAGACAGCCACACCCTGTTTCGCATTTAAAAAGAGTGACTCCAGCTGGGAGGCCGGCGTCCACAGGCTATCTATGTCAACTAAGCGTTCTGTCTCTTTCTTTCTCTCCGCATGCGGTCTGTCAAACTGCAGTTTTTCGTATTCTTCCACAGGCATCGGTTTTGCAAAATAATATCCCTGTACATATTCACAGCCAATACTCCGCAAAAATTCCACCTGTTCGATCCGTTCCACGCCTTCCGCAACAACCGGCATATTCAGCCATTTTGCCATACGGATCACTGCCGCCATGATATTTTCTCCGCGTCCTTCCCTGTCATCACCGGCAAAAAACTTCATGTCCATCTTTAAAACATCAACCACAATATCCTTTAAAACATTTAAAGAAGAATAACCACTTCCAAAATCGTCCATCAGAATGTAAAATCCCTCTTCGCGCAAACGCTGCATCATATCCTGCACTGCTTTGGGATTTGTATTGTATGCGCTCTCTGTCAGTTCTACCTGAAACAGTCTGCGTGGAATCCGGTAACTGTCCACCAGATTGCAGATCACATTCACGATATCTTTGTTGTAAAGGCTGACCCTCGAAAGATTGACGGATATCGGAAGCGGATTCTTTCCTTCATCCATCCACTTTCTAAGCTGGATGCAGGTCTGCTCCCACACATAATAATCCAGCTTTGTGATAAATCCATTCCGTTCAAATACCGGTATAAACTCTCCCGGTGAAATCATTCCCCGTTCCGGATGTTTCCAGCGAACCAGCGCCTCCGCTCCTGCGATCTGATTATCGCTGAGCCCGTATTTGGGCTGATAGAATACAACAAATTCATGATTTTCCAGTGCACTTTTCATGCTGTTTACGATCCGCTGTTCCTTCTCGATCTCCTGGCTCATCTGCCGTGTATAAAATGCATAGTTACGGATATAATTGCCTTTGCAGTGCTTTGCCGCAAGGTTGGCACGATCGTACATGTGATCCGGTGTTATTTTCTTTCCAGCGATCAGGTAAACACCAAATATCGGTACGATATCAAAATCAAGCGGGTATCTGCTTAAGATATCACGCATTTTATCAAAACTTTCGACCAGTTCTTTTGTATTTTCATAGGATACGCAGAAGCAGAATATATCCGCATCCATCCTGCCAAAGGTAACGTCACTGCGGTTTCTGACTGCACATATCAAAAGGTCGGCAATATATTTCAGCAGCATGTCCCCTGCACTCATTCCAAAGAAAGAATTGATCAGCTGGAACTTTTCAATATCCATCCGCACAAAAGCAAAATGCCGGTCCGGATATCGCTCTAACATAGCAGATGTCGCCTGAAACATATTGGTCTTATTATAGATGCCGGTAAGGATATCATATTCTGCACGGTACTTTAATGCTTTGCTGATATTCTGACTGCTGCTGCCAGTCACATTCTTCAGCCGGAACCGGACAACATCCACATCATACGGTTTCCGGATAAAATCCCATGCTCCCATGCCCAGGCATTTAATCTCTGTCTCAATGTCAACCTCCATCGTAAGTACAATGACAGGTATCGCCTGATACATCTGCGCTTTATGATACCGTTCCAGAAAATAATACCCGTCATACTCCGGCATAACGATATCTAAAAGTACCGCCGTTATCTCCGTGCTTCGTTCATAAAGAATCTCAAATGCTTCCTTGCCATTTTCTGCCTCTATCACCTCGTACGTACCGCTCAAAATTCTTTTCATCATGACACGTTCGACCTGTTTATCATCTACGACTAATACCTTGCTCTTTTCAGACATATTCTCACCTATCCGCCCAAAAATCCCATAAAACCTGACTTTATCATAGCAAAGTCAGAGTTTCTTTCAATAGTCATCATTTAACCTTCTGCAAAAAGGTCGATTTTTCCACAAAGGCAGATATCTGTCGAAGATGCGCCAACCTGAATTTCATACGTTCCATTTACCGGAACCGGCATCTTTTTGTCTGTGTCATAATGGGAAAAATCTCTTTCTTCCAAAATAACACAGATCCTCTTTGTTTCCCCGGCATCAAGCCCGACTTTTTCAAACGCTTTCAGTTCATGAACCGGTCTGTCTTTTTTCTGTTCCGGTGCCACATAAATCTGAACGGTTTCTTTCCCTGCATGTTCTCCTGTATTGGTTACCGAACAGGAAACTTTCACGGTCTGTCTGCCATTTTCCTGCTGCCGTATAATTTCAAGATCATTATAGGTAAATGCCGTATAGGAAAGTCCATGACCAAACGGGAACAGGACATCTGTTTTTTTTGTGTCATAATAACGGTAACCGACCATCACACCTTCCCTGTACTCCACACGGTCTTTCTTTCCAAATGTTCCGATCGTATGTGCCGGACACTGCGACGCATCACGGATAAATGTTTCTGCCAGCTTTCCGGATGGATTTACTTTTCCAGACAAGATCTCTGCCAGGGCTGTTCCCCCTTCCATACCGGCATAGTAGCTCCAGAGGATTGCTTTTGCCTTTTCTGCCCACGGCATCTCAACCGGTGCACCTGCATACATGCAGACCACCGTATCCGGCACGGCCTTTAGCAGAGCATCGATTACTTCATCCTGCCCGTATGGCAGTTTCATGTTCACGCGGTCAAGTCCCTCCACATCAAAATCGTGGTTCAGTCCGCCCACAAAAATAACAATGTCACTTGCTTTTGCCAGCGCAACTGCTTCCGCTAAGGCTTCCTGCTGTTTTTCATCCAGTGTTCTTCCACTTACAGTGCTTTCCTTTTCGGTATTCTCTGCAGTCTCCGTGCTCGCCGCCTGCCAGTTGATCTCAGATGCCTCTTTCTTATCCGGAATCACATAGCCCGGTGCGTAGGAAACTTTCACATTTCCACCAAGTAACTTTTTGATTCCCATAAGCGGTGATATCTCATACAGTGCCTTGATTTCTGCACTTCCTCCCCCGTTCGAATGGATCGCAGCGGCATTTGCGCCGATCACGGCAACCTTACAGCCGGATTCTGCCTGAAGCGGCAATACCTGATCTTCATTTTTCAGTAAAATCATGGACTCGCGCGCCACATCGAGCACTGCCCTGCGGTGTTCCTCCGTATTGTATGCGCCTGTCTTACGATGTTTTCTCTCCGGTCCGATCATTTTTAAACGCAGCATCATGCGGAGGATATTGCGCACTTTCTCATCCACCAGCGATTCTTCGATTTCTCCATCCTTCACTGCTTTTAACAGAGGCTCTGCCATGTACTGTTCGTCGAACTGATACTTGACATCCATCTCAAGATCCAGCCCGGACTCTGCAGCCAGTTTCGTATCGTGCACAGCACCCCAGTCGGAGATTACCACACCGTCAAATGCCCAGTCTTTCCGCAGTTTTTCATTGAGCAGGGATTTACTCATACAGCAGTGCTCACCGTTTAACAGATTATAGGCTCCCATCAGCGCAAGGGTGTGTCCCTTTTCTACCGCCGCTTGAAATCCCGGAAAATAAATTTCTTCCAGTGCTGTCTCATCGATGATTGTATCCACCCAGAGTCTTTCAGTTTCCTGTGAATTTGCCGCAAAATGCTTCACGCATGCCGCAACATCGTTTTCCTGGATTCCCTCGATCATCGGTACAACCAGTTCTTCGATGAGTCCCGGATCTTCGCTCATATATTCAAAATTCCTGCCACAGAGCGGACTCCGCTTGATGTTGATGCCCGGAGCTAAGATCACATCTTTGCCCCTGCCTCTTGCCTCCTCGCCCAGCACTTCTCCGGCTTTCTTTGCCAGCGCACGATTCCAGGTGGATGCAATGGCGCTGTTGCACGGAAGATAAGTCACATAATCTTCCGTCGTCCCGACATTCCGCCATTCATTGTCCGCAAATTCTGCGCGCACTCCCATCGGTCCATCCGACATATAGAGCGGTGGGATGGAAAGCCGCTCCACTCCTTCGGTGCGGAATAAACCCGCACCGTGGATCATACCGATCTTTTCTTCTAAAGTCAGCTCTTTTAAAATTTCTTCAATGTATGTTTCCTGCATTAAAATACAACCTCAGCCTTGCCGTCCCCGTGAAACTCTACGATGACATTTTCTCCATCCTGTGTATAGGATGCACCGTTTACCTGCTTTGGAGCACCGACATTCATCAATGCCACTTTGGATGCCTTTTTGCTCTCCACTGTGATTTCATAGGAAGTTCCATTCTTTACAACGTCTGCAGATGCTTCTTTTTCATTTTCTGTTCCATAGACAACAGTCTCCGCTTGAATGCCATCCTTCAATGCATAAGCACGGAATGTCACTCCGTCCGCATAATCATAAACCGCATTGTCATTTCTTGCACCCATAGCCACGATGCTGCCCTCTTTGACATAGAGAGGAATGCTTAAATAACCATGTTTTTCTGTATACCATTTACCGCCCTCTTTGACTTCTCCGGTCAGTAAGGATGTCCAGGTTCCCTCCGGCAGATAGTACTCTGCGATGCTGTCATCACGGAAGATTGGTGCAGCCAGTAAGGAATCACCTAACATATACTGGGTTGCCAGGTAAGCACAGTTCTTGTCCTCGGTAAATTCAAGCACCATGCTCCGCATCATCGGGATACCGGTCTTTGATGTCTCGATCGCATTGCGGTACAGATACGGCATTAAGGATGCCTTAAGCTGTGCGAAATAACGTACCACATCTACTGCTTCCTCATCATATGCCCACGGCACACGGTAAGAAGTAGATCCGTGCAGTCTTGAATGGGAAGAAAGAAGTCCGAAAGCACACCATCTCTTATAGACGTCCGGTGTGGATGTACTCTCAAATCCTCCGATATCATGGCTCCAGTATCCAAAACCGGAACTTGTCAGTGACAGGCCTCCGCGAAGGCTCTCCTCCATGGATTCATAATCAGACCAGCAGTCACCGCCCCAGTGAACCGGGAACTTCTGTCCGCCTGCAGTTGCAGAACGTGCAAAAAGAACAGCCTCTTTTTCACCTTTTTTCTTCTTTAATACGTTAAATACCACCTTATTGTAAAGGTATGTATAGTAGTTGTGCATCTTGACCGGATCAGAACCGTCGTAATATACCGCATCTGTCGGGATTCTCTCACCAAAGTCGGTCTTGAAGCAGTCAACACCCATATCGAGCAGTGCCTCTAACTTTTTGCTGTACCACTCGCAGGCTGCAGGGTTAGTAAAGTCCACAATGGCAAGTCCCGGCTGCCACATATCCCACTGCCATACATCGCCATTTGGACGTTTTAAGAAGTAACCGCCCTCGACACCCTCTTTGAACATGGATGACTCCTGTCCCACATAGCTGTTGATCCAGACACAGATCTTTAATCCTTTTGCTTTCAGACGTTTTAACATGCCCTCCGGGTCCGGGAATACTCTTGAATCCCAGGTAAAATCACACCAGTTGAAATCTTTCATCCAGAAGCAGTCAAAATGGAATACGGATAACGGGATCTTGCGGTCAAACATTCCATCGACAAAACTGTTGACTGTCTTTTCATCATAGTTTGTCGTAAAGGATGTGGACAGCCAGAGACCGAATGTCCACGGTGCCGGAAGTGACGGTTTTCCGGTAATGTCTGTATAGCGCATCAGCACTTCTTTCATCGTCGGCCCGTTGATCAGGAAATAGTCAAGGTTTTCACCCGGTACGGAAAATTCAACCTTGGTTACCATCTCTGTTGCAACTTCAAAGGACACGCGCTCCGGATGGTTTACAAACACACCGTATCCTTTATTGGAAATATAAAACGGGATATTTTTATAAGACTGCTCTGTGGAAGTACCGCCGTCCTCGTTCCAGATATCCACGCTCTGTCCATTTTTTACAAACGCAGAAAAACGCTCGCCAAGTCCATAGATCAGCTCGCCAACGGAAAGTGATAACTGCTCTCTCATATAAGCATCTTCCGGTCCTTTATCATAGGCAAAACCTTTCCAGTCGGTCTTCATGTATGCAAGATCTCTCCATCCGCTTGCAGTGATTTTCTCCTCACCGCGGTAAAATGTGAGTGCTCCGTTCTCTTTCTGCACTTCCAGACGCAGTGTACCGCTTGAAATGACCAGTTTGTCCTCCGTATCTTCTGCCTTTAAATGTCCGCTCTCCGCAGGTGCGATCTCAAATGACGGTGCCTTTTTCTGCACGCCCATGTGATGATAAGTCTGAACCCTGAGCACTTCCTCATACGGTGCTGAAATCACGATCGTGAGGTTGATTCCGCCAAGGGTATCGCCGCGCTGTGTGATCTTGCTTGTCGGCGCACAGATCGTCACCTGATCTTTCTCGATTTTTGAAAAATATACTTCTGCCGGAGAAAAGCACTCGCAACGCTCTTTCTGCAGCCAGCATCCATTACTGAATTTCATATGATAATCCTCCCTGTTTTCCGAAGGAAAATGCGACTGCTATCAGGCGCAGAGGATTTTCCTCCCTGTAATTATCTCATTTTGTCTCATCTTACTATACCCACCCTGCAAAAAATACCCTCTAAATTGTACATAAAACACTCGATAAATTTGACAAACAAAACGTTCGCATTTATACTTACGTTTAGTGCTTTTATCATTGGAACAGGAAGGTTATTTTTATGTATCGCGTTTTAATTGCAGATGATGAATCCATTATCCGGGAAGGTATCAAATGTCTGTTCGACTGGGAATCTCTCGGCTATACGATCGCCGGAGAAGCTGCAAACGGTGAGACGGCCTATCAGCAGATTCTTGCCTTACAGCCGGATATCGTTCTCTTAGACATCCGCATGCCGGGAATGTCAGGGCTTGACGTTATCCGGGAGGCAAGAGCACAGGGTTTTACCGGAAAAGTCATTATCTTAAGCGGTTACTCTGATTTCAAATATGCGCAGGAAGCCATCCGTTACGGAGTGCAGTATTATCTGACAAAGCCGATCGACGAGGATGAACTTGAGGAGATTCTTCGTTCGATCAAAGAAAACTTAGACAAGGATGCTGCAACTGCAAATACCCGGGAACATTACCGTGAAAAGGCAAGAGAGACCATCATCCGCGATCTTTTAACGAATGATATCGATCTTTCCCACATAAATACAACAGATCTCCATCTGACAGCAGACACCTATCAGGTTGTGATCTATGAGAAATACAGTCACAATACTGCAGATGCCTCCTATCGTTTTTCGGATCTTCTGCGCGTGACGAATCAGGATAATAACTCCTACGATAACATTACGCTGCAGTATCATGAGGTTATTTTGCTGAAAGGCACTTTTGCCATTCAAAAATTTAATGATTTTCTGGAGCGTTACCGGAGAGAACGGCGTCCACAGGAGAATTCTCCTCTTGACAGTCTCTTTATTACATATGGTGCGCGTGTGTCAGACCTGTCGGAAGTCTATATTTCCTATATTCAGGCGAAACAGCTCTTAGAACGCCGTTTCTTCTGCGAGCAGGAACAGCACACGATCGGTTATGCCGAACTGCCGGACCCGGACAGTTTAAAATCCATCTTAAACGACGCTTTTTTAAACCGTTACGCTACCAGCCTGTTTGAATATCTTCAGGCATTCAACCGCAATATGTTAGCGGAGACTTTGACACAGCTTACCAATGAACTTTACCATGCTGCAGATTCGATTGATTCCATACGGCTTTTCCTGACAGACCTTTATCTGCAGATCAAGGAACAGGCAAACCGGCTTTACAATGGTGCAAATATCCCGTTTCCGAGCAATGCGGATATCATCCGTCTGATCGAAGAAAAATATTATCTCTACGAGATCATCCTGTACTTTACGGAACAGTTTGAGATGATCATGTCCTCGATCGGTAACTCTTCCCGTGAAAGCGTGCTGGATGATATTCTGCACTACATCAACCACAACTATGCAAGCAATATCACATTAGAAAATATTGCACCGCTGTTTGGTTACAACAGCTCCTATCTCGGAAAGATTTTCCGCAAAAAGATGGGTGAAAACTTCAACTCATACGTCGACCATGTCCGCATCAAACACTCGATGGAGCTTCTCTGTTCCTCAGAGTTAAAAGTTTATGCGATCGCAGAAAAAGTCGGTTACCGGAATGTCGATTATTTCCATATCAAATTCAAAAAATATGTTGGAAAAAGTCCGGCAGAATACCGGAAAGAACATAAAAATGAATAAATTTTCATAAAAACTGCCGCCTCCGGGTGAATATATGTACCCTTTTCTCTGTAAGTTCAGAAAAAGGGCGACATATCACCGTGAGGCGGCAGTTTGTATTTATAAGATCCGGGTGTCAAATGGTGTTTTCCGGTTTTTCGATTGGCAAATGGCACCGCAGTGCCTGTCATTTTAAGAAATCATACTGTGACATATAAAGTTTGTAATACTCACCCTTCTGTTCCATCAGTGCGTCATGATTTCCACGCTCTAAAATATCGCCTTTGTCTACATATAAGATGCAGTCGGCATTTTTGATTGTGGAGAGCCTGTGTGCAATGATAAAGGACGTTCTTCCTTTCAAAAGCTCATTTAATCCCTTCTGTAAAAGCAGTTCCGTCTCGGTATCAATGCTCGAAGTCGCCTCATCTAAGATCAGGATCTTCGGATCTGCAAGCAGTGCCCTTGCAAAGGAAATAAGCTGCCGCTGTCCGGCGGATAGCCTGCTTCCTCTCTCATTGACTTGTGTCTTATATCCGTTTTCCATTTCCATAATAAAATCATGGGCGCAGACTGTTTTTGCGGCACGGATGACTTCCTCGTCCGTCGCACTGCGGTTGCCATAGCGGATATTATCCATGATCGTCCCCGCAAAAATAAAGCTGTCCTGCATCATGATTCCCATCTGGGTGCGCAGTGAATGAAGTGTCACCTTCGAGATATCAATGCCATCGATCGTGATTTTCCCGGAATCCACATTGTAAAAACGGCTGATGAGATTTACGATCGTGGATTTTCCTGCCCCGGTCGGGCCGACGATCGCATACGTTTCACCCGGTTTTGCCGTAAAATTGATATCCTCCAAAATCTTCTGCCCCGGCTCATAACCAAAGGACACATGGGAAAACTTCACTTCTCCTGCCACCTCCGGCATCGGGATTGCATCCGGCTCATCCCTGACACCCACCGGCTCATCGATCGTCTCAAAAATCCTCTCAAGATAAGAGATTGCTGTCAAAAGAGAATTGTAAAATCCGGCAAGTGTGTTGATTGGTGCCCAGAAACGCCCAATGTACGCGGTAAATGCGATCAGAACACCGACGGTCAGTGTCATATCCGGTGCTAAAATCCAACGGACACCCAGCACATAGATCAGTGCCGTCGTAAATGTCGAAATAATATCCACGCTCGGTCCCATCGTAAAGTTAAACATTACCGCACGCATCCAGGATTTCCGGTAATTTTTACTTAGGTTATTAAAGATTCCGGTATTCTCATTTTCCCTTACAAAAGACTGCGTCACACGGATTCCATTGATACTCTCCGCAATGTACGCATTTAAGTTTGACTGTTTGTTGCTCTGGATCTGCCATGCCCTGCGCTGTTTTTTCTTGATTAAGATAATCACAAATGCAAGAACCGGCAATCCGCACAGACAGATCAGCGTCAGCCGGACATCGAGTGCAAACATAAACATCAGAATAAAGATCAGGTTGCACAGATCTGTGAATGTGTTGACAATACCATTGCTCAAAAGATCACTTAGGCTGTTCACATAATTGACCACACGCACCTGAATTTTTCCATGTGGTCTGTCATCATAATAGGAAAATGGAAGTTCCTGCAGATGACAGAAAATATCATAGCGGATATCATGTACGATATTCTGCCCGATCACACTCATGGTCTTGATCTTGATCCGCAGGGAAATACCCGAATAAAGTGCGATCAGCAATGTCGCAATACTGTAAAATGTGATCGATTTCATATCTTTTTCCGGGATGCTGTGATCCATCACATTCTGGAAAAAGATCGGGATCGCCATGGTAAGTGCCGAGGAAGAAAGCATCAGAAGAATAACGCCTGCCATCTTCTTTTTGTAGGGAGCAATGTAACCTGCAAGACGTTTGAGCTGGTTTACATCAAAACTGTCCTCTAATATCTCATCCATATCATATCTGTTTCTTGCCATCTTATTTCTCCCCCTTTCCGTTTAAAATTTCCTGTGGGATCTCGCCATACTGGTTATGGAAAGCCGTCGCGTAATAACCTCCCGCCGCCACTAACTGCTCATGTGTTCCCTGTTCAATGATGCGTCCGTTATCCATGACAAGGATCAGATCTGCATCTCTAATGGAAGAAATGCGGTACGCAATGACAAAGATCGTGCACTTGTTATCTAATTTCTTCAACTGGCTCTGGATATAACTCTCCGTCTCCATATCGACCGCCGATGTCGTATCGTCAAGAATCAGAATCGACGGATCTTTCAGCAGTGCCCTCGCAAGGGAGATACGCTGTTTCTGTCCGCCGGAAAGTCCGACACCGCGCTCACCCACAATCGTATCATATCCATCCGGAAGTGCCTGGATAAAATGATTGGCATCCGCCATGATCGCAGCCTGTTTGACTTCTTCGAACGAACAATTCGGCCTTCCGTATGCGATATTTCCTTCGATCGTATCCGAAAAAAGGAACACATCCTGCATCGCCATGCCGATATTGTCACGCAGGTTATAAAGATCCATGTCGCGGACATTCACACCATCCACAAGCACTTCACCGGAAGTCGTATCATAAAACCGGCAGAGCAGATTCATGATCGTTGATTTTCCAGCTCCGGTAGAACCAATGATGCCGACGGTCTGCCCCGGTTTTACCTTAAAATTGACATCCATGACAATATCTTCGTCATCCGCACGGTAAGATACATTTTTAAACTCGATCTCACCTTTCAGATGTTTCTTGACTACTCCAGATACCGGTGTTTTTACATGCGGCTCTTCACTGTAAGTCGCATAGATTTTCTCCACGGACGTTGTAAAGTTACTGATATCGTTGACCAGCCATCCTGCCTGGCGCAGCGGGTTGTTTAACATCCACAGATAGCCGTTCACCGTCACGAGCTGTCCTAACGTGATCTCTCCCTGAATGACCATATAGCCGCCGTAGAGGATCAGAATGATCGTCAGCGCATAGGAAAGCACCTCAAATATCGGCACATATTTCATCCAGATCTTTGACGCATCGATCTGCGCCGCACGGAATTTATCATTTTCCTTATTGAATTTTTCAATCTCAAAATCTTCTTTTGCAAATGCTTTTACCACACGGTTTCCACTGACATTTTCCTGCACAAACGCATTGAGTGAGGAAAAACAGTCACGGTTACGCTTGAATGCCGGACGTACCTCTTTCGTCTGACGGCAGGTTGCAAACGCCGTAAACGGCAGAACCACAAGCATGGCAAGCGCAAGTTTTGTGTTGACCGTAAAGATCATAAGCAGTGCAAACACGAACATCAGCACACTCTGGTAAACCATATAGACCACATATGCCACAAAGTGACGGATCGCATCCATATCTCCGGTCTGGCGGCTCATCAGATCTCCGGTACGTTTCTTATTGTAAAATGCAAAATCTTCCTCTAATAATTTCCGGTAGACTTTGTCTCTCATATCGTACAAAACGCCCTGCGACGCCGTCTCAAATGCGACCTGAAACAGAAAACGCAAGACTCCCATCACGATCGTGACTCCGATCAGACATCCGATAAACGGCATCAGTCTGTCATATTTTCCACCGCTTATGACCTGATCTACGATCTGCCCGGATATGTACGGATTTACCACCGAAAGCACTGATACCGCTGTGGTCAGCAAAATTCCAACTATCATTAATCCCCTGTACTTTTTCAGAAATGAAAAGAACCACTTCATTGGTGTCATAATAACCCTCCTACTCCCTTTTCGTTTTTCTTTCGGATTTTCAGTATAGTACTTCTGGGGTAAAAAGGAATGTACTATCTTGCACCGTTCATGTTATTTTTTGCAACGGAAGGGATGGTTTCTGGTGGAGAATATGTTATACTGTGATGTGGATCACAAAAAGTGTATTTAGACTTTGAAACTGGAAATTTGCGCGAAGCTGGTTTTCATTTTGTTCCATTGTCCGAAAATAAGAAAAACTAAGTATGCCTGCTTTATGCTCTTTCAAAGTGACGTGTACGTCTTAAACGTGCCCTCCATGGCACGTTAAGACTTGCGCTGCCATCCGTGGCAGCACAACACTGTGTATTTACAGGCATACTAAGATTTTCTAATTTTCTCCCAAGTCACAAAAAGATCTCCAGCTTCGCGCAAATTCCCATATTTCACATTTTGACACACTTTTTATGATCCACATCGCATTGTATTTTAAATATAGACAATAAGTTTTTATCGGCGATAAAATGAAGAAATGGAGACCTTACTATGTGCTGTGACAACCGGGAACAACTGCTTGACCAACTGAATCCAACTTTTCTATTTACCTGGAAAGGCACACGTTTGAAAGATGAAGCACGCTATCACAGCCACGATTTTATCGAGATGGCATTTATTTTGTCCGGCCACGGCAAATACAAGATTGCGGACAGGCTCTATGATGTGTCCGAAGGAGATATCATTATTTTAAATCCGGGGCAGAAGCATCAGGCACTCTGCACGGATCCTGCCAATCCGACCACGGAGTTTTTTGTCGGTTTATGTGATGTCCGTTTTCCGGATTTCCCGGAAAATTATCTGCCGCTGCATTTAAAAGACCCAGCCGCTGATCCTGCAGAGCAGTCTCCGATTTTACATACTTCCGGTGAATTACGGCAAAAACTTTTTAAGATCTGTACTGCCATGAGTGCTGAAAATGATATCTGCCGCTGCGGGCGTTATATCATGTTAAAAAGTTACCTGATGCAGATGTTAATACTGCTGCTTCGGGAACAGAGTGAACCGGTAAAAATCAATACCGGCTGCTCTTTTGAATCTACCAGCAAAAAATATGTAGTTGACCAGATCGTAAATTATTTTGAGGATCATTACAGTGAAAAGATTTCTTTAGATCAGATTGCAGAAAATATGTACTTAAGTCCTTTTTATATCTCACGTATTTTTAAAAGTGAGACAGGCGATACACCGATCCGCCACCTGATCAATATCCGCCTTGAAAAAGCAAAAGAATTGTTGGAAAACGGCTTTGACGGCAGCATCCAGGAAGTTGCAGCCGAAGTCGGCTATGATGATGTCTATCATTTCAGCAAGCTGTTTAAAAAACGGTTTGGGATGCCGCCGTCAAAGATCCGTAAATTATTATGATTCATTTAAAAATTTTTTCCAGAAATCTTTCGAGCCTGCGAATTCCAGTTCCTTGCCATTTTGGAATCTTTTACTGATAATGCCATCCTCTCCAAAACTTGGTGTGTATGTCAGATTTTTATATATTCATCGTCATATATGGGGGAATGCATATAATTCCATCTTTTACAATTAAATTTCTTGGATGAATAATATAACTTTCCCCTATGCGCTCCTTGTATTTTTCTCTGAAATTATTTAATGAGGTCGTTTTGTATTGCTTTCCTGACTTCACTTCAATCGGAAACATCTTATATTTTAATCTGCTGTTATTGGAAATGATAAAATCTATTTCCATATCATTTCGATGCTTATTTTCATTATAGTGTGTATAAAAATATAATTTATGTCCATTTGCCACCAGCATCTGAGCTATTGCATTTTCATAAAGCATTCCTTCATTAATCTGTAATTTGCCTGCCAATATCTGTTTATATACTTCATCTTCAAGTAATTCATTTTCATCAAATGCATGGCTTACCAAAAGTCCGGTATCACCCATATAACACTTTACATAGCTTCTTGTCTCATTTAATGATAAGCCAACATTCGGATCATTACACAAAAAGCACTCATTGGATATCATAGAATCCGACAGCCAGAAAAAAGTTTCTTCGTACTGGTCTGCGTAACTACCATCCTGCAGCTTTTTGAATACAACTCTTTTTTCATGCTGTGAAAGAAATCCCGGAATCTGATCATAAATTGCAAGTACCTTACTTCGATACTTTGCATCTATTTTCATAATATCTTCCCGATACAATTTAAGAATGTCCCTTTTTTCTCTATCCGCTTCTGTAAAATCTTTTTTGCTTTCAATAAATGTTACTACAGGCATAGGCATCCCACCAACAAGCATATACTGATGAAACAAAAGCATTGCCTGATTATGCATACTTCTTTCCAAAGGTTCTCTTTTTTCAAAACATTTTTTTATATATTCAACCAGCAAATCTTCTTCTAATGCTATTGCAAATTCTTCAAAATCCAATGGATACATATTGATATGTCTTTCTTCTGACGGTATGACGATGTTCTTTACATTTTCTCTGATAGATATCAATGAACCAGTTTCGATATAATCATATCTTCCATCTGCCACTAAATATTTTATTGCAGCTCTTGCCTGTGGAAACATCTGCACCTCATCAAAAATAATAAGAGAGTTTCTCTCTGTCAGTTTTGTTCCAAAATGTGTCTGTAATAACATAAAAAATGTATCCAGATCATTCAGATATTTCTCAAAATACCCCTCAACTTCCTTATCTTTTTTAGCAAAGTCAATCAGAAGAAAACTTTTGTATTCGCTTTTTCCAAATTCTTCGCAGATGGTAGACTTTCCAATACGTCTGGCACCTTCTATCAGTAAAGCTTTTTTCCCCTGACACTCCTTTTTCCATTCCAGTAGTTTTTTATATATTTTTCTTTTTAATATCATAGCTCCTCCAGATTATGCGCATATATATTTGTTCTATATTTTATGATTATACGCATATTGTAAATTGTTTTTTGATTATACGCAAGTATTATAACCATATTTTTTATGATTATACGCACATTCTATAAAGTCATATGTTCATGCTTTTCCTCATTTCCAATCATAAATCTTACCTAATTATATCGGGAAAAGCATTTTATATTATATACTGTGTTATTAATTTTCTGGAATTTGCGATGATATATTATATAGTACTGATTCTAAACGGATTTTGAATTTATTTGCAGGGAGGCTTTTATATGTCAATGAATATTAACGGTTTAGGTAATACCTATAATAGTATCAATACAAATAGTAAACAGTATAAGGCATTGAAAGAAAAAGGCTGGTTATCTGGAGTAATTGAAAATGAATCCATGATGTCTCCGGAAGAAAAGATGATATATGAAATATTCGGTGGAAGGGATACGATTATTAAAAATCTGATGAAGCAGTTTGATTCGGACGGAGATTTATTAAATTCAAATGGTGTTGCAGGTATGGATGTTACTGGAAAAGGTACATCATGGCAGAAACTTACAAATATATCCGAAGAGCATCGTCAAAAAATGTTTGATAATGTGAAGCGGGAATTTATTCAGGAAAAAGGTCTTTCAAATGGTGACACAACGAAACGTTCCGATATTTTCAAAGATTATCAGTTAAGTGTCAGCAAAGATAAGCGTTTAAGTGGTACATGGACTTTAGAACAATATGAAGGACAGTATAGAGCTGCTATGTATGCGGCAGTAAAATCAGCCAATCCAAATTGGAAGCCCGGACAAGCATTTGATGCAAGCATTCTTGATAATGTCACAAGAGAATCCGTAGAAGCTACACTTGTCCAAAATGGTAATAGACTCGTTCATAATTCTATTGATGTATCGGTATAAAGGAGAGAAATGTATATAGGCGGCAAATTATTAACTAATCTGCCGCCCAACTTTTAGCTTCCTTATTTCTGATATTTACACCATTGATTTCACAGCATTTGCTATTTCTGTACACTATTCTTCATTATTAAAGGTGTCATTTTTTCCATGAGTGCATCCGCGATACCTCTGTTGGCACACCACAGGTGCGAACCCCTTCACCGACGCCGCGCTCGGCGGAATATTGTCAAGTGTGTATGTAAGATTTTATGAAATTGCTTCTATTCTCATCTGAATAAACTAAACTGAAAAATCAAATCTTCCGCCGATTTTATTCTCCTCCGACTTGATGGAATCCCAGTCAACGTTTTTGATCTTATCCAAAAGTTCTTCTTTTGAATTTGCCTGAACCGTAGTTTTTCGTACTTCGATTTGCTTGGATTGTTCCTTTTTCTTTATCTCTTTCTTCTCAGCAGCTTTCTTTTCCTGAATTTTTTCAAGATATTCTTTCTGACTGGCTGATGATTTTTCTAACTCTGCATAGAATGTTGTAGTTCCGTCACTATTAAAAGAGATGCCAAATTTTGTAATTTTTGTATCAGTATCTGCATTGCCGTTAGTCTTACCGAATACTCTTTCAAATCCGAACTGAGCATTGATTTCATCTGACATACGCAAGGCTCCCTCAATGCTATGCATTTTTTCTGCATAATACTTCGAATCTGATTATTTACACCTTCAAATCAACCTTGTTCTTTTTTATAACTTCTTTATGCTTTTTCATCGAGAATACTTCTTTTTCTTCCTTTGTATCCTTTGCTTTTTCCAACTGCTTCTGTAGGATTTCTTCGGCTTTTTCACTCATATTCTGGAGAAAGGATTTTACTTTTGAATCTTTATGTCCTATTGCCCATGAACTAATATTTCCATCTTTATCTATTGCCCATCCCTGTTCAACTCTCCATCCAATATCTGCTTGTTGCTTTGCAAACTGCTCATCTAGTTTTTTCATGTTACCAATTTCTTTTATGTACTCATCTTCTAAGTCTGAATCATTTGCCATTTTTGTTAAAAACTGAGGAGAAATCGCTACATTCGTGGTGGTTGATTTACCATATTTCATCCCCGGACTATAATTTGCTGATACAAAACTATAATTATCAATTTTTTTTAGAAAGATAGGAAAGTTCATCCGCTGCAGTTTTTCGGGTTGTCCCTGTCTTTACATCTTCTGTTTGCTCCACAACCTGCTTTTCTGTGGTTTCCTTAGCATTATTTTTCTGTATATTACCGGTATAAGCATTTGTGTAAATATTAGAGTAATTGTTTACACCTGTAACTGCCATACTAACATCTCCTTTCGTATTACAAAGCTTTCATTACCTTTTATTAGCATAATAATCCCAAATACCATTAAGCATTTTCCGATTACCATCTGATACATTCAGACTTAGCCTTAAATCTTTCCAATCACCCAAATACTGCTGCGATAATTTCTGGTTATCCGACTGGATGGCGGATAAAAATGCCTGATATGCCGAATTTTTGGATAACCCCCTTTTCTTTAGATTTAGCAGTATTCTCCTGGTTCTCACCTATGTTCTGTTCATTTGCTGTCTGTTCACTTCCTTTATGGTAAACTACCGATGGGGTAAAATCCTGTAATTCTGACCAGATTTCTGTTGGAAGTTGCCATAAAATTACTGTGATTTTCATATGCCTGATTCAGCATATCCATTTCTTTTTCTTTGGTTAATTCCTCAATTTTGCCCGATTCTGTCACATAATACTCCAGCTCATAATCTTGTTCCGCATATTTTTCTTCAATGCTGTTTTGTCATTTTGTTATATGCTTCTGCCATTCTGTTTACATGATGTTCAAAGGAATCAGTTTTTACACTCTCTGTATCTTCTTTGACAAATATATCCGTCACTTCCTTCTCAAAACGGTTCTGATAATCCATAGAACTGACAGAAGATAAATGTCGAAAGCTCTCCTGCCCTGTTTTGGAAATGGAAAGTGTATCTGTATACTGTGTCATTTTCTTTTCTAAATCTGCCGGAACATTTTGCTTTGTATTTTTCCTGCTGTTATGTTCGATTGCAGAATATGTAATATTTGTATTATTGTAAATCTTCATAGCTGTTTCCTTCCCAGATAAATACCATCAGACTCTAATATCAATCGGCACATACCTTTTAATTGTGTCTGTTTGTACCATTTCTGCTGCCCCTAAACTATCTGTAGCAAGCTGCTCCTGCAAAACCTCGTCTGGAAGTTCTTCCATATTCTCCACAGTTTTTTCCGTCATCTGCTCTGTCATTTCTTCGGTTGTCTCCGAAAGTTCGTCCATGATTTCAGACATCATGCCCTTGTTTTCCTCTGTTCCAAGAGCTTCATCCACCATTTCTTCCTTTCGTTCTTCTTCTGTTTTAGGCTTATTCCTCTCAGCAGCTTCCGCAATCTTTTCGCCATGTTCTTCTGCCTCGTCCATGACATGAAACATCTGCGAATTATTATACTCCTTATTTGCTGCCGCAATTTCATCCTCATAATTATGAAACATTTCCAGCTTTTCAGAGATTTCTTCCAAACTGTCAGCCTTTCGGTTTTTCAGATTTTCTTTTTGTGCTTCAAAAAAAGCCACCTTATTATCCCGTTCCTGCTGTCGCTGCAATTTTTCCTGTGTACTTTTCAACATATTAGGACTATTAAATCTATTTATCAATAAACCTCCACCGGATAAATTGACTGTAAAACTCATCTGGTTCCTCCTTCCCGACAAATTAATACAAAAGATTTTTCTTCTTGTCATTTAGGCTTAACATACTATACTTCCTTATCAATCTTACTTGACGTTAGAGAAGAATCTCTTTTCGAATATGTACCATTGTTTGTATAAGTCGCACTTGCCCGGTTCGCAGCATTTAATATACCAGCTGCTTTCTGGGCTGTTTTGCCTGCAAAGGAATTGTAACCTGTAAAAACCGTTTTTAATGAACTGATATCTGCTTTCTTCAATTCATCTTCATCCAGCTCCAGCTTATTCCCCTTTCCTATGGTAATACCTATTTTAGAAAGTAAATGACTGGTTTTGTCTGTCATGCCTGTCATCCATGAAGCATTTCTAAGGACATCTTTTGTATTGGATTCTCCTGCCTCCTTAACAACATCATTATAATCATCAATAAAAGACTTCACTTTTTTGGTAATTGCATCCCAATCATAATCCTCTACCTCTGTTTCTTCCCCCGTCTTTTCATCCTTCTTTTTTATTTTCTTTTTTCCCCAGAGTGACGCATCGTTTAGTGCATTTGCTGATTTTTTCAGGGAATCCGCACTTGTTTTCATCAGTATAAGCTTCTGTGAAGTATCGCCTTTACCCGATAATTTTTCTGCATCCTGCTTTGCATAATATGCTTTCATAAGTTTTCCATAGCTTCCGTTTTTAATCGCAGCATAATCAGAAAGCATATTGGTGTTTCCTACGGATGAACTGTCGGAAGTTCCTCCAAATAATGCGGAATAATCTACATTGCTGTTATACTTACTTGTGTAATCACTAAAACTCTTAATCTCTGACATAATACCATTCTCCTTTACCAACTATAAACGAATATCAATCGGTGTATACACTGCCTGCTGTGTTGCATTCTGTGCATTTTCCAGAGTCGGTGTTTCTACTGTCACCTGTGTTTCCCCTTTGATATCCGTATTCTTTACGCTGTCTGTCTCCTCTGCCGCAACCCCCGCAGATTCCTGTGTTTTCTCGGATTTATCAGTATTGTTCTTTGTTGCAGTGTCTTCTGTATTGCTGTTCTCCGCTTTTGCAACTTCTTCTACTGATTTATTTGCATCTGCAAGTGTAGACATCTGTGCTGCTGTCGCCGACTGTGCCTTTGCCTGCAGCTCTGCCAGTTCTTCTTCCTTCTTCTCAGTATTTCCTTTTCCGGCATCCTGTTTGATTTCAGATTCAAGCACACTGGCACGTCCCTGTATCTGTGTTGCCATACTTCCCTGCACCTTTGCCTGTTTCATGGAAGAATCTGCACAAATCATCTCCTGCATACTTGCCTGTGACAATCCGGTGTCTTTCTTTTTAGAAGTGTTACTTGTTCCAGCCACCATATCATCCATAGATGACGGATTTTTACTCTGCTGCTTACTTCTCTGCTCGATCTGGTGCTGTCTTAACTGCTGATTGAGATTGTTAATCTCCTGCTGTATCTCCTGACGCTTTTTCATCTTATCCTCTAATGGCATTTCTTCATTCGATGATAAATCCTGTAGCTTCTGCTGTGCATTTGCAATCTGATTCTGAATATTTTTACTTACAGAATCATTCCCCTGTGTCATTCCCATTGTTCCTGTCTGCGTATTTGTCCCACTAAATCCATTGATTCTCATTTTATCCTCCTTGTTTTGCTCCTTGATTTCCTCCTTGAGCTTAAATTTGAAATCCGTTTCCTAAAAATCTGTACAACATGATTTCTCTTTACTGATTCTTTCGGCATATCTTTCTTTACAATAAACAGCGATGTTGTGAACCGCCCTTTTTTTGTTGTAAAGCAAATAAAAAACACCTCGAAGGTGCTTTTTGTCCTTATTCTACCTGTAACATAATACTTAGAACCACTTCCTGATTCTCCTGCTCTAAAGATATATCTCCCATATACATCCTTGCAACCCTCCGGATATTATGCAGTCCAATTCCATGCTCCTTCCCTGATTTCGTTGTTTCCGGCAGGTCACTGTCCTTATAATTTAACTCTCCCTCATATCTGTTCTTTATGGTTATCATAAAAATACTGTTTTCCGAAAAGAGAGACTGATATAAGGATTTTCTCCACTTACATTTTCCATACAGTTATCCAGTGCATTGTTTAAGATCACGCTTAAATCAAATGCATTTAATTTCGTATCCCCCGGATAATGAAAATCTGATATAAAACGAATCTGCTTTTCCTTTGCTTCTCTTAACTTTTCCATCAGAATCACATCAATGACAGGACTCCCCGTTTTTAATCTCGGGAGATATTTCATTCCACTCCTTTTTCAAATGCTCCATATATTCTGCTGCATCATCCATATGATTCTCTGCCACAAGATGTTCCAGCATCTGTATATGATTCCCCATGTCATGACGCAGGCTGCGGATATCCTGATACAGCTTTTCCACTTCCCCGATATGCTTTTTCATGTCACTGACCTGATTTAATATCAGCTCCTGACCTGTCTGTTCTTCCTGTGCCACCTTCCAGTTTTGAAACATCGTAGTCATAACAAGAATTGCTATGATAGAGATAAAATAATGCACGAAGCTTAAAGCTCCATAAAATCCATAGGTATCTGTCAGGCTCTTTCCTGTATCTTTTTCATAAATATTCAGATAATATTGTAGAATGCCATACCCTGTAACTCCCACGAGAGAAGGTATGATGAGCATTACCAGCTCTTTGACGCTCATTTCATCATTTTTGTATACATATGCTTTATTGATCAGACCGATTGCAACTGCAAGGAAAACGATACAAAGCACAATATCCAGAATTCTCGTTCCAGCATAAAGTACATATTGCAGCCATTGTCTTCCTGCAATCGTATTCCCAAAAACCAGAGCTTTTGTGATAAAATCATCCATTCTGCCTGCCATTGCAACCGCAAGCCAACGGATAGAAAAAAATGTCACTGCAAGAAATATTTTCTGATAAATGTTTCTTCTGTCCTGTACATACATCACAAGAAATGCAGCCACAACCCCCAGCATATATGCAGAAAAATTGCCAATCTGCTGCGGTATCAGATACAGCACAGACATAATTCCAATATAAACAATACTGACCAGAGCAGCTTCCCTTTTCTTTTTCATATATGGATATACAAAAACACCAAAACAGATTCCTGTAATAATTAAAATTGCAATAACAGAAAACTTCGATGTGATCATCCAACATCTTTCCACTAAACTCATCTGACTTCATTTCCTTTCCTCTGGTTATACTTCAGATACCTCCTAACAAACTCCGGATAATTCTTTTTTGCAATCAATGCAGTTCCATTTTTCATAGTTACACAAGTTGCATCATATTTTCTACATATTTAAAATGTACAAGGTAGGCTCTGTGTGTTCTGAAAAAATCTGTTCCTGCCATATCACTTAATTCCTGTAATTTACCATAGTATTCAATATCCGTACTTCGTGTATGGATAATAACTTTCCTGTTATACACCTCGGCATACACAATATCACGCAGAAAAATCTTTATATGACTTCCGGCGGTCTGTACCATAATATACTTTTCGTCTTTTCAAGTCTGGAACTCCTTTTATGTTATGGACTGCCTTTGTCACAACCTCTTTCAATTTCTCATCGGAAAATGGCTTAACCAGATAATGAAATGCTCCGACATCAAATGCCTGAAAAACATACTCCTCTGCTGCTGTCACAAAAATGAGTATCATATCCTCATTGTCCTGACGAAGCATCTTTGCCGTTTCCATCCCATCCATTCCGGCATCTGAATATCCAGAAAAAGAATATCCGGCTTACTGCCACTTGCGATCAGTTCATCACCCGATAAATATTTATCTATAACCGCATCCGGCAATAACTTTTTTATCTTTTCTTCCAGTATCTGAACCATAGATACTTCATCATCACAGATAGCTATTTGCATTTTGCCACTTCCTTTTTGTCTGATAAATATATTTATTATATCGGACGAACAGATTATATCTGCCACAGTTGTTGTGAAATGACCTTTTTTTGTTGTGAAAAGGCAGTAAACCATTATTGGTTCACTGCCCTGTCTTTTAGTCATGTCTGCACTATTAAAGAAATGAAATAAACTCCTTCATTGGTATACGCTGGGATTCGTGTCTATTTGCATCTGCTTTATCTTTTAACTTATCGGAATACTACTTTTATCTAGAGTAGTAGTAATTTATGAACTCAATGCCGCTACCAGCGATGAATATCTTTCCGTTTTTTATCTACTATTTACTAAAACGCAATCAACAATCTAAATCTGCAAATCAATAGTATTTCCTTCATTATTGTTCTTTTCCTTTGATCTCTCTGCGGATATATCTACCTTTATTTTGCTATAAGAAACATTTCCTTTCGCTTTTTCGCCATACTCTTCCTTCAAACGAGCTAACTCATCATTATAAATTCATGTAAACACTCTTGCTCTTGCAAATTCTTCATCTGTACTTATAGCTTTCCAGTTTCTTGACTCTGGATTATAAGAAAGCGTTTTATTACCTTTTGAATCCCAAAACATACATGCAGCATTCATTTTGCCACCAGTTTTTTTCATGCTTGATTCATATATAGCCTTTCTATCAGGAGATACTGTTTCTCCATGCTGCATACACAATTTTCGATAAGCATCATCATCCCTTTTTCCAGTAGCAAACTCTTTTCTTGCAAGTTCTTTTATTGCTTCGTCAAATTCTTCCTCTGACATCGCTGGTTTATCTCGTTTTGTCATGATAGTATCCCAGTTTGGTTTGGTAAAATTAATGTCCACAGGCTTAAATCTTAATGAGAAATTACCATAATCACATTGTGCTAACGGATCATTTGAACTTGCTTTTTTTCCTGAACATCTGCTGAACCATTTGAGCATATTGCGAATAATTATCTCTTGTTATCTGCATAATATATTCCTCCATATTGGCATATATTTCATCTGTTCCAAATTCACTAGATTGAAAAATCAAACCTTCCACCGATTTTATTCTCCTCCGGTTTAATAGAATCCCAGTCAATGTTTTTGATCTTATCCAAAAGTTCTTCTTTTGAATTTGCCTGAACCGTAGTTTTTCTTACTTCGGTTTGTTTTGACTGTTCCTTTTTCTTTGCCTCTTTCTTCTCAGCAGCTTTCTTTTCCTGAAGCTTTTCAAGATATTCTTTCTGACTGGCTGATGATTTTTCCAGTTGTGCAAAGAAGGTTGTAGTTCCGTCACTATTAAAAGATATGCCAAATTTTGTTATTTTTGTATCAGCATCTGCATTATCGTTAGTCTTACCGAATGCTCTTTCAAAGCCGAACTGGGCATTGATTTCATCTGTCATACGCAAAACTCCTTCAATACTATGCATTTTTTCAGCATAATATTTTGGATCTGATGCCATCTTCTCCATTTCTTCCTTTGAGAAAATAACTGTATATTCCTTATCACTTTGGGCTAAAATATCTTTGGCATTATCACCATTTTCAAAATCGGCAACCATAAAATCCATGTCGTTTCTTGATCCACGCAAATTCTCCAGCATTTTTTGTGCCGCTTTACTGAGATTTTTTTCAGCGATGCTTTCAGTTGTATTTTCCTTTAATTTCGTATTTTCTGTTGTTTGTGCTGTTTCTTTTTTCTTATTTGCTGTACCAGTCTTGTAGTTGTTCTGGTAATTTGCATAAGCAGCCGTGGTTGTGCTTACATTCATTGACATATCCGTTGTCCTCCTTGTACATATCACATCGTAAATCCGTTTACCTGTCCTTTTCTATATATCGGCATAATTGTTTCGATTATGAATCTTATCATAAAGTTCTGGACTTCACTTAAAAAATCAAAAGTGCCACCTGGCACTACTCCTATGCTCATTTTTTTCCTTGCGTACAATATTTATTTTATGCTCTGGCTTCAAAAGAAGGTCTATCCTGATCCAAATAATCCGGCATCTCTCTCAATTCTGAACTTCCATTCTCTTTTACTAAATTATATTCGCTCCAATAAATAGAATAAAATTCATCTTTTTTTGCAAGTTCCGCTGGTGTCATCTCATAGCCCCAGCCATTTCGGAGATTAGATAATACCGTTACTCCCTGATACTGAATTTCAGCACCATAACCACCAGTAGTTAGAATTGGACAATTCAATGTTCCTCCTACCGCCAGTGCAAACTTCTTTTCAGCAAAATTACTGCTTTTTCCTTCTGCCTTCTCCAAAAAATCCAATAATGATAATTCTCCACATCCTTTGCATTTCGGATTGCCAGTTTGTTTTTATAGTATTTTAGCCTGTTCATATAATTGTTTTCTATCAGGTGCAACATCTGATAGATATTCTGCCCGTAAACCAAGAACCTGTCTGGAAATATATTCGTACTCTGTCTTATTTGCTGTCGTAGCTGCTCGTCGTGCCAGTTCTTTAATTTCACTAACAAATTCCGCATGCGTTTTTGAACTTTTCCCTTTTGTTGGAATATAAAGCCAATTCGGTTCTCCGTTACTGCATGAGGAAATTAATTGCTCTTTTCCAACAGTTCCTATACCTGACAATGATATACCCATTAACTCAACTCCTTATGTGACACTTCATAATCACCAAATATGTCATTAATTCTTGTTTCATATGCATACCACCGTGTAAATACAGACATATTCCCCAGGAAATTTTTAACTTTAGAGGTATCTTCTGACTTCGGATAATAATCTTCCATCAAATCCCAGACATTACAAATTTCCCCTTCCGATCCGGTGCGTAACGTCTGAAATGGAACCTTTAAATCGTAATTATTCTCTCCGATTGTTATTTTCAGATTTCCATTAAATTTATTGTCCTCTGTAAAAGATGTTACCTGTTCCTTGAAAAACATCTTAAAATTCTCAGGCGGTATCGCTGATTCCTTTGCCAGACTACTCCTGCCAGCCTGATTTCTAAACTCAAAATTCCATGTGCTGTTAAAATCAAAACCACCATCTAATGTAAGACTGGAATTTGCTTCGATTTTATCACAGTCAATCTCATCCAAATCCCATTTTTCGATCATTTGCTTGACAGATTCCCTCAATGCCGCATTGGTTTCATTGCATTGATAGTAATAATCTGAATTATAATAAGTCCAGTCACTGTGACTATCAGAATAGTATTTCTCATTCAATGCTTTTCCTTCCTGATAGTTTGCCTGACTTGCTGCCCTTGCATTTTCTTTTGCAAATACCTCATACATCTCACTTACGATTTGTGTATTATCTGCTTCATTGGTTCCGGATGTCTGATGCTGACTTGTCCGATAGGTACGCATGGAAGTACAACATTCCTCAAAATAGGAATTAAGTTCATCCCTGCTCACCTTTCCGGCATAAAAATCGGTCATATGACTGGATATATCTTTCTGCATATCATAGCCAAAAGAATCTCCGAAGTTACTCTTGGGCATCCCTGTCACTACATTAAATTTTTGATAACAGTCACATACATATACCAGTGGTTCTGCCATATATGGATTTATATTTTCATTTTCCTGAACCGCACATTCCGTACTAAATTGAGGGATATTATTCTGCTTACGTATTATTATCATATCGGCACGCCATTCACAGAATAATTAGCATTAATCTGCATAGTGCAAGTCCTCCTTATTAATCACGTGACACTTTATAATTAACATAATCACCGTCACTTTCATAATGACTCATTAGATTTTTGTTCCTGAACATTGCCATACATTGCTCATTCCCATATACATACATTATTAAATCACACATTTTTACGCTTTCATATCGAAGTTGCCTTGTGATATTAATGTCTCGTTTATACTGCCAGCCTTTTCTTCACTATTTAATACTTTTCGCCTCACTAAATGCCTCATAATATGTCATTTTAATGCTGAATGAACCTGTGACTCTGCTTTGTTTCTTTTTCCTGCCAGCCTACTCCCCCTGTATAGGTCAAAACTTCTTCGCCCTCTTCATTGTATACATGAATTGCCGAGCCTGTCCCTGTTCCCTGATATTTTGCCTCATAAGGTATTCCAAACAACATACAGAGCCATTTTTGTCTGCTTCCTCAACTTCTTTCATTGCTGACATATTACCTGAATTCATTGATTGACTAAACTTTCCAATTAAAGCAGCTCTATCGGGGCTACTTTGCTTACTTCCGTCTTCTCAAATTCATAAATGCATTTCCCATATATACATTGTCCTGTGCATCTTTTTTTGCCAGATCAACAATCTTCTCTTTTAAAGAATCCGTTAATTTCCATTTGTTTTTTTTAGAAGATTTAGAAACATTTTTATTCGATGTGTTCCACACTTTTGCTGTGCTAAAATTATTTGATATTTCCATTTAATTGAATCACCTCTCTGTTCTGTCATTTATGTAATCATACAATTCCTTATATGACAGATAACCTGATAAGTTGTTCGAATCATATTGTAACCCATAAATTCTTCAATCATGCTCATATAGTCTTTCTTTTCATTTATGCTGTCAGAATCATAAGTGATGTTGCCATTCACACCACCAGCCGCATCATGAAATCTCCAAAAGCATTTTTCGTAAAGCCTTCTACATCACTATATGTTGTATATGCAAGCATTTCCAAATAACTTGCATTTCTTGGATCAACATCATTTATCTGTACATTTGTATCTGTGTAATTTCCTTCTTTGTCCCAATATCTTACCCTGTATTCTAGGTTTGCCGAATCATATGCATCTGATTTATATACAGATGCACTACTGCCATCCGGAAATCCTACTGCTGTTAATGCATTTCCACTATCTCCTGTTCCCGACATATGTAATGTAATATTAGAAGATACTACTTACATTTGATAACAAACCGAATTCATACCGTTTGCTTTCGCAGTGTTTCTTTTGTTCCTGTATAATAATTTGAATAATTATAACCGTTAATTCCTGCTATACTCATTTTCGTTTCTCCATTATTTTCATTCCTCTGTCATTCGGAATCTATTCACTCTCCATAGCATAATAATCCCAAATACCATTAAGCATTTTCCGATCACCATCTGATACATTCAGATTTAGCCTTAAATCTTCCATCATTCGAATACTGCTGCGATAATTTCTGGTTATCCGACTGGATGGCGGATAAAAATGCCTGATATGCCGAATTTTGGATAACCCCATTTTCTTTAGATCTTGCAGTATTCTCCTGGTTCTCACCTATGTTCTGTTCATTTGCTGTCTGTTCACTTCCTTTATGGTAAACTACCGATGGTGTAAAATCCTGTAATTCTGACCAGATTTCTGTGGAAGTTGCCATAAATACTGTGATTTTCATATGCCTGATTTAGCATATCCAGTTCTTTTCTTTGTTAATTCCTCAATTTTGCCCGATTCCGTCACATAATACTCTTGCTCATAATCTTGTGCCGCATATTTTTCTTCAATGCTGTTTTTCATTTTGTTATATGCTGTTGCCATTCTGTTTACATGATGTTCAAAAGTATCTGACTTCACCCCCTGTGTCGTATCTTCCTTTGCAAATACCTCTGTTACTTCATTTTCAAACCGATTGACATAATCCATAAACTAACTGATGATAAATGCTTAAAGATTTCCTGCCCTGTCTCTTTGAAATAGAAAGTGTATCTGTGTACTGTGTCATTTCTTTCTAAATCTGCCGGAATATTTTGCTTTGTATTTTTCTGCTGTTTTGTTCGATTGCAGAATATGTAATATTCATATTATTATAAATCTTCATAACTGTCTCCCCTAAAAGCCTTACCTGTACTCATATATTCACTTGTTTTCGCATTAATCTGTGTCCCTGCATTATCAATTATTTTTTGATTTGTTTTTTGGGCTGAAGCTATATAGGATTTCAAATCACTTTTGTCAACATTTGTATTATGTGTTCTTCCCTTTCGTATTTTTTACAAGCTTTTCCTTTCCTGATGCGCTTATCGTTAAAGTATCTCTTTGTACCTGCGCAACCAGCATCTTGACTTCTTGTAGTTTTTGTTGTTTCCAAACAGCGCATTAACTGAATGACTGATTGGTATAAATAAAAAAAAATATTCATAATATCACCTATATCCTTAATATGACTTATATCATGTTCCATTCTTTTATAATTTCATCGGCACTATTCTTCACATATTTTATACGCTCTGCACCAACTACGATTTTTTGCACCAACTACGATTTGAGCACAAAAAGGACGAAACGCCCTTTTATGAATTCAGAAACAAATCTGCTACAAATCTTGTTTCCATCCTGTTTTAATTGTAAATCCCATCATACTTATCTATGCTCTGTTTACATTTAAGAGTCCTATCCCTCTGCCTTTTCCCTTATCTGATACCGGCATACGTTTTTCCATTTTACCTTCCACAACTGTTTCTATATGAACTACCGTCATCTTATGATAGGCACTGATTTTAATAAAATGTATTTGTCTCCGTCACTTGTGGCAGCTTCAATCGCATTGTCCAGCAGATTCCCGAAAATAGTTGTTATGTCTATCGGCTCTATGTAAGATAAGTCTACATTGTCTATCTTAATGTCCGAATGTATCCCTTTCTCCTGCATGACAGCATTTTTATCTGTCAGCAAAATGTTCAATATCGGATTCTCTGTGTAAGATATAGGAATCAGTGGTGCCAGTGTACTTCTGATTGCCTCTGCATATTCGCCAGCCGTATGCTCCTCTCTGTTCCATACAAATTCTCGATAGCCCTGATATGCTTATCCACATCATGTAATATCCGTACTGTCTGACTATATTTTTCAGTCTGTGCAAGATAATACTCATACTGCATTTTTGCCTGTTGCTCCAATGCCTTTACGCGGTTTTCATAGTATCTCTTTTCGTCTGCCATTTTGACATAATACAAAGATACAGGTCAGCCAAAACGATGCAGCCCATATTTACCGCTGACAGATAGCTTTTCTGCCCATCCCTGAAATTCTGCACAATCACAAGCATATTGACCAGACTGTAAAAAAAGATTCCATATATGATATATTGTTCTCTGGAACAGGCTGCTTCTGTCCTTTTATCAATCTGTTTATCAAAAAAACATAGTATAGGAATATCATTATTAGTTTTGAAAATGTCACTTCCAGACAATATTGCATGACAACATCAATATTTGATATTCCACAAATCTGCAAAAAACAGTGTAACAGAAGCACTCCCAGCGTTTCACATACAGACATACATAAAACCAGTACTTCACACTCAGTGATTCTACGGATTGGTCTGTCTGCATCTTCGTAATACAGAAAATATACCGTTACACCAACTCCAACAAACCATATCAGCAGATTCAATATTGCAAAGTTCAGCATATTTATGCCAAATGCAGTGATTCCCATCGCTATCTGCCGCTATGTACAAAGTTTTATTGCTGTAACTTTTCTTATATCTTTCATTCATAAATTGAAAAAGAATTGTACAGATAATAAAACAGGAAAGTCCATTACATATCGCAAGTAAAATCTTATCCATCTTCTATTCTCTCCTCTGGGTTTTCTGCAAAAATTTATTCATTTCTTCCCGGAAATCAGAGCTTCTTTTTTGCGCAAGGGACAGTTCTTTCCCATTGTCCAGATAAATATGAAATCCCTGTATCTTCTCAATATGTCTCAGATTTACAAGACAGCCTCTGTGATTTACCGCAAAATCATATGGTTGTAATTCTTCCACAAGGTTTTCAAATGTACATTCACATTCATATCTGCAATCTTCCAGAATAATTGCTGCTTTTCTGGATCTTTTTATGTACTCAAAATATAATATCTCGTTTAATTTCAAACGCACACAACCTGCTTTTGTTCCTGATTCATCTAGTATTTCAAATTCCTTTTCTATTTCCGGACATTTCTCCTCCCCAGAATTTCCATAATCTGCGTTTTCATTTCTTCTTCATTGATCGGTTTACACAAAAAAGAAAACGCATGTACCTTATTAATCGCCTGTGCCATGTATTCTTCATAACTGGTAATGTATATAATTTTTATATCATGATTTTTTTCTTTCAGCTTTCTTCCGAGCGTAATTCCGCCCAGTTCTTCCATGGAAATATCCAGTATTCCGATATCAATCTTGTCATTATTGTTCAGCAGCTCATTCGCCGATAGAAATGACCGAATCTGATATTGAACCTGATATTCTGAAGAATTTTATCCAGCATCAGCGCCGCTTTGTCAAGATCTTCCTTATCATCATCGCATATTGCTACTTCTAACAATCCATTCTCCTCCCTGTAATAACTTTTGTTTTCTATTATACCATATCGGCACTTTTATAATTGCCGATATGGTATGATCATCAAAATTATTTTACCTTCCCTCTGTCACGCTTCCTTGTACCCCGTCTGCCATATGCCTTCGTTCCATGATATTTCTTTCTGGCTTCCAGTTCCTCTAAGAATTCATCATATACACTCATCTTATAACGGATACTCTTCATCTTAGCCGCACCATATCTCATCCTGTTCTTATATGCTTCAAATTCCTGTGAAGTATCATCTGTTGGCGTTGGGAGCTGTCTGACACGCTCCTGTATGGACATCTTTGTATAATCCGGTGGTATCTCCTGCTCTTCTTTATGGGAATTCGGTTCTGTCTGTTCTTCCGCTGCTATTCCTGCCACTCCCGTTAAATTCATCAAACGCAGCACCATAGAACACTTCCTCCTCGTCATCACGAATGTTCTCTTTCTCACAGACCGGTCAAAGCCCTCATATACACTGATATCCCCTTCTGTCTTTTCATATTCCTTTTGAACACTCCCTGCTGTGTCTATACCAACACTTTCCTTAACATCAGATATATCCCATTCCGCATAATCATCATATCTTCCAGATTCCTGTTCAATATCAGCCTTTATGCGTTCATACTCCAGTCTGCTCTTTTCCTTCTTTTTCAGATATTCTATGCAATAGTTGTCTTCTGATTGGAGACTCTAGAAAAAGTGACATGATTACTGCAGAGATCGTCATGCAGGCAATCAATAATAATGAGATTTAGCAGTAAAAGCAGGGCAGCCTGCTTTTATTGTATTTTCCCTGATCTCTTAATCTGCATCATTTTTTATGTCGATCAGATAACTTGCAGATGTTGGTGCAGACAATCTGCGGATGCATAACAAATAAGATCTAAATCAGGTGCATCTAATCTGCATGGAGCTGGTTGCATCTTAGTACTATAAGCATGTAGATTACATTATGTATGTATCCGCATGCTTATTTTATTATAATAAAAGGCGGATAAGGCTAGTGCGGTGGGACATAGCTCCCGTTTTTAGAGTTTATTCCGCCTCTTATTATAAGCATTCGTTTAAACAGGTTGGATTAAATACATCCGTGTAACGAACAAGTCTGAATGGTAATAAGTCTGGCGGAGAAAGGAGGATTTGCATGAAACAAATAGTAAGTGTAGGAATCGATGTATCAAAGGGAAAAGCACTGTCTGTGCCATGATACATCCTAATACGATTATTAAGGAATCGTTTGAAGTTTTGCATACCGTAGAAGAAATGTCAATGTTAGCTGATTACATCGGATCACTTGATGGAGAAATTCGTATTGTAATGGAATCAACAGGGCATTATCATCTTCCGGTTGCACAATTTCTGTATCAAAAAGGCTTTTTTGTATGTGTTGAAAATGCATATATTATACGACAATTTTCACGCATTATGCTGCATGACGCAAAACAGATCCGCTTGATGCAAAAATTAGCAAAGTACGGTTTGGCATACTGGAGTGAACTGAAACCATATAAATTTCATCCAAGCTGCTACACAGAATTAAGTCTATTATCCAAGCAGTATCAGACATACATAAAGCTTTTGATTGCTGCTAAACAGAATGTAATACATTTGATGGATGAGATGCTTCCTGGTTTCAAAGAAGCGCTGGATACAGCAAGCAGTGTTCAATTCTCAAAGTGAAATATGTGGATTTTGCCAAAGAATTCTATCATGTTGATATGATAAAAGCATGGGAAAAGAAATTTTTCGAGAGAATTATAAGCAATGGTGTAAAGAAAAGGATACCGTTTCCAATCAGAAAAGGCAGATGAGCTTTTTCACTTGGCGGAAGACGGTATCCCTACACTACCAACAGAGTTCCCTTCAACCAGACTCTGTATGGAAGCAGCAACAGAGCAAGTAAGCCAATTAGGTTATGCTCTAGAACAAATATTATCACAAATGCAAAATCTTGCAAAGACTTTACCAGAATATCAAACGATACGCCAAATGGGAGGCATGGGTGAAAAGTTATGAAGGTTTATAGCTGACATTGGAGACGTTCGACGTTTCCATAATGGCAAAGCATTAGTTGCTTATGCGGGAATTGATGCTCCGCCTTATCAATCAGGACAATATACCGGCACCAAACGTAGAATAAGCAAACGCGGAAACAGTGCATTAAGGAAAACCGGTTATGAGGTTATGAAAGTCTGAAATCCCATCCGCCCAAAACAGATACTCGTGTCTATGATTTTATAATTAAAAAAGAGAATGAAGGAAAAAGTAAGAAACAAGCCAAAATAGCCGGTTTAAATAAGTTTTTGCAAATCTATTATGCAAGAGTAATGGAAATATATAAGAATATAGTATAGTTGCATAAGAAAAAAGCCTGAATAATCAGGCCTATTTCTTATGCAAAAAAATCAAAAATTGTGTTGACATCTCTTAACAGGTCTTGTACTGGATGCTGTCAATATCGGTTTTGCAGGTCATGCATAAAGCACCAGAAGATGAACTGAAAAGTATGGTTCTTCGTTTCATCAATTCCTACGGATTTTTAGGCTTTATGACTGCACTTCCGACAACTGCGGAATTTATCACCTATGAATCTGTATATCTTCCAAAAAACCATTTTATTAAAGAAGAATCTCTATCAACAGAAAGTTATCTCGATTATTTTTATCCGTTTGATAAGATGGATTTTCACAAAGGGGTAGAATCAAGTTGGTCGGTATCCGACAAGGATGGCATTGCAATCGCACTTGCAACGGGAAAGAATCCACAGGCTGTTACGATGAGTTTTCAGAAAGAATATGCAGAACGCTATGACTGGCTGGTGAAAGAATTTTCCGACTGGGCATTTACCTTTACCACAAGTTTCTTATATTATATGGACTACGACAGTCTTGATGAACAGACAAAACTGTATCGTCAGGGTATGTTTGCATTTGGCGGAATATCCCCGACTTACCATATCTCATTAGCGGAAAATGCCCCGGTTATCGTATGGAACTTCCATTCCCTGCTCGTCATGATCCAGATGTGCTTTTCTTTTATGCTTACGGTTCTGACTGCGATATGAAGCTGTGTAAGCACTGTGGCAGGGCATTTATCGCAAGCCGTAAAGGAAATGAGTTCTGCTCTCCAAATGCAAGAATCAGTATAATGTCTATAAGACAAGGGCTAAGAAAAATAAAACAGATGAATAATGAATAAATGACATATCTGGAGGAATACTATGGACAATATGATTAGAATTGATAAAGATTATATCGAATGGCTGAAACATGTTAAAAAGATTTAAAATACACAAATAAAAGCATCTATCAAGGTTAATGACGAGTTGCTTAGGTTCTACTGGTCAATCGGCAAGGATATCGTTAACATGCAGGCTGAAAGCAAATGGGGCGGTGCTTTTTGAAACTTTAAGTGAAGATTTAAAAGATGTTCCCAGGTGGAAAAGGATTTTCAACCACTAATTTGAGATACATGAAAAGATACTACAATTTATTTGGTGAAATTCTGCTAACTTGGGGCAGAATTACCGGAGAACTAAAATCTGCCTCAAGTTGGGGCAGAAATATATGCCATTCCATGGGGACATATAAAATTAATTGTTGATAAATGCAAAGATGAACCCGAAAAGCAATGTTCTTCGTTGATGAAGTAATAAAGAATAACTGGTCAAGAGCTGTTCTTCTAAACTTCCTTGACACTAATCTATATGAACGCCAAGGCAAGGCAATAAGTAATTTTCAAACAACACTACCGGCTTACACCGGTGATTTAGCTCAGGAAATAACAAAGATCCTTACAATTTTGATTTTATTGCTTTAAATCGTGACTATAACGAAAAGGAAAAGATGCCCTGACCGAAAAGGTTATGAATCTTTTAATTGAAATGGGAAAAGTTCGCCTTTGTCGGTCGAGAATACCCTTTACCTATAGAAGGCACAGAGGAATATATTGATTTGTTATTCTACCACCTAAACCTACATTGTTATGTCGTAGTAGAGGTCAAAATAAAAGATTCAAATCTCGTGATATTGGTCAGATAGGTACTTATATAAACATTGTTGAGAGACCGTTTCAAGAGTTTTGTGTAAACTACAAAGCTGATATAAGATTTGTGAATAGTTGCAAATGGAGCAGAGCCGATTTTCCGGGTTCTGCCCATATCTGCATTATACAGGAGTTTTGGGCATGGCAATAAGACCTGCCTAAAACAAGCTTGCTTTACAGGTTTCGTCCAGCCAGACGTTCTTCAAAATAGATCTCAAGCTGGGAATGGATCTGTCCCCAGTCCTGCCGGTGTCCTGTCCATTTCTTGGTGATATCCATAGTCGCAAGATACAGCATTTTTAAAGGCTGTCATCCGATGGAAAAACGGTCTTGCTTTTGGTTACTTTCCGAAGCTGACGGTTGAAGCCTTCAATCGCATTGGTGGTATAAATCAGCGCCTTACTGCCTCCGGGTACTTGAAATATGTGGATAATGTAGCCCAGTTATCATGCCAGGATTTATAGATCTTGGGGTACTTGGAATCCCATTTATCTTTGAATAATTCCAATTCATTTAATGCCGTTTCTTCCGTTGGAGCTGCATATACACGCTTCAGATCTGCCATAAGTGTTTGATCTCTTTGTAAGAAACAAATTTCGTTGAATTACGGATCTGATGAATGATACACTGCTGGATTTCTGTTTTGGATAAACAGCTTCAATTGCTTGTGGAAATCCATTTAGTCCATCCACACATGCAATCAGGATATCCTCAACTCCGCGGTTCTTTAGTCCATTCAGGATGGAGAGCCAGAACTTGGCACTTTCATTTTGACCAACATACATACCAAGAACGTCCTTTTTCCGTTCATATCAATGCCAAGAGCAATGTAGACTGCACGTTTTACAATTCGTCCTTCACTTCGGACATGATAGTGGATAGCATCCATAAATACGACAGCGTACACTTCTTCCAACGGACGTTCCTGCCATCCTTTACAATTGGAAGGATTTTATCCGTAATCCGGCTGATGGTACTGTCAGAATATCAATATCATACAGTTCCGCATGTGAGATTCGATATCTCCGGTAGTCATTCCCTTTGCATACATGGAAAGGATTTTTCTTCCATGTCCTGAGTCACAGTATTCTGATATTTTTGATTAGCTGAGGCTCATACTCACCGTTACGATCTCTTGTAATAGCTACATCCATATCTCCATAGCTTGTGTGCATAGTTTTGCTAGAATGCCCATTCCGACTGTTATCTGTTTCTTTGTTTCGATAGTCATACTTGGAATAACCTAATTCCTCATCAATTCCTCATCCAAAGCACCTTCCAGAGAACAGACATCATGTCACGCATGATGTTTACATCGGTGCCGTCTTTGATGCTGATATCATTATTCTTCAGATAATCACGCATCATTTCTCGCATTGCTGCTTTTGTGGGCTGTCTTTTCTTCTTGCCATAAAATAACCTCAAACTGAGTAATTTTATCTTACATCAGTTTGGAGGTTTACCAAACTTTGGGATGCTCCCATACACATGCATCCTGTCATTCTATAACACAGCTTGAACTTCTGGCGCTTCTTCCAAATCGGCGCTTTGCCGGGATAACATCGGCGGGGTGACATGAAGCTGCTCCGCCGCCCGTGTAATATTCTCCTCCCGCGCGATCGCAAGGAGTCATTCAGCGCTCGAAGTTCCATATTGATCCCTTCTGCCCGGTTTTTCTCCGGTAGACGGCACAGACCAGATATGCGATTACCGCTCCGATCAGCGCTCCTCCCAGTACGTCCGTCGGAAATGTACGCCGACATACAGTCTTGAGAATGCAATCACAAATGCAAACGCCAGCACCGGCGCCGATCTTCCTCGGACACATAGAAATACGACGACTGCCACCCGCAAATGCGCTTCCAGTATGTCCGGAAGCGAGTAATCACTCTGCGCCTCTATGATCCTGTGCAGCCCATCCACGACCTCGTAGGGTCTCGTCCTCGCCACCAGATTCTTCAGCGGTACGTTGTTCACAAGCGTATTGAGCAGCAGTGAACAGGTCATCAATCCGCCGACCTTCCTGGTCTTTTCAGCAGAAGGAACAGAATCGTCAGCGCAATCCAGAAATAACCGTGGTCGCCCAGATGTGTGAGAACGTGAGTACCGGCGTGAGAAATCATTCCGCATATGCTCCTGAATCCACAGAAGCACCGGTCCTTCCCAGTCAATCAAAATTTGTTCCATTGTTATGTATCCCTCTTTTTCTCTTTTGAGGATTCTTATTATAGCACCCGTCTGCGCCGCTTACAAGTGCGTTTCTTTTTGTGCCTTGCGCCATCACCGGACGATGCTATCTCTGTGCGGTCAGCACCTTATTCAAAAGATCCGCCAGAGGCACCATCGCATTCATCGCCTCACTCACCGTGTTGGTCTGCGCTCCTACCTCAATCAGCAGTGTTTTCGGACAGTAGTGCATATTGTAGCGGTACCCTTTCAGATAGATTCTTCGGGTTAAATCCCGGATAATACTCCGCCGCCTTTAGCTGCATCTGAAACGAGATTGCCAGATTATCCGCAATATAAGGATTGTAGAGGTAATCAATATCCCCATCGCCGTCGTCCTGCTCAGCCCGTTAAAACATGACCTGCGCCATCTGTATTCCGTTGACCTGCGTAACCAGTCTTGTACTCTCCGCCACGCCGTCGCGGTGCAGATCAATGACAACCTCCACCCCGGGATTTTCCGCGAAGCACCGCCTCAAGCCCTGGTCCTGCCTTGGAATAGGCGTGATCCCTGTCCCCACATCGTATTCTCCCTTGTGGTGAATCACATTGAATCCGTACTGCTCTGTCAAAGCTTTGTCAGGTAATCCCGACACCGACCACAGACGTCGATGCATCCCCGGAACAGAATCCGCGTAGCCCTCCTGCGAGTGCGTGTGATAGATCAGGATCTGCGGCGTCGATGCATCGTGTGACAGGCGCAGATCTTTTCCCAGCAGCGCATCGGCATTCAGCTGGCTGCTGTTGATCGTCGTTGTGCTGTCCACCTGATAAAATTCTGAATCAGATGGTCAAAATCATTCAGTTTTCCCGCGGATATACCACCACCTTTTCTGTAGCCAATGCCGTCTGTATCTGTGCCGCCTGTGCTGTCTGTGTCTCCGCCGCCTGTGCCGCCTGTGTCTCCGCCTGCTGTTCCATCTGTGCTTCCGCCTGTGCCGTCTGTGCTTCCGCCTGCTGTCCCTCCGCAGCTTCCGGTAGGTTCCCTGCGTCTGCTCCTTCGTCTCTCCCTCCCGCATGCTTGTACTGCTTTGCTCCGCCGCCTCCTGCGTCATGATGACTTCCCCGTCGCCGCATCCACATAGTTCTCGTCCGCCGCCTCCCGCGCCAGAATAGCCTCGTAGGACCAGTCACTCTCCACCTGCGTCTGATAATCGGCAGATACACCACTCTCTTCCGGGAGCAAAAAGTGCGCGAAAAGCCGGTCTGCAATCGTAAGCTCCGCCGTCCCCTGCGCCTGCCCGCAAGCCTGCGGCGGAAAAATCCACGATCTCCCCCTGCAAAAAAACCCAGTTCTCCCGGATCCAGTCTTACGCCGCCGGATAATATCACTGCCGCCGCCACAATCAGTATGGTTACCGGAAGGATTCGTCTCCGCTTTTTCTCTTATCATGACTTCTATTATAATTTTTATATTGGTATCGATAAACATGCATAATTTACTTTATGCACCGGCAATTTCTTTTATGCCGCCCTTCTGCTCTCTTTAAAGCGCGGCAGGCACGCCGCCCGCCAAAGCGAGATTCAATACTTCCGAGATGGTGTAGCAGAGTCTCTTGACCGACTCGTCAATATCCTTCGGCGTCACAAACATGGCATTTAAATTCGGCGACAGCAGTTCGCGGATGAGTTCATATTTTTCCGCATCATTTAATTTTCTAATGAATTTCCCATCGCTGCAAACGCCTGGCTCTGTGTGAGCGCGGTAACCAGATTGTACATCGTATCGTTCACGATTGTCGCGGCGTCGACCACGGTCGGTACGCCAATGGAAATGACCGGAACGCCAAGACTTTTCATCCAGCGCATGTCTGTGATTTCCCACTCCGCTTCCCGGATTGATACCGGTATCCGTCACCTGGATCGTACGGTTCAGCCGTTTCGTGCTCCTCGCTGCCAGCGCATCCACCGCGACCACCAGATCCGGCTTTGTCTCCTTTACAATGCTGTGAATGATCTCCTGCGTCTCCATGCCGGTCTGCGCCATCGCCCGCACAATGCTGCTGATCCGGTTCACCGTCTGTTTGCCAAATGCATATTTTCCATACTCTTTCACAACATGCCGCGTGATAAACAGATTGTCCACCACTCAGGTCCCAGTGCATCCGGCGTCACCTCCCACGATTCCCAAGTCCGGCAATCAGCACCGAGGCTCTCCTTTTTTAACCGCACAAGCTGTCTGATCACCCGCGCAAGCTGTTCGGATACCTCTGTGGTAGTCCTCGTCCTCCTCATCCATATCTGCGCGCCTCGATGGTGATGTATGTTCCCTTAGGTTTTCCATTGTCTTTGCCCCGTTCTCCGTCTCGATCACAACGTGCTTTGACCGTCAGGTTCGGGCTGGGATTTTCCTCCAGGAAACGGACTCCTTAAGTTCCACATGATCTTCCTGCATTTTTCCTGTGTCTCCAATGCAAGATCGGTGCGTATCTGATACATAGTCTCCTCCATTTTTTGTATTCCAGAACAGGACATTTCTTTCTGTCTAGTCTGCCACAGGAAAAAAGTTATCCGCAATTTTTCTGACAAATTTCAGCATTTTCTCTTGACAGGTCACTCAAAGGCCTATACTATCATGGTATGTTTACATTGAACTGTCCGTGTCCGGCTTCGATGTACATTTCATTTGTAACGATGCACTGCGTATTGCCGTTACCAGTTAGAATCATAATCATAACAAATTGGAGGTGTACAGATTGGCTAACATTAAATCTGCTAAAGAAGAGAATTTTAGTAACAGAGACAAGGCTGCAAGAAACAAATCTATCAGAGTGAAGTAAAGACAATCAAGAGAGTTTGAGGGCTGCTGTTGCTGCTAACGATAAGGAAGCTGCTAAAGCTGCCCTTACAGTAGCTATTTCCACAATTGAGAGCGCTTCTTCCAAGGGCGTATATCACAAGAACAACGCTGGCAGAAGAAGTTTCCCACGTTTAACAAAGCTTGTTAACACGCTGGCTTAATTCAGAGAATAGATCTTAACATACGGTCCTAACCCAACCGTATGAAAACACCAGTACCGTCATACTGGTTTTTTTTATTTTCTGCTTTGCCGCACTGTAGCGGATGATAAACACAGCTCCACTGCCATCTGATCGTTCATGCGTCCCGTCTTTACCGCTTCCTCCAGCGCCACA
>SCPN01000572.1_pt1 | contig 74515 bp, 64 predicted proteins | sample 6106831 | NCBI WGS metagenome assembly SCPN01 (sample SAMN10720447, study PRJNA508395) | human gut metagenome | isolation source: Participant 1, 0 month
ACAACTGCCGCATGGACCAGGAGGTCATGTTCTTATCCGCCACCGGATTAATCAGCATCTGGAAACAGATGGACTTCTTGTCCCTGGCAGCGATTAAAGTTAAAGCCACGCCGCCAGCGCTTGCCTCCGCACTGTCTCCAATCACTGGCAATCCACTCTCTCTGTCATCCCCAGGGCATCCGCATTTCGCGCCACCCAGGTCAGCGCCCGGTAGCAGTCCTTCACAGGCTCAGGATAAGGCTTTCCAAGCCGGTAATGCACTATCACCACCTTGCACCTTACCTCTCTTGTATAAACCTGTGCCAGACGGTGTGTAGACGGCCTGTCCCTGAGCACAAAAGCGCCTCCATGATAATAAACCAGGCAGGGCGCATTCTTGCCGATATTCTCCGGCTCATAAATTGTCAGACCGATTCTGCCTCCGCCTTTGAGACGCACATATTTTTTCCGCCTCTTAATTCCCTTTGCAGGCTGCTGAAGAAAACATCCCGCCTGGAACCAGCGGTTTATCAGCCAGACCTTTTTAGGCGTAATAATATAATCCCTGAAGTCTATCCGGCTCCAGAGACCTCCTATATCCTTTAAATCTTTATCCAATGCGTATTTTGAAAAAACGTATCCTTTATGCATATATATTACCTCATCAGGAAAGACACGCTACAACACTTTACTGTATCAATATACCATACCTGAGATGTTAAAAGCTACTCATTTTTCCAATTTCATCCTGCTTTGATAAAAAATGTGTGTTTCTGCGCTCACAGGGAATACTTTCTGTAGAAATAAAAGAGAAAGAAGGAATTCTCATGTTCTGGAAAAAATATCGTTATGAAATCTACGGCATACTTTTTACCGCAGCGGCAGGTACGCTGCTCCACTTTGTTTATGAATGGTCAGGAAGCGCAGTCATCGTGGGCCTGTTTGCCCCGGTAAATGAATCTGTGTGGGAGCATATCAAGCTGCTGTTCTTTCCCGGCCTGCTGTTTTCTGTCTGGGATTATTTTCATGCCTCACGCAGGCCGGCTTCCTTTCTCCCCGCCAGGACAGCCGGGCTTACCGCAGGCATGGCTGCCATTCCCCTGCTGTTTTATGCCTATACCGCATTGCTTGGCACCAATCATCTGGCGTTTGATATCATGGTCTTCCTGCTGGGAATTCTGTTCGCCTTCCTGATAAGCGCCCTGCTAGAGAAAAAAATCAGTACCACAGCCACAACACTGTCCGGGACAAAAACCCGCGTGCTGCCGTTTCTCAGCGCCGTTCTTCTTATTATTTACCTGCTGCTGTTCTTCCTCTTCACCTTCCGGCCGCCGCAGCTGCCCTTATTCCGGGATCCGGTTTCCGGTCATTTTGGCATTTCCTGAATTGTGCCGGATGTGAGCCATATTTGGGGGGATTTGCCTTTTCTGAAGAAATGTTAAAAAGACCGGGAACCCGCTGATATTGCGGATTTCCGGTCTTTTTCCTGAATGAAGCACGGGGGATTCGAACCCCCGACAACCTGATTAAAAGTCAGGTGCTCTACCGACTGAGCTAGTGCTCCATACCATTTTCAATTAAGATGCCCTGTGTTGTAAAAATTATTCATTCCCATAAAAGAGAATAAAAAAAAGAACCATTGAGGAAGATTCCTTTTCAGCATTCTGCAACTGGGCTAGCTGGATTCGAACCAGCGAATGCAGGAGTCAAAGTCCTGTGCCTTACCGCTTGGCGATAGCCCAAGAAGGTGGATAAAGGGATTCGAACCCTTGGCCTCCAGAGCCACAATCTGGCGCGCTAACCAACTGCGCTATACCCACCATATGGATTATGAGAAATCTCATAACCACTAACGTGCTCGAAGGGATTCGAACCCCCGACCCACGGCTTAGAAGGCCGTTGCTCTATCCAGCTGAGCTACGAACACATATTACGGGAACGCCTGGCAATAATGCGACAGGGCTATTCTGACTAATGCATTGCAGATTCATCTGTAGATAAACCTGCCGGAATACGCTTGTCCGCTCTGAAAAGCAAAGGACAATCCGGCTGAAAGCCAGCTGCGTATTCAAACGGTTCCTTTCCCGCAAGCGGGTAATTCGCCGTAAGCGGGTGATGGGAATCGAACCCACGTATCCAGCTTGGAAGGCTGGTGTTCTACCATTGAACTACACCCGCATATTGGTGTCTGGCTTAAATCGGGGTGACAGGATTCGAACCTGCGACCTCCTGGTCCCAAACCAGGCGCTCTAGCCAAGCTGAGCCACACCCCGTTTTCTGCTCACCCTTAGCCGTGACGCAGAAGTTATTATATAATACCTTTTGACCGATGTCAACACTATTTCCAAATTTTTTTCCAGTTTTTTTACAAAATTTTTTACAGATAATTCAGATGATAGTGGGCCTGTCCGTCCTTATCCAGCTCCATCAGGATATAGGAAGGCCTTCTGCCCTCCTGGCGGGGAAAGGAAAGGCTGCCGGGATTGATCGCCGTGATATCCTTTTCCATATCAATGACAGGCTTATGCGTATGGCCGTACATAACAATGTCAACGCCTCTTGCCTGCGCCTCTTCCTTCAGCATGGAATTCCCCATGGATACATAATAGTTGTGTCCATGCGTAAGCCACACCTTATATTTTCCCAGCTGGAATTCCTTCTCCCGGGGCAAATCCGTAAAAAAATCATTATTCCCTGACACGATTTCCACCGGGCAGCCCGCATATTCCAGATAAAGGTCTTCGCTTCCCTCAGAATCACCGCAGTGTATGAGCATGTCTATTGGCTTCACTCGTTTGATCAGCTCCAGAAAACGGTCATCTCTGCGATGAGTATCGCTGATTATCAGTACCCTCATCTAATGGCACCTTCTTTCCTCATTGGTATCCGGATCCTTACAGGATCCCGGCAAGCCGCTCCTTCATCAGGCGCAGCGCATTGCCTCTGTGGCTGATGCTGTTCTTCGTCTTGCTGTCCAGCTCTGCCGTAGAGCAGCCGTATTCATCCACATAAAAGATGGGATCATAGCCAAAACCATTGGTGCCTTTCTCTTCCCAGCCGATATATCCTTCTATCACTCCTCTTACTACGATTCCCTCTGTCGCCTCCGGCAGTACGGCCGCAATGGCGCATACGAACCGGGCCGTCCTTTTTTCTTTGGGGACGCCCTCCAGCCTGCCGATGAGATTGGCATTTTTAATGCGGTAGGAGGTGTCCTCCCCCATGTATCTTGCAGAATAAATGCCGGGCTCCCCATTCAGGTAATCAATTTCCAGGCCGGAATCATCCGCCAGCACAATGTCGTCCCTGCCTGCACAGGCCGCCACCGCCCTTGCCTTAATCAGCGCATTTTCTTCAAAGGTGGTTCCGTCCTCCACGATATCTATATCAATGCCCGCTTCCTTCATGGACAGCACCTGCAGGTCCAGATCTCCTAATATCATGCGGATTTCCCGCATTTTTCCTTCATTTCCCGTTGCAAAAATAATTCTTCTGCTCATGCTTCTTACCTTCCATCCGGTAAATTCTGCCGCCTGGGCGGCTTGGGACCCATATACTGGTAAAAATAGGTCTTCATCATTCCATTATAAATTTTTCTGTTCTTATCCGCTTTCCTGCCGATGTCCCGTTCCGCATTCTCATAAGCGGTAATCAGATACATGGACCAGGAATCCAGCGACGCATACCGCTCCCCAATCTCTTTATAGAGGGCGGGAAGCGCTGACTTTTCCTCAAGGCGCTCGCCGTAAGGCGGGTTGGTAATGAGGAAGCCGTACTTCTTCGGATGGCTCAGCTGGGATAACGGGCGGCGCTGGAAATGGATTAGCTTGTCCACTCCAGCCAGCTTGGCGTTTTCCCTGGCAATGGAAACCATGGCGTCATCAATATCGTAGCCCTGGATATCGGTTTCGATCTGCAGATCCACCATTTCCCGCGCCTCGTCCACGGCATCATACCAGTTCCGCTTTCCCACCACCGAGGGCCAATCCTCGGCGGTAAAGCTGCGGTTCATGCCGGGCGCCATGGAAGCCGCCATCATGGCCGCCTCAATAGGAAAGGTGCCGCTTCCGCAGAAGGGATCCACCAGAATCCGGTCCCCTCTCCAGGGGGTGAGCATAATCAGCGAGGCCGCCAGGTTCTCCGCAATGGGAGCCTTGGCCGTCAGCTTCCGGTAGCCCCGTTTATGCAGGGATTCCCCAGTGGTATCCAGTCCCACAGTCACCTCGTCCTTCATCAGGAAAACGCGGACAGGGAAAGGCGCGCCGTCCTCTTCAAACCAGCTCACATGATAGACGCCCTTCAGACGCTCCACCATGGCCTTTTTCATAATTGACTGGATATCCGAGGGGCTGAACAGCTTACTTTTCACGCTGGCCGCCTTGGCTACCCAGAACTTCCCGTCCGACGGGATAAATTCCTCCCAGGGGAGGCTCCTTGTTCCCTGGAACAGCTCTTCAAAGGTTTCCGCATGAAAGCTTCCCACCTTAATCAGAATACGCTCCGCGCTGCGCAGGAATACATTTGCACGGCTCACCGCCTCCTCATCTCCGAAAAAGGTGATTCTCCCGTCTTCCACCAGCGTTACGTCATATCCCAGGTCAATAATTTCTTTTTTTAATACTGCCTCCAGGCCAAAGTGGCATGGGGCTATCAGCTCAAATTTTCTCATAGCTATATATTACGTTTATTTCTCCACTGCGTCAATGAAATTTTGTCATAAGTGGCGGGAGGACGGAATGAATCATTCGCGTGGCTGTCCGGGTGTGCGGCATAGGGCTTTGAGGGGCGGACGGTGGGAGGGAGGGCGCGGGGCGGGGGTTTTTCAGGCTGCAGTCAGACCGGGCATTGCGATGAGCCTTGACAAAACATTGTGTCAGGAAAGCCTTCCACAATGTTTAAGTCTCATCTCCATGGTCTGATATGCAGCCTGAAAAACCCCCGCCGCTCCCAAATCCGCCTAAGCCGCCATCCCCGGACAGCCCACGCGCAATGATTCATTCCTGGGGTAGTGGCAGGCTGCTGATTTTTAAAAGGCTTGAAAATAAATAAAAAACCGGGAAGCGGTGTGTGGTTACACAGGGCTTCCCGGCTTTTTGCAGTTTTTAAGCTCCGCCGGGCCTTTGCGGTTGGGCTTGGGCGGCGGAGATTACTTTTCAGGTGTACTGATTAGTAGTTGTTTTCTTTGCTGCTGTTTTTGCTGTTGTTATTGTTGTTGCTGTTATTGTTGTTGTTGCTGTTGCTGCTGTTGCTGCTGTTGTTGTCGTGGCAGTCAGAGTAGCTGTTCTTGTTCTGGTTCTGATTCTTCTGGCTGTTGCTGCTGGAATTCTCAGACTTGTTCTGCTGGTTCTGCTTTTCACTGTTCTGGTTGTTCTGGTTGTAATCATTCTTAGACATAATTGTAAACCTCCTGATTCATTTTTGTTACAGGAGTAGTATTTGAAAAAATCATTTTTTTATGCAAAGAATTTTTTTATTTTTAATTTCGTCGGATGAGCTTTACGATGTAGATTACCAGGATGATGGGAATGAGGTAGGGGAGAATAGCCCACATGAGGGAGCCTACCACGCTGATAACCACTACCACTGCCATGAGGACAAGGATGGCTATGAGCCAGCCGGGCATGCGTACCTTATGGACGGTGCCGGCGCCTCTCCGGGTAAAGGTTTCTTCATTGAAGGAATCCTGGGGGCCTGTGCCTGATGCGCCCCTGAACTGTGTCTCGTTGGCTTCGTGGGCGTAGGCGTCTCCTGCGCGGTCAGCCGCATCTATCAGGGTTCTGGCAAGAATCCTGGGATCTCCCAGCTCGGAAAGGATTTCCGCCTCACTTCTTCCTTTTGTTTCTTCTGTATAAAAATAGCTGTCATAAAATCTGATGTTATCGTCTACGGATGCAGCCGCCATATTCCCGTTCAGCGCACGCCGCAGAGCGTCCAGGAATTCTGATTTTGTCATCTGTTTTTTCTCCTTATTTTGCTTCCTATTCGTATCATACCCCACAAGGACGTATATTACAAGGAAACGGTTTATGAAAAAAGGATTAAAAAAAACTAAAAACAGCCTGGCCGGTAATGGGCTGCCGGCCAGGCTGTGTGTAAATTACTGTTTTATTCAACGGTTATTTTGACTTCGCGGGTGCTTGTGTCGATTGCTACGGATACACAGCCGCTTACAGAATCGGTGTGTATCTGTGCATTTTCTGCTTTTACGCCTTCCGCACAGATTCCGTGGAGGATCACGGTGAGGCCTTTCATGTCCCCGTCCGCCTTAAAGCTGTAAACGCCGCCTTTCCTTTCTGCGGTAATGGCGCATACGTCTGCGCCCTTTACGTCTACCATGCGGCAGGTGCAGGAAGCGCCGTCAGCAAGCTCATACAGGTGAAGGGTTGCGCCGTCCCTGTAGTCGTAGTCAGGCCTGTCGTTTACCGCGCCTGTGGCAAGCAGGGTGTTTTCCTTTACATACAAAGGCAGGGAGAAGTAATCGTACTCGCCTTCGTAGTAACGGCCGCCTGTTTTTACCTCGCCGGTAAAGTAATCCGTCCATCTTCCTTCAGGCAGGTAGTACTGTACCTTTTTGTCCTCTCTGAGAACAGGGGCTACCAGCAGTGCATCACCCAGCATATACTGGGTTTCCAGGTATGCCGCCACCGGGTCACAGGGGTATTCGAATACCATGGGACGCATCATGGGCGTGCCGTCTTCATGGGCTTCCACAGCCTTTGCGTACAGGTAGGGCATCAGGGTACATTTCAGTTTGGAGAAGAAGCGTACCACATCGCTCGCCTCATCGTCAAACACCCACGGCACTCTGTAGCTTCCTGAACCATGCAGCCTGCTGTGGGAGGAAAGCAGTCCGAAGGCCGCCCACCTTTTGTACAGGTCCGGTGTTGCGGTGCTTTCAAAGCCGGAAATATCATGGCTCCAGAAGGAGAAGCCGGACATGGCAAAGGAAAGGCCGCCGCGCAGTGTTTCCGCCATGGACGGATAATTCGCGGAGCAGTCGCCGCCCCAGTGGACAGGGAACTGCTGTCCGCCCGCCGCTGCGCTTCTTGCAAAGAGGACGGCTTCGCCTTCTCCCTTCACTTCCTTCAGCAGGTTGAATACGCACTGGTTGTACAGGTAGGTATAGTAATTGTGCATGCTTCCCTGGTCGCTTCCGTCGAACCATTCCACATCCACGGGAACTCTTTCGCCAAAATCTGTTTTAAAGCAGTCAACGCCCATATCCAGCAGGGTTTTCAGCTTATCCGCATACCATCTGCAGGCATCCGGGTTGGTGAAATCAACCAGTCCCATGCCGGCCTGCCAGTTGTCGGTCTGCCATACGCCCCTGCCGTCCGCTCTTTTTACAAGATAGCCGTTCTGGGCGCCTTCCTTAAAGAAGGGGGTTCCCTGTGCGATGTAGGGGTTAATCCATACGCAGATCTTCAGGCCTCTGTCATGATATCTTTTCAGCATTCCTTCGGTGTCGGGGAACACTCTCTTGTCCCAGGTAAAATCACACCACTGGAATTCCTTCATCCAGAAGCAGTCAAAATGGAATACGCTTAAGGGGATATCCCTGTCGGCCATTCCCTGGATAAAGGAGCTGGTTGTCTCTTCGTCATAGTTGGTGGTAAAGGAGGTGGACAGCCAAAGGCCGAAGCTCCATGCCGGAGGAAGCGCGGGGCGTCCGGTATAGGAGGTATAGGCATTGAGGATTTCCTTGGGTGTAGGGCCGTAGATAAAGCAGTATTTCAGTTCTTCGCCGGGTACGGAAAAGCCCACATATTCCACTTTTTCACTGGCAACCTCAAAGGAAACATTGTCTGTATGGTCCACATAAATGCCGTAGCCCTTGTTGGTCATATAGAAAGGTACGCTCTTGTAGGCAACCTGGGAAGCGGTGCCGCCGTCTTCGTTCCAGGTGTCCACTACCTGTCCGTTTTTCACAAAAGAGGTAAAACGTTCGCCGAAGCCGTATACGTTTTCCCCTACCTGCAGGGACAGCTCATTCACCATATAAGGCTTTCCGTTTTCCATCATATAATTGTCCGCGGGGAACATGGTGGACGGCGTCCTGTCCCAGCGCGCATAGCCAAGGTTATGGAAGCCGCATCTTGTCAGCACCTTGCCGTCCGCCTCGAAATGGTAGCCCCATTCCTTCAGGTTTACGTGCACGGAAACCTTTCCTGCGGTCATTACGGCTTCTTCTTCGCCGATTTCCACCTGTACAGCCTGTGCCTGGGGATGCTTGGGGCAGACAGGCTCTCTTTTTTCATAGGCCCTCGTGATGCCAGGCTCTCACTGCTATGATGTTCTCCATGGGCGCGGTGAACTCCACTGTGATCGTAGGCATGTTCAGCGTGGCGCCCTGGAGCTGATATAGCCCACCGGAGCCAGCACACGCATGCCGCCGGGGATTTCCTGAACCTCATAGGCCTGTGATGCGTAAAGAATGTTCGCTTTCTCGCTGCGCAGCCAATACCCTTCCGTAAATTTCATGTTCTTTTCCTCTTTCTTTAAAAAATTATCCGATATTCCCTACTGATCTGCCTTCGTAAACTTCGCCTTCCACCACAAGAGATTTCGGGCACGCTGGTTTTGGGGTGTTCAATGAGGCTGATAAGCTTTTCGGCAGCATAGCCTCCCAGCTTCTGCGTATCCTGCTTCAGGGTGGTCAGCTTCGGATCCATGTGCCGTCCGATGCGCAGGCCGTCGTAGCCCGCGATGGAAATGTCCTCCGGAATGCGCAGGCCTTTTTCCCGAAGCATATTCATGCCGCCCAGGCAGGCAAAATCATCCGGATACAGGATGCAGGTGGGCGGGCAGGGAAGCGCGAGAAGCTGCTGCGTCGCCGCCGCGGCTCCGTCGGTATCCCGGTAGCCTGCCTCCAGCACATATTCATCAGGCACCTTAAGCCCCAGCTCCTCCGCCGTCTTGTAAAAGGAAGACAGACGGCTGCCTGTAACCGAAGAGGGATGCCCGTGGATATAGGCAATGCGCCTGTGCCCGCAGCTGTAAATATAGCGCAGCAGCGACTGCATGCCCTTCACGTTGTCGCTCATCACGGCAATCCTGTTGTTGAAAATATGGTCGATAGTGACCACCGGAATGTCGCTGGCCACCAGCTGGGCCACCTCCGGGTCCTCAAAATCCACACAGGCGATGACCACGCCGTCGAAGCCTCTGTATCGGACATGCTCCAGATAGGTCATTTTCCTGCGCCGTTCCCGGTTCCGGTTGACAAAGGTGATGTCATAATCATTTTTTTCCGCTGTTTCCTTGAAGCTTTCCAGCACGCTGGCAAAGTAATCATGGGTCAGCCCGCTGTTCGCCTCGTCGGTAAACAGGACGCCCAGGTTATAGCTTCTGTTCGTTTTCAGGGCCCTGGCTACGGAATTGGGGAAGTATCCCATTTCCTTTGCCGTCCGGCGGATCAGCTGCCTGGTCTCTTCTCCGATATCGGTATGGTTATTGAGCGCCTTGCTCACGGACGCCACGGAAACGCCGCAGGCTTCTGCGATATCTTTCATGGAAACCATATGCCACTCTCCTTTTGCTGTAACAGTGCAGACGGGACTGGCTTGTGCCCTTCCGCCGAAACCGTCCAGTCCTGGTCAAATTGTTGCCCTTCCGCCGTTCTACTTACCTTAATCGTTTTCGCAATACTATCATATATCATTTTTACAGGGTAATTCAATAGCAACTTTTTCTTTTTCCGTAACCTTGCCTATTTTTGTTATATATAACCAAAAGAACCTATAAAAAATATACATTTTCTCCAAGCTGTTTTTCTTTTTATTCTTCCGCTGCCTTCACCCTCTCTTTATTCCGTGGGAACAGGAACCTGCATGAAGGCCGGTAAAATTTTATAATTTTAAGTTTTCCCTCTTGAAAATGCCGGGTATTCTATAATCCAAACTACAGGAGGATTTTTCGCTCCGTTACTTAATCGTTTTCGTAAACATAGCAGGGAAGCAGACGGCCATGGAAATAAGGCACTGCTGCAAAACAGGATTATTATTTGCCGGATGACGGCGGAATGAGAGGTCAAGCATGAAATACGGTTTTTTTGATGACGCCAGCTGTGAATATGTCATCACCACCCCCGAAACACCGCTGCCCTGGATCAACTATCTGGGCTGCAAGGATTTCTTTACACTGGTTTCCAATACCTGCGGAGGCTATTCCTTTTATAAGGACGCCAAGCTTCTGCGTCTGACCCGGTATCGTTACAATAACGTGCCTTATGACAACAATGGTCAGTATTTCTATATCAAAGACGGCGCGGATGTGTGGAATCCGGGCTGGCAGCCTGTGAAACGCACTCTGGATTCCTATGAATGCCGCCACGGTCTGGGCTACAGCCGTTTTACCGGCGGCCTGAACCAGGTCAGCGCCCAGGTGCTTTCCTTTGTTCCGCTGAATGATTCCTGCGAGGTCAGCCGTCTGGTCCTGACCAATAACGGAAGCGAGGCGAAAGAGCTTTCCCTGTTTTCTTATGTGGAATGGTGTCTGTGGAATGCGGACGATGACATGAAGAACTTCCAGCGGAATTTAAGCATCGGGGAAATGGAGATTGAAGGCTCCACCATTTATCATAAAACAGAGTACAGAGAGCGCCGCAACCATTATGCGCTTTATTCCGTCAACTGTCCGGTGGATGGTTTTGACACCAGCAGGGACGCCTTCCTGGGCGCCTACAGAAGCCCTCCGATCCGGCGGTTGTCGAACGGCAAGGCTTCCAATTTGTTGCCCACGGCTGGTCCCCATCGCTTCCCACCAGATCAATGTCACCTCTTGCTCCCGGTGAAAGCCGTTCCTTTATTTTCGTCCTGGCTTATGTGACAAAGAGGAAGAAAAATGGAAGCTCCCGGCATCATCAACAAAACAAAAGCTCACGAGCTGCTTTCCCGTTATCAGTCCGACGATGATGAAAAAGCTTTGCACAGCTTAAGGAATACTGGCAGGAGCTGCTTTCCGGATATCAGATCCAGTCCGGCTGTGAAGAAGTCAACCGCATGGTAAATATCTGGAACCAGTATCAGTGTATGGTAACCTTTAACATGTCACGCAGCTTCCTATTATGAATCCGGCATCGGGCCGCGGCATGGGCTTCCGTGATTCTGTCAGGATCTGCTGGGCTTCTGCATCTGATTCCCGAACGGGCCAGGGAACGTATCCTGATATCGCCTCCGCACAGTTTGGCGATGGCAGCACCTATCATCAGAATGCGGGATATCGGCGGCGGCTTCAATGATGACCCTGTGGCTGATTGCGGGCACCAGCGCTTATATTAAAGAAACCGGAGATTTTTCAATTCTGGATGAGGTGGTAACCTTTGACGATCGGCGGCGAAGGCACTCTGTTTGAGCATCTGACATTCCTTCCGTTTACCGGGTAACCCAGTAAGGGTCCTCACGGGCTCCCTCTCATTGGCCGCGCTGACTGGAACGACTGTCTGAACCTGAACTGCTTCTCCGCACAGCCCGGAGAATCCTTCCAGACCTTCGGCCCCAGCGAAGGACCTGTTGCGGAATCTGTTTTCATCGGCGGCATGTTCGTAAAATATGGAGAGGAATACGCTGCAATCGCAGATAGCCTTGGCAAAAAGGAGATTGCCGAGGATGCCCGCAGGGAGGTAGCCGCTATGTATGACACGCTTCTTCAGGCCGGCTGGGACGGAGACTGGTTCCTGCGCGCTTATGATGCTTATGGCCAGAAGGTGGGCTCCTCCGAATGTGAAGAGGGACAGATTTTCATCGAGCCTCAGGGCTTCTGCGTCCTGGCAGGCGTGGGTGTTAAGGAAGGCAAGGCGCAGCAGGCGCTGGACAGCGTAAAGGAGCGGCTGGACAGCAAGTACGGCATTATGCTTCTGCAGCCCGCCTATACCCGTTATCATCTGGAGCTTGGCGAAATCACCTCCTATCCGCCGGGATATAAGGAAAATGCAGGTATTTTCTGCCATAACAATCCCTGGGTATCCATCGCGGAAACCGTTATCGGAAGAGGCGGCAGGGCGTTTGAAATATACAAAAAGACCTGTCCGGCTTATCTGGAGGGAATCAGTGAAATCCACAGGACCGAGCCTTACTGCTATTCCCAGATGATCGCCGGCCGCGACGCGGCAACCTTCGGCGAAGCCAAGAACAGCTGGCTCACCGGCACCGCTGCCTGGACCTTCGTGAATATTTCCCAGTATATCCTGGGTATCCAGCCCAGCCTGGACGGTCTTTGCATCAATCCCTGCGTGCCCGCGGATTTCGGAGATTTCACCATCACCAGACGTTTCCGCGGCGCAGTTTACCACATTGAGGTAAAGAACCCCGGCCATCTGGAAAAAGGTGTTTCCTCCCTTATTGTAGACGGAGAAGCCGTTGAAGGAAATGTGGTTCCTTTCGTAGAAGGCAAGAAAGAGTATCATGTAACTGCAGTTATGGGGTAATCTGAGGTATAGCAAGCAGCACAGCCCGGGGGCAAGGCCCCCGGGCTGCTGTTTGTGTATTTTATTTTTATCGCTTCATTATTATATAGCTGTGTCCGTATTTAATCCCATTCGTACTGTTCCATATAATCAATGGTGCAGCCTGTATATTCGATATATGCGTTCCCCGCGGCTTTTCCGGCCTCGTCAACCGTCTTTTTCAGGAAGGCTTCATCCAGCTTCTGTCCGCGTTCCGCATTATCCACCCGTTTTTGCACCTCTGAAACCACATCCTCCAGGAACTTATCCCTTTCGGCAACGGTGAGTTTATCCGCATCCAGGATATGATAGGTAAAGGAATAATAGCCTTCCGCCAGATCCACCACAACCTCATCGCCGTATACATCCTCCTTTCGGGAAGCGTTGATGGACACGGCATATTCGGGATCGATTTGTTTCCTGGCATACAGTGACCTTTCTGCGGCATAATATTCATCCATGGATTTGCTGACCGTGGTCTGCAGGAATTTCACATCGGCATCCGTCTTATTGGTGATCCGGCTCTGCTCTTCCTCCAGCTCCATCAAAACCATTTCATATAAATAAGAAATATCCATAATCTCGTCATATTCCGATAATGCCGCATGGGTCTTCCGGTTGAATTCAGCCAGGGACATCTTTTCATAGCCGTCCGGTTTCAGGGCTTTCAGCACAAGGTCGTATTTTTCCTGAGGCGTATACTTTTCTTCTTCGTCCTCCTCATCCTCCCAGTCCTTTGAATCGTCCCACTCATCATATCTGCTGTCCCAATAATAGCAGATTTCCTTCTGTCCGCCCCAGGCCAGGCCGCCCTCCAGCTTCTCCAGGATACGGCCCAGCTCGTCATCCAGCGTTTTTTCCATGTTTTTTTCATCCTTCAGCTTCCCGGCATCCTGTTTTTCCAGAAACGTCTGCATTTCCTTATCGATGTTTTCCAGCAGGCTGTCGCGCTGTTCCACTGTTATGGCTGATGTATCCGGGATTTCATAATCATATGAAATATCGCAGTAAGCCCCGGTAAGCAGCACCTCATCCCCAAAAACATCTCCATAGGTTTCACAATATGCTTCCCCTGAATGCCAGGGATTTTTTTCCTGCTGACACGTTTCATAATGCCTGCGGTCACATTCGTCCCATGTATTGGACAGCGTCCCATGGACAAAGCCGTAAAGGGCGTCCTCTTCCTCAAGGGTGGTAAAAATGCGCTGAAAGCTTTCCTCCGTCCTGTGATACGCCTCCTCGTCATCCCAGTCCATGACCATGCGGTTGAACTCCTCCACGCTCATTTGTCCATAGTCCGCCGTATGGAAGGACTGTATCAGCGCATAGTCTGTTTCCGTATATTTATATTTGCCGCTTCTAAAGAAAAAACTGTTCCGGCCCGGACGGTAGCCTGTGCTGCCCGTCCAGGTATCCGGCGCTTCCCCGCTCCCGGCCTGTTCCGTCTCCGGCTGCGCGGTTTGTTCCTCTGTCTGTCCTGTTGCACTGCTGTCCGCCGCGCTATCAGCCTGCGCGGTTTGTTCCAGATCTATCTCCAGTTTTCCGGAGGTCCCCGGCGAGGACGCGCAGGCGGTCAACAGTATGGAAAGCACAACGGCCAGGGCCGCCGCGCCCGCTGCTTTTCTGTTCTTCATATTTGCTCCAATCTGTGCGCTTTAGCGCACCTTTTATTCAGGGAGCTGAAAGCATCTTTCTTTCAGCTTGCTCCTATCCGTGCGCTTTAGCGCACATTTTATTCTTTCTCCAAATAATTTACTTCGCAGCCCGTAAAACCGATTTTTTCATTGGCAAGCTCTTTTCCCGCCGTGTCAAGAAGGGCCTGGAATTCCTGTTCCGTATGCCCCTGCTCCTGTTCCTCTTCCAGCAGAGTCTGTGCCGCCTGCATCACCTGCTGCAGGAAAGCATCCCGTTCTCCTACGGTCAGGCTGTCCTGATCCAGAATCCGGTAGGTGAAGGAATATTCCAGCCACAGCCCTCCTGCCGGATACGCATCACCAAAAACGTCCACCGTCCTGACAGCCTCCGCCGTTGCTGAAAACTGAGGATCCATCTGTTTCCCGGAATATACCTCGTTCAGGCGGGTCTGGTATTCCTCAAGCGAAGCAGGTATTGTATTACGCAGATATCCCGCATTCGGATCTGTATTTTCTATGTAAGAAGCCACCTGTTCAAACAGATAATACAGGCCGTCCCTTCCTTTTTCATCCTCCGTAAGCGCCTTGTTAATAAAGCTGTTGAATGCGGCGATGGACATTTCCTCATAGCCCTCCGGCTTTAATGCCTTCATGAGCTTATCGTACTCCTCCTGTGTATAGCCTTCTTTTTCCATCGGATAATCTCGGTCGTATCTGTCTTCCCAGCCATACTCCTGGTATAAGGTATTTTTCAGCGTATGACTGTTTTCTTCGGCCTCCGCTGCCGGTTCCTTATCCATATTCTCGATTCTGACAGCCGGGCGATTTGAACCAATTCCGACGGTGGCAAAAATACTGATAACCGCTGCCACAACCACGAGGGCCGCCGCAATGCTTCCTTTCGTCAGCTTTTTCGCCTTCATGATGGCTTCAATCCGTTCCTTCAGGGCACTTTTGCTGAAGCTGGAAGCCAGCGGGGACAGACGGTTCCTCTTCTCCTCCATGCCAAGGAGCGCCAGCGCGTAGGAGGGACAGGCCTGCATTCCGTACTGCCTGATAACCGCCTCGTCACAGGCCAGCTCCAAATCCCTGTTGGCAAGAATATACATGGCCCATACGAGCGGGTTAAACCAGTGTATACACAGCGCCGCAGCCAGAAGCCATTTGGTAAACGCATCAAATCTTCGGATATGGGACATTTCATGAGACAGAATAAAGGCCGCCGTCTCCTCATCCGCCCAGTCCATATCCGCAGGAACCAGAAGTACCGGCCATAAAAAACCATAAGTCAGCGGTGATTCAATTCTGTCTGAATATCGTATCTGTACCGGCCTCCTGATGCGGTTTTCTTCCAGCCAGGTCCTGGCGAAGGGCTGTTCCACAGGCAGCGACGCACTGTAAACTCTGCGGCCCCGCAGGTGTCCCACAAGGAAGAAAGCTGCCAGCAATACCGCCCCGGCAATCCAGATCCCATGCCAGACGGACAAATGTGACGCCATTACCGCCGCGGCCCCCGAAGCTTCAGACGCCGCCTGACCCGCAGCCTCCGACAAAAGCAGCCCCGGGCGGACTGCCAGCCGTTCCAGCTGTCCCGACGGCCTGTAAACGCTTATAGGCGACGGAAGCCTTACCGGAATCATCAGGCAGAAAAATGCAGCGGCCCAAAGCCACAGAAAAGCCTTTTTCGGCAGCCGGTTGACTGCCAGAGCGCGGACAATGACGATTACCGCTATCAATACCGCCCCGCTTACGCTCATTTTGACCAATACATCCATGACGTCACCTCCACTTTTCAATCATTTCCTTCATCCGGCTGATTTCCTCAGAGGAAAGCTTCCTGCTCCCCAAAAGGGAGGCTACCAGGAGATCCGCCGAACCGCCGTAATTCCGCTGGATCAGTTCTTCCGTTTCCTGTTCCCTTACGCTTTCCCTGCTGAGAAGCGCATGGCAGATAAATCCCGGTTCTTTACGGGCAACCGCCCCTTTTTCCACACATTTCCTGATGATGGTATAGGTGGTGGTCTTGCTCCAGCCAACCTTCTTATTCAGACGCTCCGCGATCTCCTTTGCGGAAAGATCTCCCTCGTCCCAGAGACATTCCATTACCCGGCGTTCCGAATCAAATAATTTTCCGTTCATATCCACTCCTGTCTGCGCATGCTTCCGCGCTGTCATTAATTTTCGCAAGCGGAGTAAAAATGATATGCCTTTCATTATCTTTCATTTTACTCCAGTAGAATATATTTTTATTCTACTCCAGTAAAACGAGTGTGTCAAGAAAAAACTTGGTGGGAGCAAATAAATGTTTTTAGTGGTAAATAAAAAAAATGGTTGCGGCGGCAGACAAGCCAGGCATTTCAGGAGGATATTTTTCATCCGAGAATCTACAGAAATATTTTTCCAGAACAGTACTGGGAGTGTTCCGGCAACAAAAAAGGGAAGCCGGAAATCTTCGGCCTCCCTATCCATATATTTTTTGAATATTTAGACTGTTTTTTTATTGAAAGGTGATTTTCTGCGAACAACAGCTGCCTCCGCGCAAAAACGTTTCCAATAATTCTACTTTAACGGGTCTGTCAAAAACAGTACTCCAAACCGTCTCATGGAACCCCATGGTACAGCTGCAGAAGATCGGAGAAGAAATATACCCTTCACCCACCAGCGCGCAGTCACAGCCCTTTCCCCGATTATAAATCAGCGTAAACCCATTGGTTTCCGGAATGCATTCCGCCCCTGTCCGACTGTGGATAAGGTCCGTAACTTTTTTCATGTCGCTTACCCCGGCCAGTTCTTCCTTCAGGCTCATCAGCCCCGGCAGTACATTTCTTCTGGCACAGCTTGCGCCGCATTTTTTCAGCAGATCCAGACAGGCTTCCTGATTGCCGCTGCAGGCCATTCCTGCCATCAAATCCTCAAGCCAGCATTTCAATTGTTCCAATGCAATTCCCCCTTCCCGTTTTATGGAAAGCGCTTATTCCTCCGGTTCACTGTAGCTCATCTTCACATGAATATCCTGGTTGTAGTTACCGAAGGATTTCCCGAATATCGTCAGGCCGCCCACATGCTCCGAAGCTTCGTCCACGGCGAAGCGGAGGCGGATATTGCTCCTATAGTCCAGGTGAAAACGGCTGATATCAACTTTGGAAATCTGAATCCCGTCAATGAAGGTCCCTTTATCATTAATGACAAGGAACTTAAGCAGGCCGTACTGGTTCCAGTTGGGATACCACCAGTCCGGCGTGAATACGCCTCTTACATCCCCGAAATCCCCCGGGGAAGTCCATTTTCCCAGCAGTACGTCATTCAGGTAAAAACTGATATCCGATGGCCATATGTTATTCACTCCCGGAGCCTCGCTTCCCAGCTCCAGGGATATCGATATCTGATCAATTTTATTTCCGAAGGGGATAAAATTGGGTATCACATATTCCACATATCCTTTGGTAAACCACAGAATATCTGCGTTATATCTGTCCGGATGGGCAAAATACCTGGTATCGTCCACTTCTCCAATCAACGCTGACGCCGATGCCATCCCGCAGGTGGGATATACCTCAAAGCCGGTAAAATGCCCCACCTTCAAATCCGTATCATATACATTCTTATTCTGTGCGGGGCTGTCCACCTCTATCAGAATTTTATCCAGGGCTACTGAGCACTTCTTCTGGTTGCCATGCCCTGCCGACTCGCTGGTTACGGTAATAATGCCGCATTCCTCCAGCTTCCTCACATGGCTGGTCAGCGCCCCGTTGGTAATCTTAAGCCTGGAGGCCAGCTCATTCATATTCATATCCCTGTTTTCAAGAAGGATTCTGATGATTTCTATACGGATGTCGGAGCCAAGGGCCTTAAAAATATCCAGCCCCTCCTCCAGTGATTTGATATGAAGCATTCTCTACCCCCGCGGAAATTCCTTTTTTCTTCCGCCGCGTCAAGCCTGTCTGGCACAGCTTCCTTTTGTTTTGCAGCCCCCGTAACCGTTCGGGCTGCCGGACTGTTGCATCTCACCACTTGTCATAGGGACAGCTGTTCACAGCAATCACGGCCCGCAGCTCCACAAAGCAGCCGCAGGCCCTGCACATCCCCTGAAGCAGCATGTCACACTGCTTGCAGACGGCGAGCCTTTCTTCATAAAGCACGCCGTCCGCTTTGATATCCTCATCCAGGTTGGCAATGTAATCATGCAGGTTTTGAAAATATGCATCCTGATCCATCTCCCGGAGAAGACATTTCAGGCAATGCTTTTTACCGTCTGTTTCCATAGCCGCTCCTGCCTGCTTTCCTTTGCTTAACGGATGCGAAGCAGTACCACGCTTGATGCGGGAACGCTGAATTTCACGCCGTTTTCCGTAATCTCATAATTGGTGAATTCCACTTCCTTCACGCGATCCGGCTCCTCAAAGGTGTTATAGGCATCCATTTTTTCCGTAAGGATGCTGGCAGTAACACTGGAGGGCTTCAATTCTGCAAAGCTTACCTCCACCTCGCTCTCCTCCGTCACGGAAAGGTTATTCAGAGTCAGGTTGACGGTCCCGTCTGCGGATACGGATACGGATTCATGAAGGGAAGGAACGCGGATTTCATCCTCTCCCACTTCCTTCAGCCCTTCAATATAGCTTTCCACCAGATCCGCATCCTGATGGTATTTATACATATGGAATACATGATAGGTCGGAGTCTTGAGCATTTTAGGGCCTTCCGTCAGGATTACGGACTGCAGTACGTTCACCATCTGGGCGATGCAGGCCATCTTTACCCTGTCGCAGTGCTTATTGAAAATATCCAGCGTGATTCCGGCAACCAGCGCATCACGCATGGTGTTCTGCTGATATAAAAAGCCCGGATTTGTGCCCGGCTCCACATCGAACCAGTCGCCCCATTCGTCCACGATCAGGCCGATTTTTTTCTCCGGATCATACTGGTCCATAATCGCGCCATGACGGGTAACCAGTTCTTCCATATAGAGGGCCTTAGCCATGGTTTTAAACCAGGTTTTCTCGTCAAACTTTGTTGCGCTTCCCTTTTCATCCCATCCGTCCGGATGTACGTAATAATGCAGGGAAAGACCGTTCATGAGACGGGACGGTGTGGGCGCGCAGGTATCCAGCACCTTTTCGGTCCAGTGATAATCAGCCACGTTAGGGCCGCCGCACACCTTATAAATAGGGGCGTCCTGATGATACTGACGCACATAGGTCTGATATCTGCGGTAAAGATTCGCGTAATATTCCGGCGTCATGTTACCGCCGCAGCCCCAGTTTTCATTGCCTACGCCGAAGAAATCAATCTTCCAGGGCTTCTCATGGCCGTTCTGCTTTCTCAGATCCGCCATAGGGGATACGCCTTCAAAAGTAATATACTCCACCCATTCGGACATTTCCTGAACCGTACCGCTGCCCACATTGCCGTTTACATAGGTTTTGCAGCCCAGCTGCTCACACAGTTCAAAAAACTCATGGGTTCCGAAGCTGTTGTCTTCAACGACGCCGCCCCAGTGGGTGTTGATCATCTTTTTCCGTTTTTCTTTAGGCCCAATGCCATCCTTCCAATGGTATTCATCAGCAAAGCAGCCGCCTGGCCAGCGCAGTACCGGAATCTGCATTTCCTTCAGCGCTTCCACCACGTCCGTTCTCATGCCGTTCACATTGGGAATATCCGAGTTTTCCCCTACATAGAGGCCTTCATAAATACAGCGTCCCAGATGCTCGCTGAAATGTCCGTAAATTTCCGGATTGATGTGTCCCTGTTTCTTCTTTTCGTTGATGAAAATTTTTGCCATTGCCTTGTTCTCCCTTTTCTTTTTATTCCCGCGAGCAACGAGCCAAGTATCCATGCTTGCATGGATATTTGGCGACTGCCGCGAGGTCAAATACCCCGTTGCTTGCAGCGGGGTATTTCATTTTACACGTGCAGCGTGTCCGGCTGCTTTTCCCGGGCTTTACCGCCGCCGGCGCCGGAACAGCTGCCCCGCAGTTTGTAACTGGTCAGGCAGATCTGAATTGCCGCAGTTTGTTTAGCGGTAAGAAAATACCGGTTTTCCTTCTTCACTCCACTGTACCTTCATAAGCATGGTATGACGGTTGGGATTGTACAGCGGATCGCCTTCAATGACAGCTTCCTTCCTGGCATGATAAACACAGATATCGCCGCCTTCTTCATCCGTGGTAAAGGAATTATGCCCCGGCCCGTAAATTTCAAGGGCTTCATCGGAAGCCAGAACCGGATACCGTTCCTTTGTCCAGGAAGCCGGATCAAGGAGATCCGCGTCCTCAGAAGCGCTCAGCATGCCCATGCAATAGCAGGCTCCGGTAGCGCTGGCGGAATAGGTGAGAAAAATCCTGCCGCCGCGTTTGATTACGGCCGGTCCCTCATTCACCCAGAAATCTACTCTCTCCCAGTCATAGTCCGGTGTGGTAAGCAGCACCTGCACGGTTTCCAGACGGTTCGGCGCAGCCATACGCGCTATGTACAGATTGGAAATCATTTTGCCCACGCCCACTTTTTCCGCCCAGACATAATAATGGCTTCCTTTGCATTCAAATACCGTGGCATCCAGTGAAAAGGCCCTGAAAGAAAATTCATCCTCCGGCGCGCACTGCATTTTCCCTAGCTCCTTCCAGGTACCGGTGATTGGATCCGCATCCGCACATTCCAGCACATAAGGACGGATTGCCCAGATGTCTTCCGCTTCGCCCGCCGCAAAATACAAATACCATTTTCCTTCCAGATAATGCAGCTCCGGCGCCCAGATGTGGTACGACATGATGCCGCTTTCATGCTTCTTCCAGACAGTGATTTCTTCAGCGTCCGCAAGCCCGGCCAGACTGTCCGCCCTGCGCAGGATGATTCTGTCATAAGCAGGCACGGATGCGGTAAAATAATACATACCGTCCGTATGGCGGCAGATATACGGGTCCGCCCGCTGTGCAATCCAGGGTTCATTGAATTTAAGCTGTTTCTCCATTTTTTGCTCCCATCTGTGCGCTTTAGCGCACTTTTCATTCAGGGAGGTTGAAAGTGTACTTCTTTCAACTTTGCTCCCATCTATGCGCTCTGGCGCATTTTTCATTCAGGGAGGTTGAAAGTGTACTTCTTTCAACTTTGCTCCCATCCATGCGCTCTGGCGCACATGACTAAAATTATACAGGAATCAGGCTGCATTCATGATGCATAATTTAGATTTTATTAAAATAATTGAGTTCTCTCTAAATTATATAATTAATGCCTGCATTTTGCAAGTCAGAAAATAAATAAGTATAGAAAAAAAATGACAGTTTGGCCGAAGGCTGAATTGTTACAAAAAAAGCAGCCTCCACCCATCGATGGAAGCCGCCCGTTTTTTCAATCGGTTTTGGCAGTATTGCTCCGCCGTATTTCATATCAGGCACTCTGTAAGGCCTTCATTTTTTTCATCCGCAGATAATAGCTGGTTACCAGGATTACGTCCGCCCCGATCCAGGCAAGAATTTCCGCATAAAAGATACCCTCCTCTCCCAGGAACACAGGAAGCAGAATTGCCGTGCCGGTTCTCATAACAAACTCCGCAATGCCGGAGGCCATGGGAAGCAGCGTATCTCCCATCCCCTGCAGGGCCGAACGGGTAACATGCAGGACATAAAGGATAGGAAGGAAAACACTCATGATAGCCAGGTAATGATATGCGATATTCATCGTCACCGCCACATCCTCAGGCGAACCGGAAATGAAACAGCCCAGAACCGCCTTGCCGAAAAGGAGCATGGCCGCCGCAATCACGGCAGACGTAACCATGGCCACGATCAGCGCGGAGCGCATTCCCTTGCTGATACGGTCTATTTTTTTCGCGCCCAGATTCTGTCCCACATAGGTAACCATGGCATAACCGTAAGAGGTGGCCGCCACCTCCAGAATGCCGTAAAGCTTATTGGTTGCCGTAAAGCCGGCAATAAATAATACGCCGAAGCCATTGACTACGAACTGGACAATCATGCCGCCCACAGCAATAATCGCATTCTGGAATGCCATGGGAAGCCCCAGCTTCATCAGGTACAGGCAGAGAGTCCCTTCCATTTTGAAGTCCTCCCTGGTAAAAGCCAGCACCTCCACCCGGCTGATGGCAAGAAGGCAGAAAATTCCGGAACACAGCTGTGCGATTACCGTCGCTGCCGCCGCACCCTGAATCCCCCAGTGAAAGCCCAGTACAAACAAAAGATCCAGCGCCACGTTTATCACCGCGGCCACAATCATGGCATACAGAGGAGTCCTGCCATCGCCCAGCGCACGCAGGATGGACGCCAGAATATTATAAGCCATCACCACCGGAATCCCGGCAAACATGATGCGCAGATATTTCAGCGAATCATCAATGATCGTATCCGGCGTCTGCAGAAGCTCCAGGACCGGCCTGGCCAGAAACTCACTCGCTACAAGCAGCACCAGTGAGGTAAGAATTGCCAGCAGGATGGAATTGGCCACCGTCTTGCGCAGCCTCCGGTAATCCCCTGCACCGAATTCGTGGGACATTTTTATGGAAAAGCCCTGGGTAAAGCCCTGAATGGTTCCCAGAATCATCCAGTTCAGCCAGTCCGCCGCCCCCAGTGCTGCCAGCGCCCCGACCCCCAGCGCCTGTCCCACCACCATGGTATCCACCACGGTATACAGCTGTTGGAAAACATTCCCTATCATCAACGGAAGGGAAAAAGCCAGGATAAGCCTTAAGGGCTTTCCCTCCGTCATATTCTGAACACGTGCTGCCATTTAAAAACCTCGTCTTTCTGATGTGTTATCTATGCAGCGCCCCATAGGATACAGGCCCTTCCCCCACACGGCTGCGGTATCTTCAGCTACCGTAAGCTTCAAAGAGAACCCGCACTGCCATCACGCTTCCGGGCAAAAGGAAACCTGCACCGCCTTTACAAAGGCAAAATGCAAGCATATAATCACACTATAACAGAAATTATAAAAAAACAAAAGAGGCTGATTATGATTCCCGAAAATACAAAAAATGATTTTTCCAAAGGCAGCGTAGTTAAAAATATTGTCTCACTGGCACTTCCGATGACCCTCGCCCAGCTGATTAACATTCTTTATAATATCGTTGACCGTATGTATATCGGACGCATCCCTGGAGCTTACCACGCTTACCTGTTCGGGACGGCGCGCCGCTTTGCTCCATCAAGCAAACGGGAAAAATTAGTGCGTTCCATGGGCCGGCTGCTGCTCACCATCATAGGGCTGCTGTTTAAAAAACCTCTTTTATACGCCTTCGGCGCCAGTGACGCTACGTTTCCCTTTGCGGACAGCTACCTTTCCATTTACCTGCTGGGCAGCGTCTTTGTCACCGTAAGTCTGGGAATGAACAGCTATATCAATGCCCAGGGCTTTGCCCGGGTGGGTATGGTCACCACACTCATCGGCGCTGTGCTGAATATAATTCTCGATCCCTTTTTTATTTTTACACTGGGTATGGGAATCCAGGGGGCGGCAATCGCCACCGTTATCTCACAGTTCGCTTCCGCAGCCTGGACCGTGCGATTCCTTACCAGCCCGAAGGCCATCCTGCGCATCCGTGTATCCTGTATGCGTCCCTGCGGCAAAACCATCCGCGATATCACCACTCTGGGGCTGTCCAATTTCATGATGGCAATCACCAACAGTATTGTGCAGGTGGTATGTAACGCCACGCTCTCCATCTACGGCGGGGATCTTTATGTAGGCGTCATGACGGTTATCAACTCCATCCGCGAAATCGTCTCCATGCCTGTGTCCGGCGTTACAAACGGCTCCCAGCCGGTTATCAGCTTTAACTACGGCGCGGATAAATATGATCGGATAAAAACGGCCATCCGTTTCATGGCCGTCAGCTGTATCGTTTATACTACCGCAATCTGGGGTATTCTGCACCTGTTCCCCGTCTTTTTTATCCATATTTTCAATACCCAGGCGGATTTGGTGGAAGCGGCGGTCCCCTCCATGCAGATTTATTATTTTGGTTTTTTTATGATGTCCCTGCAATTTTCAGGCCAGACTGTATTTCAGGCGCTGGGGAAGGCGAAATATGCCATTTTCTTCTCCGTCCTGCGTAAGGTTGTCATTGTCGCCCCGCTAACCATCCTGCTACCAAGATGGATTTCCCCTGCCGTAAACGGCGTTTTCCTGGCGGAACCCATCTCCAATTTTATCGGCGGCACTGCCTGTTTTGTTACTATGTTGATTGTTGTCGGAAAAGAATTGAAAAAAGCAGATTTGCAGAAGAAAACTTCAGAATGTCCATAGTTATTGCATTGTGATGCAGCAACTATTGTTTTATCGTTTATTTTATACTGTCTATTCCGGCAACATAACGGTTTCAAAAAACAGTTTAATAAAATAACAGTACTCAAGACTGCATCAGTTCCACCTTCCCTACCTGTCCCCTTCCGGCTTCTCCCGGTAGGTCTTCATAAACTGATCCAGATATCCCCTGCTCAGCCTTTTGCAGATATAATGGCCCTCTTCCTTTTCTATGATCCCCGACTGCTTCAGATAATTGATAATCGCATTCAGGCACATAATATTACCGAAGGAGGACGTAAGTATTATATTCAGATCCTCGGATTCAATCCGGATCAGGTTACGGAAGGAGGCATAAAAATAATCCTTCATCTGCTGATACTCCAGGGGCCGGAAGGGAATGAATACAAAATCCGGGGTAATGGAATACAGATGCCGCGTCACCTCGTTAAAAGCGCTTTCCCCTTCTCTGTTCGTGTCGATCTCCATCAAAACAAAGGTGTTCAGCCGGGAATAATAGGTCAGAATCATTTTTATGAGATCACAGATATACAAAAGCAGGGAATGCTCCAGCCCCATGATATTCTCAAAGCAGAGCACGGTTCTTTTCCTGGTGCAAAGCTTAAGCACCGTGTATTTTATTTCATCCGTAAGCTGGGTCTCATCCGCAGAGTTCATGGAAATCAGGGGGATGCTGCCCTCCAGCTCCGGAGTGGTGAGTATGTAGGCGTTAATGTCATTGGCAAATGACCTTATCCCGTAGTTCCCCTCTCCCAAAAGGGAAATGTTGATGACATTCTCACACTGCTGACAGAAGTTCTGGATGACCCAGGACTTTCCCAAACCTCTGTTTCCTGAAAGGATTGCCGCCGTAGACTTTCTCGCTTCCTTATAGCATTCCGTCAGCTTGGTCAGTTCTTTGGTATTCAAATGGATTGGCATGATGTCATAACTCCGCTTCTTAACATTTTCAGCTGCTCCCTCAGTTTATGGTAAATACGTATTTCCTCTGAAAACCAGAAAAACCAGCCGATTCATATATTATTGTCCCATGGGTATGCAAGCGTGTCAAGGAAAATTATTTACGGTATTTTGTACGCATTACGATATTTTCCATCATAAAAACGTGTAATATCTGCCGTAATATTCCAACAATAAATTATTGTAATCGTACAGATAACCAGCCTGTATCGTTATGCTTTTTTTATTTTTATTTTTTCTTGTAACCCTATTGACATTCTCTTCCACATCGGTTAAAATATAGAACGTTGCCGGAGTTAATTGGTAACAAAATGTGCGCGTAGCTCAGCTGGATAGAGCGTCTGACTACGGATCAGAAGGCCGGGAGTTCGAATCTTCTCGCGCACGCTGTTTAAGGCTGCAGAATTTTTATTCTGCAGTTTTTTTATTGCTGCAAATATGGAAATTAACCTGGCTGATATCCTGCATCCATCCGCCTGATTTCAAAAGGGCCTTCCATAGCCGCCGGCAGTTACCGAACGGCTCGGAAGGACCATTTTTATTTATTTTGCTTCTTCCCTATTGTAAATCCTATGCGCTTCTTCCTTTCCATCCTTCCAGGAGATATCCACACATTTTCTTCCTTTAATGCAAAGCCCCTTCACATAGCCATCCTTAAACTGCCTGGGCAGCGCCGGAAGCAGCTTCACCTCTCCGCCCCTGTCCTGCACCAGCATGTTGGCAATGGCAGCCGTGCCGCCGAAATTCCCGTCAATCTGGAACGGCGGATGGGCGTCCCAGAGATTGGGATAGGTGGATCTGGTGAGCAGGGTGCGCAGGTAGGCATAGGCATTTTCCGAATCCTCCAGAATGGCAAATACGTTGGTGATCCAGGCACAGCTCCAGCCGGTATGCCCGCCTCCGTTTTCCAGCCGGTGCTTCAGGGATATCCTGCAGGCCTCCGTCAGCTTTTCATTTCCTGCAAACAGCTCTGAAGGGAACAATCCATATAAATGGGAAATATGGCGGTGGCCGGGTTCCGGTTCTTCATACTCCTCATGCCATTCCAGAAGCTGTCCGAAGCTTCCTGTCCGAAAGGGGGCCAGGCGGGGCAACTTTTCCCTGATTTCATCCAGCAGGGAATCCTGTGTGCCCAGAATTTCACAGATTTTCATGTAGTTCCCAAATACCTCCCGCACAATAGCCATGTCCATGGAGGAAGCATAGGTTACGCTTGTGGTCTGTCCGTCAGGAAGGCGGAACTGGTTTTCAGGAGAGGTGGAGGGACAGGTCACGTATTCGCCCTGATATTCCACCAGCCAGTCATTCAGGAACAGCGCGGCCTCCCGGATAATCGGAGCCGCCACCTCCTTCAGATAGCGTTCATCCTGGCTGTATTCATAAGCGCGGAACAGCTCCTGGGTCAGCCATGCGCCGCCCATGGGCCAGTATGCCCAGTTCACGCAGCCGTCGCCGCCCTCTGTCTGTCCGGGAAGCAGTCCCACCGGATTGGTATTCCCCCAGAAATCGATGTTATGATGCGCCACAAAACCCCTGCAGTGATAGTTAACGGAAGCCGTTTTCTTTCCTTCCTCACAGATTTTTTCCATAAAGCGGAAATAAGGCTCCGCACACTCTCCCAGGTTGCAGCTCTGGGCATGCCAGTAATTCATCTGGGTATTGATATTGATCGTCCAGTTGCTGCTCCAGGGAGCGCGCAGCTCCCAGCTCCAGATTCCCTGCAGGTTGGCAGGAAGGCTTCCTTCTCTGGAGGAAGCGATGAGCAGATACCTTCCGTACTGGAAAAACAGGCTGTAAAGGCCATTGTCCTCTTCTCCCTTTTTTAACAGCTCCAGGCGTTCATCCGTGGGAAGCGCCTTCTGCTCTCCCAGATACAGCTCCACCCTGCCATAAAGCGCTTCATAATCCCGGGTATGCTCCGCCTTCAAAGAGTCGTAGGAAGCATTTTCGGGTAAGGCCGGCTCCCTTACTGCCGACAAAATGAGGACACAGACGGATGCGCCGCTTACACGGATCCTGTCCCCTGTATTTTCCACAAGGCCGTCGCATTCCAGAATGCGGACAGCTGCCGTAAACGCTTTTCCCCTGGTTCCCTGAACCACCGAATCCTCACGGAGGGGAATATAGGAAGGGTCCACATGCTCCGGACATCTTCCTGCGATTTCAAGTCCCCCCTTCTTTGCCTCGCAGGTGTGCTCCAGTTCGGAGGCAAAGGACATGGTAAAATCCATCGCCGCCCGATCCGCCTTCAGACGGATGCAGATGGCCCTTGCCGGATAGCTGGCAAAATACTCTCTTTCATAATGTGTGCCGCAACAGCTATAGGCTACCCGGGCACATGCATGATCAATATCCAGCTCTCTGCGGTAATCCGCTGCCGCAGTTTCCCCTTCATAGGAAAACCGGAGGCTGAGGCTGCCCAGGGGCAGGTAGGATTCATTGAATTCCCCCAGCATGCTTTTCTGGATCAGACGTTCCGCTTCTTTATTTTTTCCTGCAAAAATAAGGCGGCGCACCTCCTCCAGCTGCGCGGCTGCTCCCGGGTTGTTTTTGTCCTTATAATAGCCCGACCACAGGCTTTCCTCATTTAATCCCAGGATTTCCTCGTCGGTCCCGCCCTTAATCATGGCGCCCAGGCTCCCGTTTCCAATGGGCAGGCTTTCCTCCCATTTTTCTGCGCTCCTTACGTACCACAGCTTCATTTCATTCATCATCCGTACTCCTTTTTATCCCCGCAGGTATCCGGCCAGGCGCAGGCTTGTCTGCCTTTTGCGGCCGCAGCGGGTCTTTGGCTATTTTAAAATTTCCATCAGCTCTTCCCTGGTAAAGGATGCCCTTCCCATTTCCTCACCGCCCAGAATGCTGTCCGCCAGCGCCTTCTTTTTTTCCTGAAGGGCTGTTATTTTTTCTTCTATGGTGCCCTTTGCAATCAGCTTATAAACGGTCACCACGTTCCTCTGGCCGATACGGTGCGCCCGGTCGGTGGCCTGGTTCTGCACAGCCACGTTCCACCAGGGATCAAAATGAATCACGATGTCCGCCGCCGTCAGGTTCAGGCCTGTCCCTCCTGCCTTAAGGGAAATACAGAAAACCTGCGTGTCATCCTTGTTGAAGCTCTCCACCAGCTCCATACGCCTTACCTTGGGCGTGCTGCCGTCCAGCGTGTAATATGAGATTTTTTCTTTGGCAAGCGTGCTCTTCAGCCGTTCCAGCATGGAGGTGAACTGAGAGAAAAGCAGCACCTTATGCCCGCCCTCCGCCGCATTGCGTATCAATTCCATACAGAGCCTTGTTTTGGCGCTGTCCCCTTCATAGCCGTCAAACAAAAGCCCCGGATCGCAACAGATCTGCCGCAGCTTGGTAAGCTCCGAAAGCACCTGTATCTGCGTTCCCGCAAATTCCTGATCCGTCTGTTTGGTGAGCACAGCTATCAGACGCTGCACATGGGCGTCATACAGACTGCTCTGCTCGCCCTCCATCACGGCCATCATGGGCTTTTCGATCTTATCCGGAAGGTCGGTGAGCACATCCTTTTTCAGCCTGCGCAGCACAAACGGACGGATCATTTTATGGAGGCGCACCGCGGTTTCCTCATCCTCCCTGGATACGATTGGCGTTTCCAGCTCCTCCCGGAAACGGCTGTAGGGAAACAGGAAGCCCGGCATCAGGTAATCAAAAATGCTCCACAGCTCACTGAGCCGGTTTTCCACCGGCGTTCCCGTCAGCGCAAGCCGGAAGCCTGCGGGGACCTGCTTCACAGCCCTGGCCGCCTGGGTGTAATGGTTCTTGATAAACTGCGCCTCGTCGATTACCTCGCAGGCGAAATCCATGCCGGTATAAATATCAATATCCCGGCGCAGCAGCTCATAGGAGGTGATTATCACACCTTTTTTCTCCCGTGCCGCCTGCTCCAGAAGCTGCTTTCTCTCCCCGGCCCCGCCTGCCGCCGCATAAACCGGAAGCACAGGGGCAAAGCGTTCCACTTCGCTTTTCCAGTTGAAGACCAGGGAAGCCGGACACACGATCAGCCAGGGCCGTCCCGGATTTCCCCCGCTCTCCTTCCACTCCGATAAAAGAAAAGCAATTACCTGCAGTGTTTTTCCCAGACCCATATCGTCCGCCAGAATCCCGCCGAAACCATTGGCCTTCAGGGTTTTGATCCACAGAAAGCCCTGCTTCTGATATCCGCGCAGAATACCGTCCAACTCCGGAGGCACCTCAAAATCATTGTCCTCCACGGTCTTCATATTCCGCACCAGCGCGCGGAAGCTTTTTCCCTTCTGCAGGGACAGGCCGCTGTCTTCCTTCAGGCTGCCGTCAAGATACATGGCCCGGTAGCGGGGCAGGCTGACTACGCCGTCCTCCATGGCGGAATCGGCTATCATCAGCTCCTGCTTCAGCTGTGCCAGCGTGCGGATCCCTTCATCTCCCAAATCCACAAAGCTGCCGTTTTTCAACCAGTAGTATTTCTTTTTCCTGTCATAACGGGACAGAATGGAAATCAGCTGATCCATGGGCATTTCTTCCGACTGCAGCGTAAGCTCCAGCAAATCCCCCGCTATGGATACGCCCACGCTCACATGCGGCGCGGGCAGCACGCGCATGGCTCTGACTGCATCGGAAATATATACCTCGCACAGCTCCTGCAGCCTGGGGATCCCTTCCTGCAAAAAGAGAAAGAGCCGCTCCTCATCTGAAGAGAGCACCATCTGACGCTTGCCGGGATCATAGGCGTTGAAAAATTCCCCCACCAGGCCCTTCATCAGCATTTCCCGCCGCGCATCCCTCCGCTCGGTCAGATCCAGGCTGTCAAACAGGTTATATTTTTCCTCCCCATACACCGCGTAAAGCTCACAGGTCAGCAGATCCCTCTGGGGCGCGTCCAGGTAGATTTCAAAGGACGCCTCCTCCGGCAGGTATTCCTCCGGTGAAAAATTCCTCATTTCCACCTCAAAATGCTCCTGCAGGACCGGCAGCATATCCCTGGCAAAAGCCGGAAGCTCCGTGCCTGCCACATACAGGCCGCTTTTGCCGAAGCTGTCCATATAAATCAGGAACTCCCTGATTTCCTCTATCCGTTCCCGATCCGTTTTCCATATGGTTCCCTCGTCGAAAAAGTACCCATACCGCTTCCCGGTCACCAGCTGCATCCGCTGCAGCTTTACGGAAATCCCGTAAGAATCGCCGCTTATTTCCAAACGCCGCACCGGCTCCCCTTCCCGGAACGACCATTCCCTGGCAATCCCATCCGCCGTCTCTCCCATAAGCGGCCCTGCCCCAGCGGCATCCAGGAAATCATCGATCAGTTCCGGAGTGACATTCAGATCCCGTTTATATACGGTGGAAAGATAATTGCCCATATAGCTGCTGCCCTTGAGCAGCGAATACTGGAGAAAACGTACCAACGGCCTGCTCTCCGGGGTAAAGGCCTCCGGATGGTGGTAGAATTCCAGCTCCTTACCATAGAATACCTGTTCATTCCTGGCAACGGCATTCACGAAATCACCGATATTTTTCAGCACATACATCCGGGTGCATCCGATTTTAAATTCCACCCTCATGCTTTCCGCAGGCAGATAAAAATACGGCTCCAGCCGCACCCTGCCCAGAATATCCGGCTGCATCAGATTCACCTTGTCGCGGTAAACATACTGGTTGAGAATCCCGTCAAAGCCATAGGTTGAGGTTCTGGGACGGGGCGCCGCAGGAACCGCAGAAAGCGCGCGCGGCCGCATTCTCTGTTCCTTTCTTTCTTCTATATAATCGAGAAGCACAGCCACACAATGCTTGCACAGTCCGCTGTAGCTGTAAAACGCCGGGCATTCACAGTCGCTTTCCAGAACTTCTCTGTAATCCTCATCTATCTTTAATTTAACATCGTACAGATTTCCATGGCTTCCGCTGACGCTGGCTTCCATGGATACCACCTCAAAGCCGTCCTCCAGCTCCTTTGTCCAGTGCAGATTTTGCACCGCTCCCCGCTGGTTCAGATCATCTCCCTTGAGAAACGTAACTTTATGGCATTCGCGGCGGATATCGGTTCTGCTCAGCATGGCTTGCTTCCTTTCGTGATTTTCTCCTTTGTCAGGGACGGATTAATCATACCATTTTCATGCACAAACATCCACCAGAAAAATATCCTTGTTGGCATAAAATATGACATACTGTTGTCAGGTTTACCATGCTATAATTCAAATCATAAATACACCGGCCGCAGCCGCTTGATGGTATGCAGAACAGACGGCTGTATATAACATTTCTATAGAACTGTAAAAATACAATGGGGCCAACCGGGAGGGTATCACATGAATATCAGAAAAGAACTGGAAAACGCCTTGGGGGCGGCGCAGCATATACAGCTGAATGATTTGGAACTTGACCCTCTGAAAATCAGGGCAATCCTGATAAATGAAGCGGTTCCCTGTGATCCTTCCCAGGATTTCTACGGCCGGCAGGATGCCGCCTACCTTTCAACAACGATACCATTGTTTCAAAAGGCAGGTTTTAAGGTCCAGAGCATCCAGGATATCCTGCAGTTGGGAATCTACATTACCAACGCGGTCAAAACACCGAAAACCGAGTATGCAATTGCCCGAAGCACCATAGAAGACAGCCTGCCCTATCTGGAAAAGGAACTGGCCCTGTTCCCCAATAAAAAAGTGATTATGCTTATGGGCGATGTGGCCAAAAAAGCCTTTAATATGATAACCAAAAAAGAGTCCAAGAAAAATGCAGTTCCTGCCGTTTCCACATATAAGCTGCGCAGCAGTGAAATATATTATAACGGCATCCGCATCATGCCGTCTTATATTATGACGGGTGGAAATATTCTGATTGAAAAGTCAAAGGTGGAAATGGCATCAGAGGATCTTGCCATTATGGGGCGGATTATTGCGCAGTAAAAAATCCCTGGATAACCGGCAGGTAACGGTTACCCAGGGAAAGAGATAATTCCAATAATCCCATTTCCCGAACAGCCTGTGGCTGTCCAGTTTTCCTTATTATTGTGAATGCCTGCAGTAGGACCAGGACGCCGCCGCAAGAAATACCGGAATTTCAATCAGTGATGCCGCTGCTATCACATAAGGGGACCATACGCTGAAATTTCCCAGGTGGAGGAAATTGAAATCCGTCATTTCTCCCGCAAATCCCCCCAGTATACTTACGCCGCCGGAGGGCAGAAGGCATCTCAGCCAGGATACGGCGTTTCCGGAGGAAGCCATATAAAGAATGATGGGCGCCAGGCAAAACAGCAGGGCCAGGGAAAGGGCTGTGACCGTATTTTTACAGCGTGAGGAAAGAAACAGCGTAAAGCTGATGGTGGCAAGCAGGCTGGCCCATCCCGCGGCCGTCACCGCCAGCTGCAGCTGCCCGATGTTCATGCTGCCCAGGCTTACAGAGGAAAAGATAAGCTGTATGGAGGTTTTCAGCATATCCCAGCCGTAAAAGCTGTTGGACAGCACCAGATACAGCGCCGCACAGCAAAGAAAGGCAGCCGATGTTATGAACAGCGCTGACAGCAGCTTAATCACTGCCAACCTGGCTTTTCCATATTTGGTGCACCGGAGGATGTCATCCGCCTGGGTCTGGTATTCCGCTGAAAATACCGGCGCAGCAATGACGGTGCAAAATAGAACCACCAGGAAAATCAGCAGCATCTGATAGTCATAGGCATTCGTATTGTAGCCCGGATAGAACACAAAGGGCATTTTTACCTTCGCATATAAGGCCCTGGCCTTTTCCTGCGCAGCCGGGTGCTCCTTCTGCTCCAGCTTCATTAAATCATCCAGATGTGTGGCGCAGCTTTCATAATAATGATCCAGCTGCTTCGGTGCAAGGTCTGTCAGCCCTGGCGCCATCCCGGTTTCCGGATCTGCATAGACCTCGGTAATCCGCGACAGCAAAGGAGCTATGGGCAGGATATTTTCCTGATAAATACCGGGAGACAGCTGATAGGTATAGGCTTTTCCGGAATCATTAAGCGTTTTCTGCGCCGTTTCCAGCACATTTCTCAGCTGCTCCTGGGTGATCACGCCGCCCAGATCCGCCTGTGCGTCCCTGACCAGCCGTATGGCAGCCATGCCTTTGACCTCGGTCTGCTCTATACCGTCCAGCCCGCCGATATAGCGGGATTCAAAAGTGACCGGCAGCCATGCCATGATTCCGGAAAGTGCCAGCGATGCCGCCAGCAGCAGCCAGGTGGTTTTCGTCCTGAGGACCCGTTTGATTTCCAGAGTAAATAATTTCATCTGCCGCTTCCTCCTTTTTTCCTGGTTTCTTTATCCCGGATTCTTTCCGCAGCAGCCTGATCCTCAGGGATACATTCTGCGGGAACAGCCACAGATACAGATCCTCCAGCCTTGGCTCCAAAGCCACGGCGGTTTCCGTTTCCGGCTCTTCGGAAAGATAACGGATCGTTATCCGGCCGTCCGGTTCATTCTTCAGATTGACGATGCGAAGGCGTTTTTCACAGGAAGGAAGCTCACGGGCCAAAATCGTGCTGCCCCAAACCTTCCCCTTCATCCGCTCCACCAGCTCCTGCGTCGTCCCGGTTTCAATAATGCGCCCGTCCTTCATGATGGCGTTCTGCATGGCAATATATTCCACATCCGGCACAATATGTGTGGAAATCAGGACGATCCTGTCATGGGCGAACTCCGAAAGCAGGTTCCGGAAACGCACGCGCTCCCCCGGATCCAGACCGCTGGTAGGCTCGTCCAGAATCAGGATTTCCGGCTCGTTCAGCAACGCCTGGGCAATCCCCACCCTTCTTTTCATACCGCCGGACAGCTTGCTTATCTTCTTATTCCTCACCTCATATAGCGTCAGTGTTTCTAACAGCTCAGCTATTTTTTTATTTGTATTATTTACAGTCAGCCCTTTCAGGGCCGCGATATATTCCAGATAATCCTTTACTGTAAACTCCGGATAAAAGCCGAATTCCTGAGGCAGATATCCGAAAATATCCCGGTATGCCTCCCCCAGCGCTTCTATTCTGATGCCGTCATAGGTTATCTGTCCTGAACCTGGCTTTAAAATACCGGCTATCATACGCATCAGCGTTGTTTTTCCCGCGCCGTTGGCTCCCAGAAGCCCCCAGACACCGGGACCGATCCGCAGGCTCACATCATCCACTGCTTTTTTATCTTTAAATTCCCTGGATACATGCTCCAAGCATAATTCCATTTCCATTCTCCTTTCCGTTTACCGCTTATAAATCCATACCACAGAACGCATAGTAACAGTTCAGCCTTCGGCCGAACTGTTACTGCATCCGCCCATTAGAGTCGCCTTCGGCGAGGGGCGGACGCCTGATGCCTCCACGTTTTCTCACGGTCTGTGCAGTGAATGCACAGACCGGCCTGAACGGTTACAGCGCATACCTTTTTTGGATAAAGCAGCATTGCCGTGCCCCAAAGGCCAGCAGGCAGAGACAGATACCGCCCCAACCAAGGCTGAAGTTCTGCCGGAACACCACCGGGCAATACTCGCCGGCAGCCAGAAAAAGAAGAAGAAGCGCAGCGCACATTCCCGCACAGCCCGCACAAAACCGTTCCGGCCTCACATGGCCCAGCAGATAGCATAGCCCCGCCGCCACAAGAAGAAACGGCACAAGCAAATATAATACCGCGCCGCTCCGGCTTATGGCGGTACTGCGCACCGTGTACCAAAATACGCAGGAAAGAACTGCCGCATCCCCCAGCCCCGCAAGAACAAGCCATGCTCCTGTCAGCCTGCCCATGGACATCCGCGTGACGATTTCAGTTTCAAACATCCGATAACGCAGGGAACGCCATAAAAACGGTACCGCCGTCATCACGATAAGAACGGATATACAGCAAAGAAGCAGCGGGATTTTTTCCTGATTCACCACCTTCAGGCTGCCATAAGTAAATGTCAGTACTAAGCGCAGCAGGCCAAGAAGCACACCCTGCATCAGCCATATTTTCCAGCCGTTAAACCGGATCTGCCGCAGCAGAAAGCCTGTAAAACCGATTCGCTCCCTGTGTTTTCCCCGGTAAGCTTTATGCAGCGCTTCCGCTGTCATGGCCATCCGTTCGGCGTCCGGTTCCCCGACGCTCTCCTTCAATGCCCTTCCCAGCTCTTTTTCCCAGTTATTTTGCATCTGTCTCTCCTCCTTCCTTCAGAATTTCCTTAAGGTACTTCAATGCAGCGCGCAGCCGCGATTGTACCGTCCGCAGCGGAAGCCCCAGGACATCGGCGGTTTCCCGCAGCGTAAGATCTTGGGCAAACCGGAGCAGCACGATTTCCCTCTGCTTTTCGGGCAGCCGTTCCACCAGCCGGGCGAGATCTGCCTCCTGCTCGGCCCGGTCAAATTCCCGTTCCGTATATACCAGCTCCTCCGGCAGGGCCTCCGGTTTCTTTTTCCGCCACATGTCCACACAGGTATTGGCGGCAATCTGATAAAGAAAGGCCTTGAACCTGCCTTTATGTACATACCGGTCAAAATGCCGCACCGCCTTTAGAAAGGTTTCCTGCGCCGCATCCTCCGCCGTTGCCTGATCCGGCGTATGCCATCTGCAGTACCGCAGTATTTCAGGGTAATAAAGGCTCACCAGCTCATCCAGCCCGCCGCTGTCCCCCTGTTCTATTTTTCTGAATATTTCATCTTCACGCGTCAAGTTTTTCCTCCTGAGGGCGTCCCCTCATAGATTGAAACGTATGGGAGGAATGTAAATGATTACTTTTTTATTTATTTTTTCAAAGCTTACGAAGCATTGTTATTGTTCCAGGCTTTGCAACCGATATCTTTGACCGCTTCCCGGCTGTAATCCTGAGGTCACTGCTCCCGCTGCCTGCTGTCTCCGGCCCATCTGCCAATCTCCGCCGCCGTCAGCCTCCACTGCTCCTGCGGCGTGATTTCCGCCCTGCTGTCGCCCTTCTGTTCCCCATACCAGCCAAAGCCGGCATGATTGCCACCTTCAATCACATACTCCTCTGCCGTCTTTGGAAGATTTACCCGGCACTCCTCATACTTTTCCAGGTTCATCACCCCGTCCCGGCTGCCATACACAGACAGAACCGGCAGAGCTTCCGGAAGCGGCTTTGTGGAATAAGCGGCCAAAAGCGCCAGCCCGGACAGCTGCTCTGCGTGCTCCGCCGCATAGCCCGCTGCCATGGCTCCGCCCAGGGAATGCCCGCCCAGGTACCATACTTCTATTTCAGGATATGCCGACATCACGTCCTCAGCCGCGCCGCTTCCCAGCACCGCCAGCCGTCCCGGCATCCGCACAAGCACGCAGAAAAAATCCTCAGCTGCAATTTCACGCATCAGAGGGCCATAAGCCTCTTCCTCCACCTTTGCGCCGGGATAAAAAATAAAACCGCGACCGCTTTTTGTATCCCCATACGTAATCCACGCATCCAATGCATCCACCTGTATCTGCTCCCCGCCGCCCTGTGCAAAAACCTCCTGAATATCCGGCAGCGCATGGTAATAAGCCTGGATATAAATAAAAATTCCTGCCGCCGCAAACAACAGGACAGCCAGTGCTCCCATGATGATTTTTCTTCCTGTGCCATGTTTTCTTTCCTTCACGTCTGATCCCTCTTTTTCATTTTTTGTAACTGTCCGCCCAGTTCACAGTTAACTATTTTTTTATTATTCTATAAAAAAAGAGGCGTTCGGGCAACACCAACCTCCATAACAGTTCAGACAACCGGACTGTTACAGGCATCCTGCCGTTTAAAATCGATGTACGATGGGCCCGATACCTGCTTTTGCTGCATAATCCAACGGCCAGGGAACCCGCCAGAACGATACCCGTTTTCTCCCTTTTCAACATTAGTGCAATATGCATATTATTTTATATTTTGATTGTATTTATTGTATATTCTTCTTTAATTTGTGTATAAAATGAGTTTTTTTATCAAAATTCATAGAAATTTTATGGCTTACTCCACTTATTCATGGTAAAATATTAAAACCGTTGTTAGTCACCGTAACAGACAGTTCAGTGATCTGAGCTGTTGCCGTCCGTCTCTGCCTTTCATCAAGGTCAGGCGTTTATGTATTGACAGCTGGAATAATAATGTAAAGCGGGAGTTACCCTGCGGCAGCCTGCCGGGATTTATTTTATCACAGCGCGGCATTCGCCGCCCATCCAGATTTGTCCGCAAGAACGAAAGGAGTTCACATGTTGACGCACGAAGAAATCACCAGCCTCGATGAGATTCTTTCAAGCCATGATTACGACAGCGCATCCGTTATTGCAATCATGCAGGACATCCAGAAAACGTACCGCTATCTTCCCCAGGAGGCGTTGACCTATATCGCCGGGAAGCTGAAGATGAGCGAAGCCAAAATTTATGGCGTAGCCACCTTTTATGAAAACTTTTCTCTGGAACCAAAGGGCAGATATGTCATCAAAGTATGCGATGGCACAGCCTGTCATGTCCGCAAATCAATTCCCATCCTGGAGGAATTCCGGAATATCCTGGGGCTGTCCGAAACCAAGCATAATTCGGACGATATGCTTTTTACCCTGGAAACCGTATCCTGCCTGGGAGCCTGCGGCCTGGCGCCGGTATGCACCGTAAACGACAAAGTCCATGCCGCCATGACACCGGAAAAAGCACGGGAACTCATTAAAGAACTGAGGGAGGAAGCAGCAGATGAAAATTAACAGCCGCGAAGAATTAAACCACTTGCAGGAATTTTACAGCAGCAGGCTTCATGCGCAGACTAAAAGGATTCTCGTCTGTGCCGGCACCGGCTGTGTTGCGGGCGGCTCCCTTTTAATCTATGCCCGCTTAAAAGAGCTGATGGAGGAACAGGGCATCCGCTGTGAGGTGGTTCTTGAGGAAGAACCCCACGAACATGCAGACGGCACCGGACACACCTGCCATTGTGAAGAATCCGCCCCCGAAGGCGCGCGTATCGGCCTGAAAAAAAGCGGCTGCCACGGCTTCTGCGAAATGGGTCCCCTTCTGCGCATCGATCCGGAAGGCCTTCTTTACATTAAGGTAAAGGTGGAGGACTGCGAAGAAATTATTGAAAGAAGCATCCTTAAGGATGAAATTGTGGAACGTCTCGTCTATCAGGATCAGTCCCTGAAATCCTATCCCAGACAGGAGGACATTCCCTTCTATAAAAAGCAGACGCGCGTTGCCCTGGAATACTGCGGACATATCAACGCGGAATCCGTCAGGGAATACATAGCCGTAGGCGGTTATTCCGCCGTGGCAAAGGCGCTTTTTGATATGACGCCCCAGCAGATCGTGGACGAGATCTCGGACTCCAGCCTGCGGGGCAGAGGAGGCGGCGGTTTCCCCACCGGCCGGAAATGGGCGCAGGTGCTCCGTCAGCCTGAAGAAATCAAGTACGTTGTCTGCAATGGTGATGAAGGCGACCCGGGCGCATTCATGGATCGTTCCATGATGGAAGGCGAACCCCACCGCGTCCTGGAAGGCATGATCATTGCGGGAATTGCCACCGGCGCACATTACGGTTATATCTATGTACGTGCGGAATACCCCCTGGCCGTTTCCAGACTGCAGAACGCCATCGACCAGGCTATGGAGATAGGGCTTCTGGGAGACAATATCCTGCTCTGGCTCCGGCTTGCCCGTGAAAATCAGCCAGGGCGCAGGCGCCTTTGTATGCGGTGAAGGCAGCGCCCTCACCTCCTCCATCGAAGGCAACCGCGGCATGCCCCGCGTAAAGCCCCCCAGGACCGTGGAAAAAGGCCTGTTTGAGAAGCCTACCGTACTCAACAACGTGGAAACCTTCATCCGACCACATCATTAATAACCGGGCTTATCGAGGTTCCCATGGGTACGACGCTGCGCGAGGTTATTTTCGACATCGGCGGCGGTGTAAAAGGCGGCAGCTTTAAGGCCGTCCAAATCGGAGGCCCCTCCGGCGGCTGCCTGTGCATCAGCGCTACTGAGGATCACCTGGATATGCACCTAGATTTTGATTCCCTCAAAAAAGTAGGCGCCATGATCGGCTCCGGCGGTCTGGTGGTCATGAACGATAAAAGCTGTATGGTAGAGGTTGCGCGCTTCTTCATGAATTTTACCCAGAACGAATCCTGCGGCAAATGCGTACCCTGCCGGGAAGGCACCAAGCGTATGCTGGAGCTGCTTACGGATATCACGGAAGGCCGGGGAACCATGGAGCATCTGGATATGCTGGAGGAACTGTCCCAGACCATTTCCGATACCGCGCTCTGCGGCCTTGGAAAAACCGCGGCATTCCCTGTTGTCAGCACCATGAAATATTTCAGGGACGAATATATCTCCCATGTTGTGGATAAAAAATGCCCTGCCGGACAATGCAAGGCGCTTGTTAACCTGCAGATCGATCCCGAGCTGTGTAAGGGCTGTACCAAATGTGCAAGGCTCTGCCCTGTCTCCGCCATTACCGGAGAACTGAAAAAGCCTCACACCATCGATGTCAGCAAATGCATCAAGTGCGGAGCCTGTAAGGAAGGCTGCCCGTTCCATGCAATCAGCTGATTTGGGCCGCAGGTATACTGTTGGTATCTTCACCGGTAACTGTGAAAGTATTGGACAGTTACCCACAGATACGGCTGCGGTACATAATCAGACATTTGCACGCGTTATGAAAAGCTAAGAGGAGAATTTGAAATGGCAAAATACATGATAATTGACGGCATAAGGGCGGATTTCGATCAGGAAAAAAACATCCTGCAGGTAATCAACAGCGTAGGCATCCATGTTCCCACCCTTTGCTACTATTCCGATCTTTCCATATACGGCGCCTGCCGTATGTGCATGGTGGAGGACGAACGGGGCAATCTGATTGCTTCCTGTTCCACTCCTCCCAAGGATAAAATGGTCATCCGCACCAATACCCCCAGGCTGCAGCACCACCGGAAAATGATTCTGGAGCTGCTGCTCGCCGCCCACTGCCGCGACTGCACCATCTGTGAGAAAAACCAGACCTGCCGTCTTCAGGAGCTGGCGGGCCGCCTTGGCCTTACTGATGTCCGTTTCCCCAATACGAGAGAAGCACAGCCCATGGATGATTCCTCAGTTTCCATCGTCAGGGATCCCAGCAAATGCATCCTTTGCGGCGACTGCGTCAGGGTATGTAATGAGGTACAGCACGTAGGGGCAATTGATTTTGCAAACCGCGGTTCCTCCATGATTGTCACCCCGGCCTTCGGCAAGAAGCTGGCGGAAACCAACTGCGTAAACTGCGGCCAGTGCGCCGCCGTATGCCCCACCGCCGCCATCAAGGTAAAAACCAACCTGGATAAGGTATGGCGTCAGCTCTACGATCCAGGCAAACGTGTCGTTGTACAGGTTGCTCCCGCCGTCCGTGTCGCCCTGGGCGAAGCCTTCGGTCTTGCTCCCGGCGAAGACAGCATCGGCAAAATCTTTACCGCCATCCGTATGCTGGGCTTTGACGCTGTGTACGATACCTGCGTGGGCGCCGACCTGACCATTATGGAGGAGGCAAAGGAGCTGGGTGAAAAACTGGAAAGCGGAGACGACCGTTTCCCGCTGTTCACCTCCTGCTGCCCCGCCTGGATCCGTTTTGCAGAAACAAAGCATCCTGACATCATGCCTTACATTTCCTCCTGCAAATCCCCGATGGAAATGTTCGGCGCTGTCCTGAAGGAATATTATAAGGAAAAAGATAAAGAGGAAGGAAGAGAAACCATCTCCATGGCCGTTATGCCATGCGTAGCCAAAAAGATGGAAGCGGTCCGCGAAGAATTCATCCGGGACGGCGTGCCGGACATCGACTATGTCATCACCACCAAGGAGCTGATCCGCATGATCCGTGAAAGCGGCATCCAGTTTGATGAAATCGATCCGGAGGCCCCCGACATGCCCTTCTCCATCTCCTCCGGCGCAGGCGTTATTTTCGGCGTAACCGGCGGCGTAACCGAAGCCGCACTCCGCCGCCTGGTTCAGGAAAAGAGCACCCAGTCGCTGCGTGATATCAAGTTTTCCGGCATCCGCGGCATGGAAGGCGTCAAAGAAGCCGTCCTGGAGCTGAACGGCCGCACCCTCCGTATCGGTGTGGTAAGCGGGCTGGGAAATGCCGATAACCTCATTGAAAAAATTAAGAGCGGCGAAGAGCATTTTGATTTTGTGGAAGTCATGGCCTGTCCTTACGGATGTATTGCCGGCGCCGGCCAGCCCTTCTGCCATAAGGTGGACAAAAAAGAGCGTATGGCAGGCATGTACCGTCCGATAAAGCCGCCCCCATCAAGAGAAGTGAAGAAAACCCCGTGATTTACAATCTGTATCACGGCGGGCTGCTGGAAGGCAGAGAGCATGAGCTGCTGCATGTGCACTATAAAGGGGCGCAGCCGCAGGAATAATAGCCGCAGGAAGAAAGTGGCGGGAAAAGTGGCAGGAGGTGCTTTCATACACTGCATCCATGGATTCCCATCATATACCAGGAGGATAAAAAAATGCTGGTTACACCAAATTTTCATTTTCATGGAGACTGTGAAGAAGCCATGCTGCTGTACCAGAAGGCTTTTTCCGGAGAAATCACCTGCATGCTCCGCTATCGGGATGCCAATCCGGAGGATTATTCCGCCGACAGCAGATGGGACGATTATATATACCATGCGGAAATGCTTCTGCACGGCACAAGAATCATGCTGTCGGATATGGAGCCTGCGGTACCGGCGCAGCGTCCGTCTTATCTGCCGCTTTCCCTGGTCGTGACAATGGACACGAAGGAGCAGGTAATGCAGGCATTTGAGGCAATGAAGGACGGTGCAGAAATCCTTTCGCCGCCGCAAAGCACCACCTACAGCTCCTGTTTTCTTTCTCTGATAGACAGATTCGGGAACCGATGGGAAATCATGACAGAACAGACGCTTCGTTAAAAACAGAACTGTCCGGCAATAGATTTTATATGTTTCTTGTAATTTGCCTCCGTGATAATTACATTTCAACAAATTTACATTTATCGGCAGAACGTAAATAATAAGGCCTCCGGTCATGTATTTAATAAAAATACGAACCGGAGGTCTTAACTTTTTTAAAAATACTATTTTTATGTTCCGTTACTATTACAATATCATGCAGCTTAAACAGGATAAACGGACCAGTGGAGTTGTTCCTGCTTCGTTCAGTTCGGCAGCCAGTGCCTTTTTCGATGGTGTTTAAGATCCATAAGAAAAAACGGTGGATATTTCTTACTGTCCCGGGGAACCGGAATTTTGCCGTCCCTAGCGGCCTGTCTGACGAACGCAGCAGACGCAAGTCGCTGCGAGAGGAGTTTGGGCCGCGTTGGCAGAATTCTGGTTCCCCGGGACGGTTAGAAATACCCCGTTTTTGAAACTGGATCTTAAAACACCCCCACCCCATCCGGGAAGAAAGACGGCTGGCTGCCGCAGATTTGGACGGCGGGAAGCACGGCTCCTACGCGGATGCGTTTATCCTGGTAGCTTAACCGTCACTCAAACGGATACCTGATTCCCCACTCGGCTCTCATCGCATCCATCATTTTCATCACGCGGATGGTTTCGGCATGAGGCATCTGAGGGCATTCCAGACGGCCCTCCTCCAGTGCCCTGATGCAGGCCTCCACTTCGTATTCATACCCGCTGATCTGCGGCGGACAGTCAATGTGCTTGATTTCCCTGCGATCCTGATCGTAAACAGTAAGGCTTTCAAAATTATTGATGTTTTCAACTATCATGAAACCTTTTGTCCCGTAAATGATTCCTTTCCTGTCACTCAGGGAAAGCATGGAGCTGTTGAGGACGGCAACTTTTCCATCTTCATAAATCAGCGTTGCACTGTTCTGCTCGTCCACTCCCGTATCCGTATAGGTGCAGACGGAAGAAACCTTTGCCACCTCGTCCCCGAAAATCATCAGGGCAAAATTAAGCGGATAAACGCCCACATCCAAAAGCGCGCCGCCTGCCAGCTCCGGCCTGCGCAGCCTGGGAACCTGGCTGATAACATAGCCAAGGTTGGCTGTCAGCATAGTGGGTTCACCGATGATTCCATCCGCCAGTTCCTTCCGGATGGTTTCCAGCATGGGCAGATATCTCACCCATATGGCTTCAGTAATGAATACGCCGGCCTTTTCCGCCATTTCAAGAAGCTCGCACGCCTGTGCTGCATTGGCGGTAAACGCCTTCTCACAAAGTACCGGCCTGCCATGGGCGATACAGAGCTTTGCATTTTCAAAGTGTTCGGAATGAGGCGTCGCAATGTATACCAAATCCACATTTTCATCCCGCATGTTGCCCCTTCAGGCATTCCTATTTTCAAAGCCTCTCCCGGTGCTCTCTGAAGCCTCCGCCATCGCATAGCGCTCCACATTTTCCATTTCCGCAATGGTTCTTGCCATACAGGAAGCGATTCCGCCCGCTCCCATAATTGCCATTCTCAGTTTTTTCATATCATTTTCCTGCTGCGGCGCCGGCTATTCACCGGACTGCGCCGCGCATCCCTCCTTCTTTTTATGTGATATCCCTGATCCTTTCATCATATTCCGTAACGCCTTTGAAACGCCGATTCCAGGGCACTTGTCTCCCACGGGAAAATGCAGTATCCCTCTGCGCCTGCCGCCGCCAGCTCCTTCAGCCGTTCAAAATCAATCCAGCAGACCGACTCCACCTCTTCCGCCTGAAGCCTTAAGTCCGCCTCGTTTACCGGCTTCTCGTACAAATATACCGCAGATATTTCCCGGTCAAGGATATGCTTTCCTCCAAAATAATCATCCACCTGGCAGGGATAGATTCCTGCAAAATACAGCTCTTCACCAGAGGCCGCAATCCCCAGCTCCTCTTCAAGCTCCCTTAATGCCGCTTCCAGAAAGGTGTCTCCGGCAGAAAGATGCCCTGCGCAGGAGGTATCATAACAGCCCGGGAAGCTTTCCTTCGTCCGGCTGCGTTTCTGCAGCAGCAGCTCAATCCGCCCTTCCCGGCGGCGCACCAGCCATATATGGGCGGTGCCATGCCAGTCACCGTCCCTGTGGACCGCGCTTCTTTCCTTCACCTCACCCGTAGGATCTCCCTGCGGCGTGCGGACATCAAACATTTCCATTGCTGTTTTCCTGCCTTTTTACTGTATTATATACCTCCGGATTTTTCACCACGCAGGCGCTCACTGAATCACAAATAAACAATCGCTGGCAAAGGGACCGTCTCCTCCGTTATAAATCTTACTGTTTCCCATATTATCAGAAACGGAAACTCTCTTCAGCCGGTAGGTGCCCGCTTCTTTGGTCTGGCTTTTCTTTATCACCGCCGAATATAAATCGCCCTTCTTTTCCAGATTCACGGTGACGGCCTTTCCGTTTTCGTTCTCAAAACGCACCGCTACCGTATCCACGCCGGAAAAATCATCCGCAACCGCAGCAGTCACCGTAATTTCGGATTCCCTGGCCGCCCGGGCAGGCGTCACCACTACCGCTCCCAGCACTGGCGGTGTTTCGTCAGCTGCCGCCACGCCGTTCATAATCTGGAAGCCGGCGGTCACAGGAAGCGTCTGGTATTTGTCGTTTTCCTTCCGGTCCTCTGCCCTGCAATATTTCAGATACCCTCCGTTATTATCCTGCAGTATCACCTTATCCAGTACAAAAAAACCGGCCGGCTCATAAATACTCATGGTCATCCATCCCGCATAAACACCATTCGCAAAGTCCTTATCACGGAGTATCTTGGTAACGGTCCTGTCGTTTGCCGTGTTTTTAAACTGGATGTTGACATGATCGATTCCGGCGGGTCCAGGCAGCGCCTGAACTGCCACATAGACCTTCAGCTCGGTTCCTTCCGCCTGCATTGCCCCGGCCGCCACCGCGCCGAGAAGCATGCCGGTTGTATTATCCGCCCCTGATGGTATTCCCGGGACGGCTTCCGCGGGAATTCCCGGGACAGCCTCCGCAGCCTGTGTACGCCAGGAAGGCAGCAGCCACATTATTGCCAGGGCCGCTGCCGTTATTATTGCTATTCGCCTTTTGCCTGTTTTCATTCAACCACTCCTTTTTTACAGCCGGCGCAGTAAATATACTTGCCTGTCGAACAGTTACTTTTATTCTATCATATCAGAAACAAAATGGAAGAATGCCAGGCAAAAGATTCTATTTTTTTATGATTCCTTGTTACTGTTCGCTCCGTAGCCAGTAACGATTCCTTTTCTATAATCTGATTGCAGTATAGTTGCAGAAAGCCCTGTCCCCTGTCCGGCCTGACAGCCGGAATTGTCTGTCCCGTCTCACCGGCTGACCAGGGGCATCTCCGTCATACGCAGATTGGTGCATCCATAGGGCTGCAGAAGCTTTTCCTCCGGCTGCGACAATGCCCTGCGCTCCTGCGGCAGAGGGGCGCAGACTCCGCCATTTTCCTGCCAGGGGATTTTTACCATTTCCGTTTTTATCTGCAGGGGCGGATTATCCACAGCAAAAGGATATTCTCCTATTTCATTGCTACGCACCTCAAACGTTTCCGTGCAGAAGCCGTAATTCCAGTCAGAGGCCGGCGTCAGCTCATAATCGCAGTAAGGAGCCTTGCGTTCCACGCCGTCCTTCACATATTCCAGCTTTCTGCAGGTTTCCGCGATGGGCAGGGAAAAAACCAGCGGGCCTCTCACCAGGGCTTTCATATCGTTCGGCCGGTCTGTAAGGACAGGTACAAAGGAAAAGCTCACCTTCACCCGGGTACTCCCCTCCCATTTACGGTAAATCCGGTAAAAGCTTCCCGACTCCGCCTTTTCACCATCCACCAGCGCTCCCTGTGCAAAACCGGGAATACGGACAAGAAGCTCCATTTCCACCGGCCGCTCCGCCGTGATTTCAATGATGGCTTCATCACGGAAGGGATACCCGGAAATCACCTGCAGTGAAACTGCCGTTCCCTCCTTTTCTATCCTTACGGAAACGGGAACCGGCGACATCACGGCCAGCCCATCTACGCTCAACGCAACCGCCGACAATGCGAATTTCGGCCAGGCCTGATTAAAGTTCGCCGTGCAGCATCCGAAATTCGGCTCCAGCCCAAACATATGGGCTTCCCCGCCATTGGAATTAAAGGGCACCTGATCCGGCGCAATCCTGCTGCAGCAGATCTGGTTTGTCATCTGCACATACTGATGTGCCCACATATCCGGCGTCGTAGTGGCAGGCAGACAGTTAAAGGCCTCTTTTTCCAGCAGATCGCCCCAGAAGGGATTCCCGCTCACCGCCAGGAGGATTTCATAGGAATACATAGCCTCGGCCACGCTGCAGCATTCGCTTCCCTGGACGGGCGAATCCCCGGACAGGCATTCGTCCCCTGTAAAATGCCCGGTTGCCATGCTGTTATACCGCATCACTTTTTCATACATTTCCCGTGCAAAGCCGTCCGCGCTCTCCCCGGTAAGCAGGGACATCAGCGCCCGGGATTTAAACGCCATGGCTGTATTCACCACATGGTTCAGCTGGGTCCAGTACTTATCCACCTCCGGATGGGCGAAGTCAAAATTCCGGTAAAGCTTTTCATAATCCAGCCCCTCCGCCTCCAGAACAAAGGCCAGCTTCAGCATCCAGTCCTCCGGCCTTCTCTCATACAGCCAGAGAAGGGGAACCAGGCACTCATACCACCTGGCTGCCGACCAGTTAAAAAGCGTACTGTTTGTCACATGCAGCAGCAGATTATGCATCGCCCGGTATATCGCCTGTTCGATCCTGTCATCCCCGCTGCATTCATAATATTGCGCACCAGCACCTTGCAGATCAGAAATGCCGCCCAAACGTCATAGGTGCTGCGTTCCTCCCTGGAACAGGGACAGATCCAGCCGTCCTCCTCCTGACGCTCCAGAATGGCGTCTATGTATCTGGCCGCACGTTTTTTTAATTCTTCGTCTTCCAGTAGATAGGCCAGGGGGATAAAGCCGTCCAGCCAGTAGGGCACGCGCTCCCACCCTTCCTTGTCTCCGCCTATCCATTTGCTGTCACGGATATCCGGCCATATCAGATCCAGATGCCCGGAAAGCCCCTCCGCCTGGATTTTAAGCTGCTGTCTGAGCCATCCTTCCGGACGAAGCTCCTTTGCGGTGAGGGGCGTAAACTTTTTCTTTTTCATCACATATACTCCTTTTTTTGTTTCTTTTTTCCTGTGTTTGTTTTATGCTGTATTTACGGGAGCAGGCCGTTCCAAAAGGCCCGCAGGCTCCCGGCAATTACCCATGAAAGGCGGTGCAAGCTGTGGATTCCATCATTCTTTCTCCGGCTCCCATGCCCTATCTTACCGACTGCAGCCTGAAGCGCTTCGGCACCGATGAATACCATTGTTCCCGTTACTGCAGCCATTTCGTGCTGATTTTCATGCTGAAAAACCGGCTGCAGTTCACGGAAAACGGCAGCCTGACCACGCTGCTGGCAGACGAATGGTACATCCAGAAAAAAAATACCTGGCAGGCGGCTTCCCGCCCCAGCCCCAATGCGGAATATTATTACATCCATTTCCAGGCCGATTATACCGAAGATCTCACCAGCAGGCTGATGCTTCCCATTAGAGGCGCCTTCCAGCCAGGCCTGTTTCTGCCGCTGCTGCAAAGGCTGTGCCTGCTCCTGCACCAGACGCCCTGCAGCCATCTGGAGCTGCAGAGTGAATTTTTCCGGCTTCTTGGCCTGCTGTATACCCAGGAGCAGTCCTACTCGGCACTGACGGCAGATCTGATGCGTTACCTCAATGAAAATTATGCGTCCCGCATCACTGCCCGGACCCTGTCGGACGTCTTTCATTATTCTTCCGAATATATTGATAAAAAAATGAAGGCGGAGCTGAATATGACGCCGCATGCCTATCTGACCGCCATCCGCCTGCAGAATGCCAAAAAGCTGCTGGAACGCTCCCAGCTGCCGATCCAGAAAATAGCCCTGGAATGCGGCTTCTCGGACAACTCCCTTTTTTATAAGGCCTTTCGGAAGCATTTTTCACAAAGCCCCAGTGAATGGCGCAGGCAGCATCAGTTCGTCTATCAGACGGCAGACCCTTCCTCTCAATCATAGTATGAACCGAAGGAAGTTTTAAGTTCAAAAACAGATGTATACATTGCAAATCTGGTACTAAAAAAGGCAGCCCCCGGAGTCTCCCCCAAAGGCTGTCCTTTTACGAAATTTTATTCCAGTGTCAGCATATCCCTGTGTGTGATCAGCTGTCTTAGCATCTTTTGGTTGATTTCTGCCAGCTCCGCATATTTTTCCGACTCCGAAAAATATGCCACGCAGATCATCTGAATGGAAAATACAATATAAGGAAGCGCTTCCTTCTCCTTTGCAGACAGCGGGTTGACGCTGTCATAGCCCCGGAGGATATTCTGATAGAGCAATCCCCACTGCCGCAGCTTTTCCTCATTGCCGTCTTCGAAGCTTTCCGACAGTATGCCTGTGGAAACATAGCAGGGATCAAAGAGCCGGATCGCCTTTTCGGTATTTTCAAATTCAATAAACCCTGCCGGCTTCCCTTGCCTGATTAAGAAATCGCTGGGCGTAGGATTGTGATGAATCAGCTGTACCGGAAGCATTGGATAGAGCGCTTCCAGCCCTTTTTCAAATTCAATGCAGAATTCGTCGGGCAGTTCCATCGCCCTGCGCGTGCCCGGCAGCGCCCAGCCCTTGATACAGGCCAGCAGATCATCCTCCTGATACTCCTCCTGTTCCTCCATATCCTTCATTATCAGATGCAGCTGTCCCAGGATTTCGCCCACGTACCGTGCCCTGGAATTTCCCTGCTCTGCGTATAAATCCCGGGCCAGCAAGAATTCGCCTTCAGGCATCCGGGTCAGGCAGAAATACATATCTTCATCCATTATATATTTCTCCCCGTTTTTTGCAGGAACATATACGGCAGCCTCCAGTCCGGCCTGGCGCACTGCCTCCGACACCTCCAGGTGCCGCTTCAAAGCCGGCAGGTTTTCACCCGTTTTGAGAAGATAATTTTCTCCCACATACCAGCAGCGGTCGGATTTAAAGCCGCTGGATTCATAATAAAAGCTGCTGATTTTTTCCTGTTCCATTCCCCAATGGGAAAGTATTTCCTTAATTTTTTTCTGTGTAAGCATCACATGTCCCTCCTGCCTCAAATTGATTCTGTATGGCCGTTTGGGTTTGTGCCGTTTCAGATAATTGGAGGGGGAACAGTCATATTCCCGCCGGAAAGCCCGGAAGAAGCCGGCATGGGTATCGAAGCCATAGCGAAGGGCTGCATCCACCATTTTTGCCCCGCAGCTGATGTCATAGATGGCATGCACCAGCCGTCTGCGCAGAATATACTGCATGACAGGCATGCCCACCTGCGCCTGAAACAGCCGGTAAAAATAAAACAGGGAAAATCCGGCACGGCTGCTCAGCTCCTCCGCCGTAATCTCCGTATCCAGGTTATCTTCAATATAATCCAGGCTCTCCTGTATTGTATCCCGGTAATCCACAGCGTGTATCTCCTTTTTCTGTTCTCCGGCCTCCCGGCCATCGCAGTTAATCTCTGCCGTTGTGTTACCCGCCAGTTTTTCTGCTGACTCTATCTTAGCATTGAGGCATTGGAAAAACATTTCCTGTTTTGCCGCTTTTTTTAAGTTTACAGGAAAAAATCCAGCGCCGCATCATTCCACCGCAACGCTGGATACCCCGATATTAATCAGGAAGTTTTCCAAAATTTCTTTCTTTTCCTGATATAATTCATTTGATATTGAATAAGAAACGACATAGACAGCAAAATTATTGTCCGGTATGCGTAGCACAAGATACTCCTCCCGCACCACACTGCCATCGTCCTCTTCAATCTCCTTCACATACCTTTTTCCCTGCAGCCCGTTTGCCGTACTGAAATCCATCCCTTCATCCTGCGGCATTTCCTCCACGCCTTTGGTTCCGTAAATGGAAATTTCATTGCCGCTGTCTCCGTCAATGTACAGGTCATAACCCCATTCGTAGCTGTCCATTTTCTCGCCTGCATTGATCTTTTCATAGGTATCATAGGTCCAGTCCTTCGGCAGAATCATAAAAATACTGTCCACAAAGCTGTTATGATTAAATGTATGGCTGATTACGCTGATTTCGTCCTGGCTCATAACCGCCGCCTCACCGCCCCCATTTCCCTGGCAGCCGGTAAAAAATACGGCGCCGGAAAGCAGGACGGACAATAATATTCCTTTAAGTTTGCGCAAGCTGCTTCCTCCTGACTTATCTTTATTCCCGCGAGCAACGAGCCATGCAAGCATGGCTATTTGGCAACTGCCGCGAGGGTCAAAGACCCCGCAGCTCTGCAGCGCTGCAAGTTTGATACCTCGTTGCTTGCAGCGGGGGCTTTGATTTCCTTCTGGTTATTTAAAAGTTTTGGGATATCATCCATATTATAGCAAATAAAAAAAGCCTTGAATACACAAGACTTTTTTTATTGCAGACTTTTTATCATGCTTTGTAATCGTTCAGGCATTCGGTCTGTTACTATAACTCATTCTACAATACATCTAAACGCCTATACCTGGCCGATAATAAGTTCCGCAACCTGCATATCAGTTTTATCAGGATTTTCCGACAGCAGAGCAAGTGCTTTCTTTACATAACAAACATCCAGCTCGAGTATATCGGCTATTTCATTTATGTCTAAGCCTTTTTGAGATTTTTTTCTGATTAATGATATTATCGCCTCAGCTTCACCGCAGGCAATTCCCTGGGCAATCCCATCTTCTTTGCCGCTTTTATACTCACTTTCGCGGATTTTTCTCATTTCCTCTTCTTCATTATACTCAAAGATTGACACCGCTATCACCTCCGCTCTCTGTGACGACAGGAAATCTACCATAACTCCTTCCCTGATGTATTCCGTCAAACAGTAACTGTGAGGGGTAATCAACAGTTACAAATTTTTAATAAAACTAAACTCCTATACCTGTCCAATAATAAGTTCCGCAACCTGCATATCAGTTTTATCAGGATTTTCCGCCAGCAAATCAAGCACTTTCTTTGCATAACAAACATCCAGCTCGAGTATGTCGGCTATTTCATTTATACCAAAGCCCTTTTCCGATTTTTTTCTGATTAATGATATTATCGTCTCAGCTTCACCACAGGCAATCCCATCTTCTTTGCCGCTTTTATACTCACTTTCACGGATTTTTCTCATTTCCTCTTCTTCATTATACTCAAAGATTGACACCGCTATCACCTCCGCTCTCTGTGACGACAGGAAATCTGCCAGAATGCCTTCTCTGGTACATTCCGTTACCGCCCGTTCAACCGCTTCCTCAATCTGCATTCTCTTTGCATATTTTCTGACCCGGTCCACATACTGGCTGTATTCCTTCAATGTCCGGCATTTATCCATCAGCTCTTGATTATGTCCAAAATTAATGTTCAGCATAAGTACCTTAAGCTCAAGCTCCGGTTCTGCCGTCTCTTTTTCAAAAGCATCCGACAGCCGCAGGATCTGCCTTTCCGGCTGCCCGTCTGTGCCGTTGTAAAATACCACGAACCGTGGCACCGGAATTTTCACCAACGTGGAAGAATATATGGTCTCATCCCGCGTATATTTTTCCAGCTGCTTGGCAATGTACACCAAATCCCGCAGCGGCATATTGGGATTATACGAACCCTGGTGCTCGTACAGATTCATCTCGGAATCCAGCAGGAATGAGATGTCATTCTTAAAATTCATGTATATCGCATTTTCCAGTGTATAAATTGTCAGCTTCTCCGGGCTGTTATACGCGGAATCATTGAGTGCATTATACAACTCCAACAGTTCCTTCTTTCTCCCGAAATAGCATTCGGAAAACCGTATCCTTCTGATTTCTTACTACGTGCAGTTTTTCTGCCATAAGCTGCTCCTTTCTGTTTGTGTGCGGAGCAACCTTCCCAATCAGCCGCTCCTGCTTTCTTTGTTGGATAGTAAGCATAGAGTTTCTGAATAGAGAATTGGAATTTAGACGGCACATAGGCCAAGATTCGTTAGAAATTTATGCTTGCGTTTATTTTATCACTGTTTTTCAATAGATTCAACTGCTCCTGAAATTAATTTTTTGTAACAGCACAGTTCAGGTAACAGTGCAGCCAAAGGCTGAACTGTTACCAAATCGGGCGTGAACAGTTACAATTTTACTAAATATCTGCCTTCAGATTATTCCACAACCTTTCATAATCCAACGTAACCTGCTTATCAGCGGAGAGAAGGAACAGCCGGCAGCCATGGGGCGGGATACTGACAACAAGCTGCTTTTTCCACAACGCTTCCCTTTCTCCTGTCTGAAAGGAAAAAATATTCCAGGATGGATCAAAGTCCAGTTCTTCCGGACTATATGTTTCTCTGAGGTAATCCTCTGTTTTATTCAAAATGAACAGCAGTCCCTTTGCGCCTTCTTTGTGTACCATGACAATTTCAGGACGTTCTTCTGCCAGAAAAGGCAGGGATGGCTTCCTTCTTTTATCCGGTTCTATGAAACGGAAAAGCGCAGCCCTCTCCTCCGCAATCCGGTGCAGGGGATCCGAGGTATAAATACAGCTGCCTGAAATTGCCGCCAGCAGGGCAAGGCTGTGTATTTCACGTTCTGTAAGACGGATTTGAAAATCACGAAGCATGACAGCATCCGGGTCCGTCTGATAATAGTGGTGATTGGTAAAATGGTTTCCCACAAGGCAGCGCATCATATTCTGCGGACCAAACTCCCCGTCCCAGCTTGATCCCACATCCCCGCCTATGCGCATGCCATCCGCATAACCCACAAACGGCAGGAAGGGGGCAATACAGCCCAGCCAATAGCTTTCTTCTCCAATGGCTTCTCTGATCACCTGCAGATATTCTCTGAAGTATTCCACAGAGGTTTTCCCCGGCGTGTGTCTTTTTACCCGGCTGCTGTCCTGCAGCCCCCAGAGCATGAAATCTGTTTTAAACATTTCTGCGCCCCAGCTGTGAAGTGTTTCAAATACATTTTTCATATAGGCCATCGCCTCGGGATGGGAGGTATCCAGACAATAATACTCCTCATCCTGATATCCCCAGGGCTTTGGCTCATTATCAGTTATCCAGGGTCTGACTGGCTTATCCTCCGTATCATACAGAATCCAGTCCGGATGCTCCCTGTAAAGCCGGCTTCTGTTTCCTGCCATAAAGGCGCCGACCCAGATTCCCGGGACAAATCCTGCAGCACGAATTTCATCAAAGGCTGCCTTCAGTCCTTTCGGAAACCGTTCGCTGGGTTCCAGCCAGTCTCCAATGGAGGTACAGTACCCCACATCCAGCTGAAAATATTTAATATCCGGCCGTTTTTCCATTCCGGCAAGACCATTCAGATACTCCGTCAGCTGCAGTTGATCAAAGTTCTGATAGCAATAGTACCAGGAACACCAATGGTAGGCAGGCGGCATGGAGAGCCGGGCAGACATATTGCGCCCGATTTCCTCCGCAGCCTTTTCCAGCCCCGCTTCCAGGGACTCTGTCATCAGGAATTTCAGCGGCGCAAAATCCACGTTTTTCCGGTTTACATTTTCCATTCTGGCGCCGCAGGAAAGATGCAGTACCGTCTCCTGGCTGTTTCTTCTGCTGCCGTCAGTATATCGCTCAAGGCGGCAGCCTTCCATTTCACATATAGTTTCATAATGCTTCTGTGAGGTGGGATAGATGGTCAGCGCACAGCCGCTGAACTGAAGGGCGCACAGCCCAAAGCCTGTCAGCCTTTCCTTTTCCAACAGGCTTTTCCTTCCATAATATCCCGTATCATGCCCCATTCCTTCCGCTGCCTGGTAGAAGCCCTCCGCATCCGTATCCGCCTGGTAAAAAAACTGGAAGGTATGAATGGGCCGTAAGTAATCCACAAGGGAAAACTGCAGCTCAAAGCAGTTCTCATCCTGCTTATCCATATGGCAAACAATGCTGCCTTCTGCGGTTTCCCATATGATTCCCGCTTCTTCCCTGCGTACCCGAAGCGCCCGGACGGAATGTCCGTCGATACCCGGATAAACATTTTTAAGAAAAACTTCTTTTTCACTGCTGACGGTCAGGCTGCCATCCGCCTCGATCCTGAACCTTAATTCCATTGACTTATTCCTCCTTCAGATACTCATGAGCCATAACAAGCATAACGCTGGCCGTCCAGGTATATGCCCGATCTCTCAGTCCCGCGCCTGTCAATGCATCAAAATTCTCCGCACATCCGCTTCTGCTCACGTTTCTGCAGAATCGTTCCGTGATATCCCTGACGAATTCCTTTTCCCCGCATTCCCACAGGCCGTCCGCCAGCAGCATGGTACTCGGCGCCCAAATGGGCCCGCGCCAGTAACCGTCAGATTCATAGAGACTGCTGGACGGACTCTCTGTCGCCAGGCCATGCTCCGTATAAAATCTGACGCTCTTCAGCTGTTCTATCAAATAGGAACGAACCCCGGCCGGCAGTCTCTCTCCCAGAACAATCGGAAGATACAGTATCAGACTTTCATTTTCTGTCACTTCCCCTGTAACGGTCTGAATCGCCAGCGGTCTGTTGTCCCGGAAAAGCTTCTCCAGCATTTTACCAAGCATCCGTTCTGCGCGTTCCTTCCACAGGAGGCTGTCGCTCTTGCGGCCGATCAGTTCCGCAATTTCTCCAAGCTCCTCCATCTGGATAACCAGAAAAGCTGCCAGATCCGGAAGGGTAACCGGAGGAAGAAAACGGAACGCCGTTGAATTATCCCACCCGGAATCATTTCCGTGGGTATATTCACAAAGACCATCCCCATCCTGATCTCTGTAATTCAGCCACCATTGTGTCCATTTCCCCAGCTTCTCATAAGCTTCCTCCAGCTGGCTTCTGTCAAGCCTCATGAGCTTCCTGAGCTTGCGCAGTGTCCAGCCGTGGATCGGCGGTTTACAGTAATTATCTATAATTATGGAATCATTGATGCTGTCGGGTATTCTGCCGCTTTCACTCTGATGATCGAACATGATCATAAACTGATTCCAGGCCTCCTGCGGCTCGTGATAGGCAAGAGCCAGCGCATTAAAGCAGTGGTCCCAGCTCCATACGTTGCACATCCAGTTTTTCGACATAAACATGGCATCTCTTTTCAGGAAGCCGCATTTATTCACAATACTGCTCCAGTTAACATAGGCAGCCATCTCCCCCGCCTCTGCAAATCTGCCCGGCACCGATGGCATGGAATGATAAAAAGCCTGAAAATCAGCATAAGCTTTTTCAGCGCTGCTGTCTAAATCAAATTTTTCTTTCCTGTTTATCCAGGTGTCCTTTATTTCCTCCATCACCAGCAGGAATTCACCGTCTTCTGCTTCCACATCAAAACAGCAGTATTCAGAATTACTCACCTTCCATTCCTGGGAAAGCTTTACCTGTCCCGACTGGTTAAAAAGCATATAACGTGAGTGGCATTTAAAACAATTGGCCAGATACCAGGTTTCTTCCCCGGACAGCACCGGCTGGATAAAGTCAAAAGCGCCTCCCGGAAGAAAGTCCAGTCTGATTCCGACACCGTCTCCCCTTCCGCTTATGAGGAGTGTATCCGCATCCTCATAGGCCAGAAACACTTCACCTTTTTGCGTAGACAGAGTTACCTTTTCCGGCTGCGCCTCTATCCTGCAGGGACACTCCTCCCCGTCATTCAAGGTCTGCAGACGCGCCACAAACGGCGTCCCGGCATCCCCATGGACAGTTCTCAGATAAAGCCCTTCCGCCATTCCTGAACCCCTGAAATTTTTTTCATGATATGAAACCGCCATATAGCTGCCTCTCATACTGAAAGGCACCTCCTGTAAATTTAACTGCATACCCCTGCTCCTTTCTTTTTTCCCTCTTTTTGTTATGGTAACTGAATCCTATTCCCGCAGTTACCTTTTCTCCATCATACTTTCTCTCTCTTACCCCTTCAAGCCTGAAAAGGTAATCCCTTCAATAAAATATCTCTGTGCCATAAAGTACACAACAATCATAGGCAGCGTTATCACCGAAGACAATGCCATCATAAGATTCCATTCACTGTTATGCTGACCCATAAAATTCTGCAGCGCCAGAGAAACCGTCTTCAGATTTTCCTTATCCAGATAAAGCAAAGGCCCCATAAAGTCATTCCAGGTATTCATAAAGGTAAAAACTCCCACTGTGCACAAAACCGGCTTTGCCATCGGAACGATAATACGCAGATAGATAACAAAGTAATTAGCGCCGTCCACCAGAGCCGCTTCATCATATTCCTTGGGAATTCCCGCATAAAACTGCCTGACCAGAAAAACATTGAATGCGCTTCCGAAAAAGCAGGGCAGTGTAAGAGGGACAAAGGTATTGTAAGCGCCGACTGCCTGCCAGATAAGAAACTGAGGAATCATCAAAACGGTCTGCGGTATCATCATTGTGGAAAGCAGCAGGGCAAACCAGAAATTTTTTCCTGTAAAACGGAGCCTGGAAAAACCAAAGGCGATAAAGCTTGCGCTGAGTATGCTGCCAATCATATTAATCAGTACAATGATACCCGAGTTCACGAAATATCTGGAAAAAGGCGCCCGCGCAAAGGCATCCCTGAAATTATCCAGATTGTAATGGCTGGGCAGCCATTGTATCGGCACCGTCATAATTTCCCTGTTTGTCATAAATGAACTGCGTACCATCCAGAAAAACGGGAAAAGCATTAAAATGGATATGGCCGCCAGCAATAGGTAGGAAATAATTTTCCCTCTGTTTTTCTTCTTCATAATCAGTCTCCATTCTCATAAATAACCCATTTGTCCGAGGTTTTGAATACAATCGTTGTCAGCAGGGCGATAATCACGAATAAAATCCAGGACATCGCCGCCGAATATCCCATCGCAGACTGTTTAAAGGCAGTCCGGTACACAAGCAGGGAATAGAAAAGGCTTGCATTGGAGGGCCCTCCGTCCGTCATGATATAGGATTGGGTAAAGGTCTGCATGGAACCGATAATCGCCATAACAAAATTATAAAAAATAATCGGAGTCATCATCGGTATTGTAATATTCCTGAATTTTGCAAATGCGCCTGCGCCGTCAATTTCAGCGGCCTCGTAAAGCTGTCTTGAGACGCCCTGAAGCCCTGCCAGGTAAATAACTACCGTATTTCCCGCCGCCCATACCGCCATAACAGACAAGGACGGTATTACCTCCTTCGGGCTGAAAATGAAATTATGCGTATGCCCCCCGAATGCTTTGATTATACTGTTAAGCAGGCCATACATGGGATTGTAGATATACATCCATATCGCAGAGCTTGCCACAACAGGCACAATGGACGGGATATAAAAAATCGTCCGGAAAACGGACAGCCCCTTCACCTTCGTGTTTAGCAGCATGGCAATAAGCAGCGGTATACAGGTCACCAGAGGCACACTTAACAAAGTATAATAAGCGGTTACCTGCAATGACTTGATAACGAGAGGATCCCTGAAAAGATTCCTGTAGTTTTGAATCCCGATAAACTCCTGTGCAGTGATAACATCCCATTTGGTAAAGCTGATCCACATACTGAACAGCATTGGGCCGAAATTAAAACATACCAGGCCGATTATCGCAGGAGCAATAAAGAAATATCCCCATTTCAGCTGCGTTTTTTCCTTTAATGACATACTTTTTTTTACCTTCATGCTTACTGGCCTCCTGCCTTCACTTATATTCGGGTAAAAAAAGGGCACCCACCCCTTTAGAGCCAGGCGCCCTTCCTTTTTCCTTATTTATTTCCAATAGCCGTCAATACTGTCTGATAAGTCAAGCGCTTCCAATGCTTCTTTGGCTGAAACCTCGCCCAGCCATACATTATCAAGTGCCGGTACGATAGTATTATCCACAATGACAGGGAAATTCTTTACTCTGACATTATCTCCCAGTACAGTAGTGTCTGCCTGCAAAATATTTTTAAAGGCCTCGCACATTTGCGTCGCATCTACCTTTGTGTAGGTTGAAACCCACTTCTTCTCATTTTCCCCACTGTCAAATACTTCCAGGGTATGAGGGAGCCCGCCCAGTGATACCCCCTGACCCAGCGCAGCCTGAATGGAATTCATGAAGTTGGTAAAATACTGATAGAAATCAAAAGCTTCTTTATTATCCGCCGCATTGGGAGACATACACAGGCCTGCCGTCCAACTGATATCCGCAGGATGCTTAAATGCGGGAATCGGGGCTACGCCTACGTCAAATCCTTCGTTCGTATAATTTGCCAGCGCCCAGCCGCCGTCAATCACCATTGCCACCTGACCGTTCATGAGCATGGCGGATGCATCGGAAAAGGCCCCTTTTGCCATAGCGCTGGAAGGTGCGCAGTGGATTACATTTCCAAGGTCGGCAATTGACTGGATGACCTCGATACCTGCATCACTGCTGATACTGAGCGCCGAACCGTCCTCATTCAAAATACCCGCATCATTTGTGTGCAGCAAAGCTATGTATTTTGTCCAGTCCGTCGGCATCATTGTTCCATATACCATGATATTGTCCGGATCAAAGCCTGCATCCTCCGGCCCGTTCCCATTGGCATCCTTGGTTATCTTCTTCGCATTTTCCACAAATTCCTCCCAGGACCAGGGCTTTGATGCATCGGTGGAAGGAAGTTCTATACCGTTCTGCTCCAGCAGCTCCTTGTTATAATACATGCATATCGTCGTTATATTATATCCTACTGACCATACATTTTCATCCGTAGCAAAAATAGCAGAATCCACAGATACGTCGGAAGGCTTTACTCCTGCCGCATCATACAGCGGTTTTAAATCCAGCAACGCACCCTTTTCTCCCCACTCAAAAACATTCCCTTCAGGAAGATTAAAAATATCAGGCATGCTTCCTGCCGCAGCCATTGTATTTATTTTGCTCAGATATTCAGCATAGGGTATGTAATTTTCTTCGATATCAATATCCGGATGTTCTTTTTCATACTGGAGCCACAATCGCTTTGTCAAATTCCTGTTCCGCATCTGCCGCCCAAAAAGGTCACTGTTTTCTTTTTGCCGGAAGAGCTTTTATCCGCCTGGATATCTGCCTGTCCGGCATCAGCCGCCGCATCTGTGCCACTGGCTGCCGCACTTTCAACACCTCCTGCAGTACCTGTACCTGCCGCAGCCAATAGTTGTACATACCATACAAATCCCACCAATAATGCCAATAACTTTTCTTCATACTTTGCCTTCCCTTTCTATAACCTTTTTGTTTGGTCGATATGTATATAATATTTATTTTCACAGTCCAAATCTAGTACAAAGTTATCATTCCACTAGCACAATTTTTTCCATTTTTATTTATAAAATCAGCCCGACAACATCTGATTACTGGTGCCGGACCTGCGTCTCTGGTAAAAAAAAGCAGGTGTACCGGGAAAAACGAAGGTTCTTTTCCCGTACGCCTGCCTGCTTTATTCATGTTCTGCTCCGATGGAATTTCTGTATTCTCTCGGAGATATTTCATATACCTTTTTAAAGCTTCGTGCAAAATAGTTGGGATCGTTATAGCCTGTCATCTGGGAAATCTCCGATATGCTCAGAGATGACGTGTCCAGAAGCTCCCTTGCTTTCTTCAGCCTTATATTCTCAAGATACTGCATTACCGTACAGTTTTTCTTTTCTTTGAACTTCTTTGCAAGATAGGTGGGCACGACAAAAAATTCACCTGCCAGTTCACTCAGATTGATATCCTCTCTGTAATGCTGAACCAGATACTGTATCACCTTATCAACCAGTTCACTTCGGGAAACTATCTTCTCAATCTTCCGGTTCAGCTGTAAGGAATAGTCCCCAAGCAGGCCAAGCATCTCTCTCCGGCTTTCACAGACGGCCGATGCAAAAGGAAAAAGCTCCTGCCGCAGTTCTCCGGGAAGCTGAATATCATACTTGGTATATTTATTCGCGATAATCAGAATAAGAGCCTGGTAAACCTGTTTAATAAGACTGCAGTATTTTTCCTCTTCAAATAACGGCTTCAGGATCTCTTCCAGACACTCTGTATATTTATCTTCCCTGGTACAGTCCAGCGCAGCATCAAATGCCTCATAGCTGACGGCCGGCCGCTCACATGGCATGCTTTTCAGTTTCATCAGCCTGTATTCAGGATGGTAAAAACGGATATTCAGCATATCTTCAAACTGACCCGCCAGTTCCTCCGGATTACCGCATTTTCCCATATGGTACACGATTTGGGATGCTCCGGCGAAACAGTCCTTGCCGGCAAGCATTTCAAGCTCCCTCCCGGTACAGTACTTTCCTTCCATTAACAGCAGAAGGATATCCTGTACACCGAAAAAACGTATGGCAGTACAGTGCATTCCCCGGTCAGCCATCTCAATCTCCCTGAGAATCTCCGCCGCATTCCCTCCGATTTTCTTTCCCCGTATCAGAAGGAAGGTCCCTTCCGGCTTTTTCTGCCCATCCGCATGCAGAAAATCCGTCCAGGAGCATATATTCTCCTCCTTCTTATCCTCTTTTTCTTTATCCTCCTCCAGCTGTCTGAAAACATCCCAGAGCATATCACTGAATTCCTGCTGCAGTATCGGCTTTTTAATATAATTAATTACCCCCAGCTGAATCGCCTTTTTCATATAAGCAAAATCATCATAGCCGCTGATAATGATAAAACGGGTGTGGGCTTCCGGATACTGTCTTCGAATCCTTTCTATGAAATCCAGCCCATTGATAACAGGCATATTAATATCCACGAAAAAAATATCCGGCCTCATTTTCTCATACAGTAAAAGCGCCTCCATCCCGTTGCCTGCCGTACCTGCCACTTCAATCTCCATACCGCTGCTTTCTATTCTCTGGGCAATGGATTTCTGTACATATTTTTCATCATCTGCAATACATATTTTATACATATACTTCCTCCTCACCGCCCGCTCTCTCCAGCGGTATTTCCATTTCAATTCTGGTTCCGTAACCGGCATTGGAAATAATCTTAACGTCAAAGGCATCTCCATATTCCAGATAAAGCCGCTGTACCACATTCTTAATTCCAACATGCCCCGTTTCCGGAAGACGTTTCATGGGATGTTCATAAATATTCTGTATCTCTTCGCTCAGAAGCTGCTGCTGTACAGTCTCCATGCCGCTTCCATTGTCCATCACTTCAATATGTATTTTCTCATTTTTCAGATGTATTATAATGGAAATACAGCACTCCTGATTCTTTCTCTGAAAGCCGTGCTTAATGGAATTTTCCACAAGCGGCTGCAGGATTGCTTTCATAAACGGCGCTTCCATTAATCTTTCATCCACATCGTCAAAATAGGAAAAATCATTGATTTTATACTTCATAATCAGCAGGTACTGCTTTGTATATTCCAGTTCCTCCTTCAGCGTAATCCATTTGTTCTGTTTTAAATTATAGCGATAGAGCTGTCCCAGCGTTTCACATACCTTCACCGCTTTTTTTTCTTTCTTGCTCAGTATCAGGCTATTGATAATCTCCAGCGTATTAAACAGGAAATGCGGATTGATCTGCCGTTCCAGCATCTTGATTTCTGCGTCCTTCTGAAGGGCGCTGATCATCTTGTTTTTTTCGATCAGTGAATAAATAGACCCCGACATTTCATTAAAGCCATCGATAAGCTCCCCGATTTCATCCATATATGTGTTTTTGATTTGAATCCCGATATGATTATTTCTAATCTCCAACATGGCACCTGCGCAGTTCAGAATCGGTTTTGTCAGATATCGGGATACGGCTAATGCCACCAGGATCAACAGGCAGCCCACAAATCCAAGCATGCCCACAAAAACGAGGAGCACCATAGGATTATTTACCTTCTGATAATTCTCATCCGATACGGTAATCAGTATCCATTGGAAAAATTCCGTATTCAGCATTTTCCTGGACATATAGTACCTGTTATCCAGCTTTACAATCTGCTCACTTTCCTCCCGTTTTTCTCCTGTATCCAGTTCTCCCGGCAGATTAGAGCAAATACTGCTGCCGTCTTTTTCCTCCAATGCAAGCCAGGTTCCCTCATAACCGTTTTCCAGCAGCTTTTTTATATTTTCCAGCGGAACCGTAATTACCATGAAGCCCGTAAGCTCCAGGGTATTATAATCGTGGACAACATAATAAATCGTCATATTCCATTCCGGATGATTTCTGTAAATTCCTTTATCTTCCCCCTCTCTGGCCTCCCACATATTTTTTCCATTCAGAAGCAGTTCCTCATACCATGGCTTCTCCCTAATGTCCACATCATAATCTAAACGGTAGCTGTCGGTTCCTGTGACTCTTGTACCGTTTAACGCAATCACCGCAAACTGATTTCCTTCATACAGGGTACTGAGGCTCCCCAAAAAATCTCTGGCATTTTCCTCCATCTCCTGCCTTCGCACAACGGAAACACTTTTCTTGAAAATATCCTGCATCCAGTTGCTGTAGCAGATATTATAAGCCAGGTTATCCATATTTTCAAAATAGCTTCTGATTCCGTCTTCTTTTTCCGACTCAATACTTTTAACGTGGTTAATGACCGTACGTTTCCAGGTATTGCTGTAAATCACGCCAAATATAAAAGAAGTAAAAAGGACGGCGCCGATAAACGTGCTCATAACAAAAATAACTGTCTTCCTTTTCAGCCCAAGCTGCATAAAATGTACCTTTGCATTTTCCAGAAGTTTCCTCAACGCCTGCCTGCTGCCTGTTTTATCCTTATTGGCATTATCTGTACCGTTATTTCCCGTACTTGTTTTATCCATGCCTTTTCCCCCTCGTGCATGATATCCCTTAAGTAAACCCTGCCAAAGCCCATGTAACATATTACACCGCACTTTAGAGCAATTATAACATTGTAACTCCTGCCGCGCCACTACTACCAAAGTGATGACCACCCAACCGCTTTAAGCCCTTCTGGAGCCCTCCCGCTTGACATCCCCGCCCCCTGGCATATAATTAATTAAAAATTTTATATTTTCGTGCAACGTTTTTCCTCTCCCGGTTGTATATAAAGCAGAAACATAAAAACGCATGAAGGAGAATCCGATATGAAAAAACTAAGCCTATGCATTATCACTGCTCTGTCCCTTGTATCCCTTGGTATCCTTACCGCCTGCGGCGTTTCCGCCACGCCAAAGGAAGCCGGCTCAGCGCAGCTTCCCAACCCATTTATCCCCTGCGCCTCCATAGAGGACGCTAATGAAATTCTGGGCTTCACCGCCGCCGTGCCCTCCATTCTGCCGGACGGCTATGAAACCGCCGCCATTGCCGCCGTTTCTTCCTCCGATCCGGCCTTTGTACAGATAAGATACGAAAATGGGGAAAAGACTATCACCTACCGCATAGGAAAAGGCTCCGGCAATATCAGCGGAGATTACAACTCCTACGAATTCACAAAAACACTGGAAGCGGTTGAAAATACACTCACCTGCAGCGGCGCCGGAGAACTGATTTATAATGCGGTCTGGGAAGCGGACGGCTATACCTACAGCCTGACCGCCACAGACGGCATCACCGAAAACGAACTGCAGGAACTGGTGGAAAGCATCGCCTGAAGCATTCCGCGCCGTATGAAAGGAGGAGTCACATTATGAATTACGGCAGTTCCATAAGCCGGACCGCAGCCGTCCCGGGGCAGAACCGATCCCCTCTGTACCTGCTTGCCTGCGGACGGCTGCGTTTTATCCTGTACAGGCTTTGCCGCTTTATTAAAAAGGATGCGGACCTTTCTCCCTCTCCGGAGGCCGCCGTGTCCCCGTCATCATCAGAGCGGGCCGCCGGGATTCTCCACCATCTGCCAAAAAACAAGGCCTCCAAAACCAGCCGGGTCACGAAAATCAGCCAGGGCCCAAAAACCAGCCAGGCCACCCATGCCAGCCAGGCCTCTCAGATTTCCCGGCCTTCCCGCCCCTGCCCTCCCCTCTCCCCCGAGGAAGCCCTGCACCGCTATGGTTCGCCCATCCTCCGTCTGGCGCTGTCCTATCTCCATAACCTGCCGGACGCCGAAGATATCCTCCAGGAAACCATGCTCCGCCTTTTCTCCTCCGCCCCGTCCTTTGAAAGCCCGGAGCATGAAAAGGCCTGGCTCTTCCGGGTGGCCATCAACCTGAGCAAAAACCGCCTGAAGGCCAACAGACGCCGCAGCTACGAGGAGCTTCCCGAATCCCTCACCTGCGCCATGCCCGAAGACCTTTCCTTTGTCTGGGAAGCGGTATCCACACTTCCCATAAAATACCGGGAGGTTATCCACCTTTACTACCAGGAAGAAATGACTACCGCCCGGATTGCCGCTCTGACCGGCGCAAAGGAATCCACCGTGCGCTCCCTTCTCTTCCGCGCGCGGGGCATGTTGAAAAAACAGTTAAAGGAGGCGTATGATTTTGAAGAATAAATATCAGCAGGCTGAAGAATACATTCAAATGACACCGGACATGGAACAGCGCATTCTGGAAAAAATCAGAGCTTCGCGCACCACCCCGGTTCCGCAGATACAGCCACAGCCCCCCTTCCCCCGGCGTTTTCCCATTCCCGCCGCCCTGGCCGCCTGCTTTGCCCTGGCTGTCCTCACCCTGTTCTTGTATCCCCGCCTGAAAACCGGCTTTCCCCCGGGACAGTCCCAACAGCCACCGGTCCAAATAGCTTCCCCTATCGTGGAATACCCGAATACGTCCTCCCTGGCGGATGCCCTGCCATTTCCGCTTTCTCTGCCGGCACAGCTTCCAGAGGGCTATACCCTCCGTTCCTGCTCCTTCCTGAATGGAGAGATGGCACAGCTTATATATGAAAAAAACGGCTCACAGCTCACCTACCGCATCACAGAACAGAAGAATGCCCCGGGAGTTGACATCAGCGGCGATTATAACCAGTATACGCAGTCACAGATCCTGGAACGGCCCTGGGGACAGCTGACACTGAAGGGTGACGGCACCGCCTGGTCCCTCCTCCTGTGGTCCCGCGGCGGCTACACCTGCTCCGTGTCCACACAGGCCCCGCTCACCGAATCCGAAGCGGCGGCCCTGGCGGACAGCACCACCCTGTATGAAGCTGAAGCGCCTACACAGTAAATTTCCTCTGATATATTATAAGTTCAAAAAAGGGAAAAAATAAAAAGGACCGGAAATCCAGCATAAATCCGCTGTTTCCCGGCCCTTCGTTTTATTTCCCGGCATTAATGCAGTTTTTTCAAAGCCGGCCAGCTATAGACAGGCTGTTCGTTACCGTCCTATAGTTTTAGCACTGCGGATTTGTTCGGAATTTTATTTTAAAAATTATACTTAAATTCCCATTTCGGAATATTTATTGTTATTAAGAATATCATATGCTATAATTGGAATAATAGTCAAAGACCCCGCTGCAAGCAACTGGGTATCAAACTTGTAGTGCCAGAGCAGAAGGTCTTTGACTCAGTTGCTGAGTCGCCAAATATCCATGCAAGCATGGCTACTTGGCTCGTTGCTCGCGGGAATAAACAGGAGGCAGATGCGATGATTGAGCGAAAAGAATATTTACAGCGTCTATATGACTGGAAAGACGAACAGGTTATCAAAGTAGTCACCGGAATCCGCCGATGCGGTAAATCCACTCTGCTAAAGCAATATCAGGAAAAGCTTCTGCAGAGTGGTATTTTACCGGAACAGATTATTTCCATCAATTTTGAAGATTTGGAATATGAAGAGCTGCTGGACTACAAAGCTCTGTACCGTTATATAAAAGAACGGCTCTGCGAGGGGAAAATGACTTATATTTTTCTGGATGAAATCCAGAAAGTGGATTCCTTTGAAAAAGCAGTAGACAGTATCTATATAAAGGATATGACGGATATCTACATCACCGGTTCTAATGCCTATATGCTTTCCGGTGATCTGGCAACACTGCTGACCGGAAGATATGTGGAGATTTCCATGCTGCCGTTTTCCTTCCGGGATTATTATACTTTAACGGCTCCTGAGCTGTCACCTGATGCCGCTTTTGCGGATTATATGCGCTACGGCGGCTTTCCATATCTGTCCACAATGAAAAAGACACCGGAAAAGGCTGCGGTCTATCTGGAGGGTATTTATAATACCGTTATAATAAAGGATATCGAAGACCGGCAGAACCGCAGGGAAAATGATCCGTCCAAGCGGAAAATAACCGATATTGCACTGCTGAAAACAATCGCCCGCTATCTGGCAAGTGTGGTCGGCAGTCCGTCTCGTTAAAAAAGTGTTACGGATTATCTGACCTCAAACGGACGTAAAATCTCCCCTAACACCGTAAGTGATTATATGGAAGCCCTGAAGGAATCCTTTATATTTTTATAAAGCCGATCGTATCGATATCGTTGGAAAACAACTTCTGAAATCTAATTCCAAATGGTACGTTGTTGATTTGGGGCTGCGCAGCCACATGCTCCCCCGACAGAAGTATGATTTAGGCTTCTCCATTGAAAATATTGTCTATTTTGAGCTGCTGCGCCGCGGCTACCAGGTCAATATCGGAAAATCAGGGAACACGGAGGTTGATTTCGTCGCACACAGTCAGGATGCCTGCTGCTATTTCCAGGTAACTGCGGACATGACCTCTGAAGAAACCTTCTCCAGGGAAATGAGGCCGCTGGAATCCATCCGTGACAATTATGAAAAAACCGTCCTCACGCTGGACAGATTCACCGCCGGCAATTACAACGGCATCAAAGTAATTAATGTTATTGACTGGCTGCTGAATCCATAAAATCAAAGCCCTCGTTGCTCGCGGGAATAAAAATGCCGATCCCTGAAGCTGAGAAACTACTCTCCGGGGACCGGCTTTTCATTTTAAAATCAAGGGCATACGAAAGACCAGGGCATACAGATTGCAAAAATAATTTTCCATATATACCGTAGTTTACCGCCCCGCCTATTCACCAAAAATTCCGCACTCCTCCAGCGTTTTTCCATCCGCCGAAAGCTTCAGCGTCTTCACCTCAAAGGGGTGCATCACCACCTGACACTGCGCATTGAGGACCGGCACGCTGACACATGCCTTTCTTTCCTGCCCCGTGGATTCAAACAGACGCAGCAAATATTCCTTCTCTTTCTTTCCCCTGCGCAGGGCTGAAAGCACCACTGCCGGATCGTCCACACAAACCACGCCTTCCGGAGCTTCCTTTCCTTCCGCTTCTCCGGAGGGGAAGGCCGGCACCGACATGGGCGCTTCCTGGAAGCAGACCGCCTCCCGGGTAATGAATTCCCGGCGCTCCCTGCAATCTCCCGCATTCATTTCAAACTCAAAAATTCTTTCCCCCTGATCAATATAAGGAAGGAAGCGATCCTGTACGAGCAGCGGCCTGTCTCCGATGGGATGCGCGGCATATACCGCAGAATGCAAAAGGGAAATCCGCATGGTGCCCTCCAGGAAATCTACGCCGTAGTTTCCTTTGTTTATCACTGTAAGCGCTTTGCCCGCGCCCTCGTCAAACAGCCCGCACCACCGGTGGAATACCTTCTCCCTTCCGTCGCATTCATGCTCCATCACACCATAGGCCGTTTCCGCCAGCGCGGCCGCCGGCCTCAGCACCGTGGGAAGCTCCAGCTTCAGAAAAGCTCCCTTTTCCGCCCAGTTAACACGGACCTCCGTTTTCACCTTTGTACCCTTGGCCGGCAGATAATACCGGATATAAGCCTGGGAATTTCCATAACCAAAAACCGCCTCAATCACCCGTCTTACAGGCCCGTCCTCAATGATACGGACGCTGGGAATCAGGCATCCCTCTCCTGCGTGACGTTCATTCAGGGTGCCGGAATAACGGCTTCCCTCTTTCTCATCCATCAGATGAAAGCTCCCAATCTCTTCCCTGTAGCTGCACCGGTTCATTCCCCAGGGATCACAGTCCGTTTTCATCACAGCCAGCCGGAAAGCGCCTTCCCTGAGATACTCCGTACCGTCCACACAGTAGGAATCCAGATACCCGGTCTGCGGGTTGATTTTTACTCGGATCCTGTCGTTAGCAAATACAAAGCTGTCGTCACCGCTTACCTGCGCACGCTCCGGCTTCTTATCCACCATCTGGATTCTCGCGGAAAAACGGTTCATGCAGGCCGGCTGCAAAACCGCATGGAAGGTCACCCGCTTACGCCAGTCCAGATTCATATTACAGCTTTCCTTTTCCACCTGGCTCTCCAGAACCTCCCCGTTTTGGCTGAGCACGGGAAGCGCATAGGAATCTGTCCAGTTCTGGTTGGCAAGCTGGAATTCTCCCTGGAAAATTCCTTCCACAGGAAAAGGATGGGGATTATAAATCAGAATTGGATATTCCCCCTCCTGCGCCTTTTCCTCTCCGGAAAGCAGGGCAAAGAAAGCCCTCTGCTTCCATCTGTGCACGATTTCCAGGCCGTGATCCAGTATCCTCAGGCCGCCCTCCTCAACCTCCTGGATGGAAGAACCGGGAAGGACATCATGGAATTCACAGAACATCAGCGCTTCCTGCGCCTCCTTCAGCTCCTCATACGGATAATCAAGCAGTCCCCGCAGCGCTGCCTGGGAAAGCATTTTTTCAGTCACACACAGCTCCCCTTCCAGCTCACGGTGCTTCTGCTTTATCCTTATCTGGGACGTATAGCAGCCCACAGCCCAGTAATTCAGATCCTTTTCCACCACAGGCTCCGTTATCCCCGCCTTTTTTGCAGCCTCACTCCTTGCCGCAAAATATGCCTCCGGCGTGGAGTGGACCAGATTCCAGTCCTCCGTCCTTTCCTTCAGCGCCCTGAGCGCTTCCAGATCCGCGCGGGACGGCCCGCCTCCGTGGTTTCCCACGCCCCAGAGGACACAGCCCACTGCCGGCTGGTTCCCTTCCGGCCGGCTGCGCTGCCGATCCATCCATTCCTCCACTGTTTTTCCGGCCTCTCCCATCAGTGTGCCATAGGTATCCGCCCTGTGCGCCGCGATCCGGGAACCGTCAAAACCAACCCAGATGAAATCATCCGCCGGAAGCGGGCAGTTCCCTTGGCCGGGCCTGCAGAACAGATAGGAATCGTACCCCGCCTTCGCCATCAGCTGGACAAGCCCCCTGCTGTGGCCGAAGGGATCAAAATTGATGGCGGTGGAGGGAGCCTCCCCGAATTTTTCCAGAAAATATTCCCTGCCGCTCTCCATCTGCCGGATAAAGGATTCCCCGCTGGGCATATTACAGTCGGGCTGCAGATACCAGCCCCCCATAATATGCCATTTCCCTTCCTTCACCAGCTTCCGGATCCTTGCAAAAAGCGCCGGCTCCATCTCTTCAATCCAGTGATAAATCAGCGCCTCATTGTGGTTAAAAACCAGCCCGTCATACTCCTCACAGAAAACAGTCGCCATGCGGAACGTGGAAATAGCCGCGGAAATCCCCTCTTCCATATCCCACAGCCATACCGGATCAATATGCGCATTGCATATCAAATGTAAATCCTTCATACCTATCCCTCCATCTGCTTTTAAGGCGCAGCCGCCTGTTATAAGCCGTAACACTCCGGGACGGAAACCGTCCCGGACTATTATGGCAAATCATACATAAACAGCTTAAAATTCAATCACCCATTCATCCTGCATCCGAAGGGGAAGCATAAGCTCCGTAAAGCCGCAGCCCTCCTCCACGCTGTTTTTTGCATCCGCTTCATCATATCCTCTTCCAGCGGAGGGTAATTGTCTCTTCGCACCCGGCCGTCAGCTTCACACGGCTGATCCGGTAATCCTCCATGTCAATCGTAACCTTATGCCCGCCTTCCACCGTCAGGCCGCTGCAGCCTGCGCTCTTCCACTCATCCGGCATCCCCATCAGCAGCCAGACCGTATCCAGCGCCCTGTGCACAAACATTTCACACAGCGCCGTGGGAACAAAGAAGCCGCTTTCCAGCGTAAAGGCATCGGAGCTTTCTCCCGCATTGGTATCTGAAATCCGCAGTATGCCGTTCTGATAAGGATCTCCGTTTACGGTGAAGGAATTCCTGGAACGGAACACCATACAGTATAATTCCAGCATCGTTCTTGCCATATTTCCTCTTCCACACCGGGAGGCCATAATCCCCAGGTACGGGCAGGAAAACGCGGCAAATTCCAGGAAGCCCTGATTGATCGCCGTATCCAGGGAACGCTGCGCAACCTCATTATGCGCCGCCTCACAGAGCGGATAAATGGGGAACAGATGGCAGAAATGCCTGTGGGACACAAACACATCGATCCCGTCAAACAGCGGCAGTCCCTTTTCATTCGTCTTCACCGGCGCCAGCCTGCCGCCAAAGGCTTTCCAGCCCGAACCGTCCAGCCCCAGAACCTGTGCATAGCCCTCCATCTTCCGGCACAGATAATGCAGACAGGACAAGGTAAAGGTGGCATCGTCGGCAAGAAGCATATGGCCGTCCCGATCCACCTCAGGAGATGTGGTAAAGGGTATATGCAGATAACCGTCCTCTTTTTCAAAAGCAATTCCCTGATACAGATGCAGCACCCTTTCCACAAACGGATAAATCTTATCCCTCAGCGTATCCTTTTCCCTGCTGTATTCATAAAACCAGGTGAAGTCCACGGATACGAAAAGCTCCGGCCCCAGAATGGTATTCCAGAAGCACCATTCGGAGGCGGCCCCGGTTCCGTCCGGCGCCATCATGGTGGGGATGTGGATCGCATCCCGGATGCCGAATAATTTCCAGGTTCTCTCCATAAAACGCTGCGAAGCCGCAGAATAATAGTCTATGTAAGGCCGTACCAGATTCACATTGCCGGTTTTATACGCAGGCCAATAGCAGGACTGCACGTTCAAATCATTGTGCAGATCCCCGAACCAGGCCGGCATGCGGTGGTTGGGATTCCATACCCCCTGCAGAGTAACCGGAGAAGAATCTTCACGCTCATTGCAGTAAAGCTTGAACATCTCCTGCCAAAAGGCCTCCTGCAGCCGTTCATTGGGCACCCGGATATCGAAGCCGCTCCAGAATTTTTCCCAGTCCCCGCGGTGCGCCTCCAGGAAGACTTCCGTCCGTGCAAGATAGTCAAGCACAAGGGCGCTTCCTTCCTCCGCCATCGTTTCTTCCTCCGCCTGCGTCCCGGTCCTGATGCTGACCGCCAGACGCAGCCCTTCCTTTCCTGCCTCCTTAAAGGCCTGCCCCGCAGCATTCAGCACAGCACTCCTGTCGCCGCCAAAGTGCTGGCGGACAACAAAGCAGCCCTCCTTTTCCGTCTGGATGCACGGCTCATAATTCCAGTTTTTAAGCGGCCTGAGACGGGGCGAATCCAAATCCCAGCCCAGTGCCTTCACTTCCAGGGAATTGGCTCCCTCTCCCTGTAGCTCAATCATAAGGATATTGACGCAGGAATCCAGATAGATCCGTCCCTCCGCCTTCCTGTCCCCTTCCATTTCCAGGGAAAGAAACGTTTCCGCCTTTTCCAGATCCGTTTCCGCCCTGAAGCCGGTAATCGATCCCGGAAGCTGCAGCTCCATCGCCAGGGCAGGCAGCTTCGTCCTGCCTATATGCTCTTCAAAAATATCCGTCTGCTCCACATAAGCGGGATCCCCCTCCAGGTACTCCTTTTTATGCTTCAGGATCTCTGAAAATACGGCCTTCGGCTCATCCGGAAGTGTTTCCCTCAGCTCCCAAAGGCCTACGTGATCCACGGAAATACAGAGCTTTCCGTCCTGCACATACAGCACTGCCCCCATTTTCCCATTTCCCCAGAAGGGTCCTTCACAAAACTGGCGGGGTATCCTGTCCAATACCATTTTCCTGTCCATCTTTATCCTCATTCCTTCCTGTCATAATTCAGCTTCCGGAATTCATTGGGCGTCATTCCCTTTATCCTTTTAAAAGCCGTCCGCATTACATATACGCTGTTATATCCGGTCTGCTCCGCGATCTTTTCCACGGTCAGCCCTTTTTTCAGCAGGCTGCACGCCTGTTCTATGCGCATTCTCTCCAGATAAGTGGCAAAATTCTCCCCGAACAGCTCCTTAAACAGCTTGGAAAAATAGGTGCTGGCATATCCGAAATCATCCGCAATTTTCGTCAGTCCCATATCGCTGTCGCAGTAATGGGCGCGGATATATTCCTCAATCTCCTCCGCCTGCCTGCTGCTGCTTTCCTTATTGGCCGCCTTAACCATGTCGCAGATATACTTGAACAGACTGTTGATCCGGTTAAACCGGAGGAGGATGTCGTTTTCACGGCTCAGCTGCTCCAGCTGGCGGTAAATTTCCTCTTCCTCAATTTCAACCCGGTTATTCAGGCTGTGAAGCACCTTGAATACCGTACACTGCAAATCGTTTACCAGGAAATGCATCATGGTGGGACTGATATTCCTGGTCAGCACGTTCACCTGGTATACCTCGCTCAGCTGCGCGTGCATCGCTTCCACATTCCCTGTGCGCACCGCATTCACCAGACGTTCCTCCAGCGTCACCGGGAAATAATAATATTCCTTGCTGTCCTGATAATCCCCGTAAAAGAACACGTATTTTCCTTCGCCCGCCCCGTAGGTGAGCATATCATAGGTCTGATCATAGGCCTTGCCGATTTCCGTCATATCCTTGCATATGCTGCTCACGGCAATCCGCACCCTTACGCCGTATTCCTCCCAGAATGTCTCGCTCATATGCTCCAGCTTCTGCAGGAAGCCCGCCCTGGGCGGCTGGAAATCATCCTCCAGCGTACAAATGACGGCGCAGGAATCCATGTCCGTATCGCACATGTACTTGTCTCCCGAAAGGATTGGTTCCAGCCCCTGGTGCAGCACCTGCTTGTAAACCACCGTTTCACCGGTATACATTTCCACCTCCGAGGTGTCCGGGCCGCCAATCAGAAAGGCGATTACCAGCATCCTTTTTCCCCGCAGACATATACCGTAATCCTCCAGGCTCTGCAGGCTCACACCCTCTCCGCCGTGAAGCAGCCGCTCCAGCAGCAGCCCTCTCGTCACCGGCTTCTGCCGGATGATGCTCTCCTGCAGCCCCGCATTATTATCTATCAGCTGTTTCAGGGAATTGGATATATACTCCATCTCATCCCCCTTCAGCTCTTCCTCTGCCTCTGCTCCCAGGCTGAACAGCATCTGAAGGATACCGTCAATCCTTTTCCCCCTTTTCCAGGATACCAGCAGGATGCTCCCGATTCCCACAAACAGCACGGCCACAATCAGCAAAAACAGCTTCTGCTGATCCTTATTGATCTGCACCGTTATGTAATCCTTGGGCAGCACGGAAACATAGGTCAGCCCCAGGTAATCGGAATCAATGCGGATGACCTCCGCCTTTCTTCCATTCAGCGTCACCTCCTGGACCGCCCTTCCATTACCCAAAATTTCCTCCGGCACCAGCTCAAACGTACCGTCTGCCGCAGGGACCCTCAGAATCGTTTCATCCTCCTTTTTATCCAGAAGATATGCCCAGCCATCCTGGGAAATATAGGCGTCGCGCATAAGATTTTTCACCCCCTCCGAACGGATGGGAAAAACCAGGCATCCCTTTACCCCGGAATCGGTTACCAGGGACTGCACGAAAAGAAGCCGCTCCTCCTGTTTGCCATTCTGCATCGTCATCCGCTCAGGAAAGAACTGCTCAGAATAATGCCCCTTCAGCATCAGCTGCCAATCCTCCCAGGACATATCCCCATACCGGAAAAAAGAACGCAGGGTGTCCTTATACAGATATACGCTGTCCGGTGTAATAACCATGTCCGCATCCTGGAAGTACACATAATACTCCTCCACAAACGTCTGGGATCTGCATGTGCTGCCATGTATTCCTGTGCGTATTGTATCTTGGATATCTCTATCTTCTTATCTTCCTCATCCATCTGCGTGGCAATATACCGGATATTGCTGTTTGCGGTCAGCCGGGCAGTAATCGTATTGATTTCCCGGAAATTATTATCCAGCATGTCCATGGTATGGGACATATTGGAATATACACTGGCACAGATATTTTCCCGCGTGGAAACCGAGATGTTTTCCAGCGTAACTATATTGATGATCAATGGAAGCAGGAAGATTGCCAAATAAGTAATAATTAATCTGATATATACTTTTCTGTACTTCATCTGCGGTACCTGTCCGTGTGCGGCGCTTAGCACTGCACACTGCGGCTTCCTGCCGCTCCCTTTCCTCATATCTGCCATCCAGCGAGATTGCTTATGTAAAAATCCATCCCCGCCGTCTGCGCGTTCCCCAGCGCGTCCCGCATATGGCAGGCGGGGTGATTAATATAGGCCGATGAAATATAGATAGCATAACAGGCTAAATCAGCCTGACTGTTTTCACCTCAAATTGCGCGGAAATCAAAGGGTAACCGCTCCGTCCTTAATCAGGTTTCTCCGAAACCTGCTCCAGCATATCGCAAAGATAAGCCCGCTCAAATTCCTTCGGCAGATACACCTGTGTGACAACGGCGGCGCGTTCCGCTTCACACA